>Ga0180302_10000004_pt1 | contig 69086 bp, 75 predicted proteins | sample GuaBasSediGuay17_FD_121794 | JGI IMG/M metagenome (GOLD analysis project Ga0180302, IMG submission 121794) | Subseafloor sediment microbial communities from Guaymas Basin, Gulf of California, Mexico - Guay17, Core 4571-4, 12-15 cm | ecosystem: Environmental > Aquatic > Marine > Hydrothermal... | reverse complement strand
TCATTATGATGTTGTTCCTGCTGGTAGTGGTTGGACAGTAGACCCATTCAAACCAACAATAAAAAATGGAAAAATATACGGAAGAGGAGCATCAGACATGAAAGGAGGAATAACAACAATAATTGCTATGGCAAAAGCCATAGTGGAATCTGATATCGAGTTCAATGGTACAATAGAGCTATCCTTTACACCCGATGAGGAGACTGGTGGACAAACAGGTGTAGGATACATTGTTGAGCAAGGTATTGTTAAACCAGACTACGCTATAGTAGCAGAGCCAAGCGGTCTAGACTTAATATGGATAGGTAATAAGGGTGCAGTATGGTTCCTAATAGAAGTCTTCGGTAAACAAGCTCACGGAAGCACCCCGTGGAAGGGTGTTAATGCCTTTGAGAAAATGGTTGAACTAGCATACAAAATGATACATGAATTAAAACCAAAAATAGAATCAAAGAAAAGCAAATACGATTACGGCGATCCTGAAGGAGCAAAAGCAACAATCACCATAGGTGGAGAGATGAAGGGAGGAGCAAAAACAAACATTGTACCAGGATACTATGCCTTTACAATAGACCGTAGAGTCATACCGGAAGAAACAGCTGATGAGGCTGAGAAAGAGATACTCGACTTCATCGAGAAGGCTAAAAAGGAGATACCAGAATTAAACGTTAAAGCCAAGGTTACTGCAAAGTTTGATGCAGCAGTAACAGATCCAACAATGCCACTAGTCCAAGCAGCCATTAAGTCCGCAGAGGAAGTAATAAAGGTCAAGCCTAGAACGACAGTATGTATTGGCGGATTGGATACAAGATACTTCCAAGTAAAAGGAGTACAAGCAATAACTTACGGTCCAGGCGTACTAACTACGGCACACATTTCAGACGAATACATATACATAGATGACATGGTAACAATGGCGAAAATATATAGTAGAATAGTCTTAAACCTACTAAAGTAACTAAAAATTCAAGCTCCCCTTTTTCCCTAAATATATCCTCTCTTTGCTTACACACCACCTCTTAAAGCCTAATAGCTTTGTAGGTGCAGCTCCTGAAACACCATAAATGATAATTTTATCTTTATATCTAGGTAGGATTTCATCTAGACTACCATTTGCAAAGACACTACCCGTTATAAGTGCTAGATCACTCCAGCAGATAACCTCTTCATCCGCTTTGGCGGGCTCAATAGTGACACCACACTTTACCTTACCTATGTTATCTGGGTTTGCATCAGCTACTCTAACTTTAAACCCAAATTCAACAAGGCTTTTAAGCATAGCAGGCTGATAGCCTATAATTCCAACATTTCTAATATTCAACTCTTTAAGGTAACGTGCTAACTCCGCGCCACATATTAATGGATAATCATCTTTACAATGAACTGTTTTATCTACTAGTCCAAGATAGGCCATGACAGCATTTAAAACTGCAATGAAAATAGATCTATTCCGAAGGTTGCGTAAGTCAAGTTCAAAAATTTCTCTAAGTAATCCATTGAACTGTTTTGGGGTATCAGTAAATGCCTGGCCCCTATAACCCTTAAATACCGCTTCAATCATTACCTCTCTACCTTTAAGTATAGCATATTCATTCATACTAGGTTTTCCAATAGCTTCCTCGGGTTTTAGAGATCGAACACTTACGGTAATAGGCTCATTCATTAACCTGTATTCTTCAATTATCTTTCTACCCTCAATATAAAGTTGTTTAAGGAGGCTACTGTACATTCTACTTTACCCACCCATTTAAAATTCATTATTTGTTATTTGGTACACTTATTCTAATGTGCCGTATGGGTACTTTTACGTAAACCTCGTCACCCACCTTAAGATTTAAGTGTGAAAAAACCTCAAGGTCTACATGAATAGTTAACTCCGCACCTCTGATATCAACTATGACTTCATTGTATGTACCTGTTTCTATTCTTTTTATAACCCCTTTAAATGTATTTGTTTTAACTCTTGGCTCAACTCTATATAAGAGTATTTTATCGGGTGACACTGTAACTGTGACAATAGGAGGGTGTTCATATAAGCCACTATCGAATGGTACTATTAGCCTTATGCGATCACACACTACTTCAGCCAATCCAGAATTTATTATTCTAACTATTCTACCTTTGAGGATATTTAGTTTACATATAGTAGAGGATATTACTGGCAAGACCTCAGTGTATATACCTACACCTAGTATTCTACCTTTATCTAGAACTGCTATCTTGTCTCCTAGTTCCTCAGCTTCATTGATATCATGAGTTACGAATATCGTGGTTACTTTAAATAATCTCTGTATCTTTTTTAGCTCTAACCTTAAACTCTTCCTAGTATTCATTTGTAAATTATTGAATGGTTCATCAAGTAATAGTATTCTAGGCTTTATTGCTAAAGCTCTAGCAATAGCAACTTTCTGTTGCTCACCACCGCTAAGTTTCATTGGATAATTGTCTCTTAGACTCCATATTCCAAGTAATCCCATGATCTCCTTTACTGTCTTTTCTATATCACTTTTAGGTTTACCTCTTACCTTTAACCCGTAAGCTACGTTATCATATACTGTCATATGAGGAAATAATGCTAGACTTTGGGGAACATAACCTATATTCCTTAAATGTGGTGGAACTCTATCAACAGGCTTTTCATCGAACAAGACTGTGCCTTTATACTTAGTTAATCCAGCAATAACGTTCAGTAATGTGGTTTTACCTGCACCATTAGGTCCAAGGATAACCATTAGTTCTCCACTGTTAATTTTCAAGTTTACATCCTTTAGTATATAGTTAGTTACATGTTTAAGCTCGATACTTGTCATTTACTATTATACCCCCACCGTCTTAGTACATTGCTCTCGATGTATTCGAATACTAAATAGAATATGTAACATGAAACTGATAACACTATTATGGAGGCGAGTAGAATATCAACTCTTAATGTACTTTCAGCTATTAGCATGTAGTATCCTAGTCCTGAAGATAAAGCTAACATCTCTGTAACAAAACACGTCTTCCATGCCATAGCTGCCTCTATCTTTAAAGCTGATAGTATCGAGGGTAATGATAGAGGAAGAATAATTGTATAGATTATTTTAATATCGCTTGCTCCGAGAGTTCTTGCTATTTTGACTAACTCTGGATTAATGCTTCTAGCCCCAGATAATGTATTAAATACTACAGGTATGGATGAACATAGGAAAACCATGATTATGGGTAATAATTCGTTTAATCCTATCCAGACCATTAATAGAGGTAGTAATGCTATTACAGGTATTACAGCTAGAAAGGAGAAGAGAGGGTAAAATGACTCTCTTAGCGTTTTAGAATATGATAAAAATATTCCGCAAGTAATCCCGAATGCAGCTCCAAGAGTAAAACCGATTATAACTCTTCGAAGAGTTATCAAATAGGCTTCTAGAAATTGCTCACTTAACATCATATTTGTAAGGGTGAAGAGTACTATTGAGAAAGGTGGGAAAAGATATGAAGGTACGAAATTAAGTCTACCTATAATCTCCCATAAAAGTAGAAATAATAATATCACTATTAACGATTTTAAATTAATTATCATATCACCTCATTGTTTAAGGAATTCCTCATCTATAAGATCTGTTGCATTAAATGGCTTATCGATAGCACCATACTTTGCTAGTAGATTAATATATTTCTGTACTTCATCTTTATCTATTTTATATGTATACTTGAGATACTTCATACTTTCTAAAGCAGCCTCATATGGTATATTTAGTTTCTTAGCAACTATCTTTGCTGAATCATCGAAATTGTTGTTTATGTAGTTTAGTGCCTTAATCGTTACCTCTACAAGCTTTTTCACCGCATCAGGATGTTTCTCAAGATACTCCTTCTTAACCACTAGTACACTACCTGGCATTTCCGGCCATACGTCTCGGCTTCTAATTAAAATTCTTGCACCCTTCATTTCAGCTAAGGTAGCATAGTGCTCAGGTAGTACCGCGGCATCAATTTGTCCTGATACTAATGCATTTAACGCCATGTGTGGTGGCATTTTCTTGATTTTGACTTGAATATTATATTTATCCATAACTATCTTTAAGAGAAGCCAACATGGAGATCCAGGCCCTGGACATGCAATAATCTTACCGTTAAGGTCTTTTATGCTTTTGTACCCTGGTTTACAGAGTATTACATAGCCATGTAGATGCGTCATACACACTACTTTTAATGGAACTCCTCTGGCATAAGCCATAATTATTGGTCCTAGACATGCCCAAGCAACATCAATATCACCTCTACTTATTGCTGCAGCAAGTTGTAAACCTGTTCTAAATGTCGCTAGTGATGATACGTTAAGGCCTGCTTCTCTAAACCATCCTTTTTCTAAGGCAATCCATGCTGCCGCGGCATGATCATTGAACTCAACAGCCATACCAACTTTTTTAAGAGCATGAGAGGTAAGAATGGGATAGAAGATGAGCGATAATACTATTATGGTAAATACCACTGCTATAATTACAATTCTCAGATTTACCTTTCCCATCATCTCACCATTCCGATAAATGTCATACTTGTATGAACCGGTTGTAAATATGTTTACGTTAATATAAGATTAACGATAAATATCGTAAACATACATGCTTACTATTTGAATATAAATAGTGATATGAAGCTTTTTATGGAGACAAAAATAAGTGAGGGAAAGGTTAGTAAGTCAGAGTTATAACAGCTATATTAACGAGGAGATGCTATTTAATTATGCTCTTTAAGGCTTCTATGAATGCCGTATTCTCTTTAGGAAGGCCTGTACATACTCTGTAATAGTAGTTACCTATGGCTCTGGAGAAGTCTCTTATAGCTACTTTATAGTGGAGTAATTTATCAGCTAGTTTTTCGATATTGCAGTGGAAAAGTAGGAAGTTTGTCTTCGAGGGGAGCACTTTAACGCCATTTATATGTGATAACTCATTATACACTCTTTCCCTTTCCACTATAATTTTTCTAACAATAACCTTCATATATTCCAAATCATCTAGTGCACCTATTATTGCATAGTACGCTAAGCTTGTTACCGGAAATGGTCCATGTACCTTCATTAAGTAGTCAACTACCTCACTAGATGATATCGAATAACCCACTCTAAGTCCAGCTAAGCTGAATGCCTTACTAAACGTTCTTAAGACTATGAGATTTGAGTAATCTTTTACAAGGTTAGCTACAGTTACATTTGAGAACTCGTAATATGCCTCATCAACTACCACAATTACATCAGGATATCTTTGTAGTATCTCTTCAACCTGCCCAGGCTCAAGTAGTATATTACCGGTAGGATTATTTGGATTACTAAGAATAAACATTTTCTTATCTTTGATTTTCTCTACTACTTCATTAAAGTCCGGCTTAAACATATTGTCAGGGTTAAGATTAATATATTCCACATTGGCACCCATACGTTTAGCTGCGAATACATATGACACGAAGGTAGGTTTGAATGTTAGAACTCTATCACCTTCATTTAGTAGTGCTTCCATAAGCGTATAGACTAAAACATCAGACCCATTGCATATATAGATGTTTTCGGGACTAACATTACAGTATTTTGCTAGCTTAAATTTCGCCTCTTCAACAATATCTCCTCGTGGATACCTGTTTAACCCTTTAAGTGCAACACTCAAGCACTCTATAACCTTAGGAGAGGGGGGATAAGGATTCTCATTAAGATCTAGTCTAATAACATCTTTGTTTAATGGTTCGAATTTTATAGTAGGTATATTTGTAATCCACTTATTAGGGCTCATCGGCACACTCTTACACCTAAATTATGAATCCAAAGGAAGCTTTTAAATTTTGGAAATAGAACAAGAGAAAACAATTAAAAATTAAAAATAGTTTAAAATATTTTATGCTGTTTGAGGCACTGGCCTCTTGTAGGCTAATATGAAGTCTATTAGTAACATTATATTTAGTAATAGCCCTATGAGCGTTATTATTCCTACAGCAATACCTGTTGCTGTTTTCAGCCCACCTGCCGCAATGAGTGGTGGCACCACCATGACTTCAAACCATATTAATGCTATGGTTACGGTAATCCATAAGAATATTGCTGGCGCAAGGGTTAATCCTTTTCCTAGTAGTGTTGTTCTTTGTATCTTTGCAGCCCATAAGGCTATGGTCATTAATGCTAGTGATGCTAGTAGCTGGTTCATTCCAGCGAACGCAGGCCATAGTACTGGCCATAGCCTTGATAGTGCTAGTGCTGTCCCTATAGCTACAAGTATTATTGATGCCACCCATCTATTAGAGAGCACTGAGTATGCTCCAGGAGACTTCTCCTTTAAGGGCTCCATTAACTCCTGCCAGGCAAACCTTCCTAGCCTAGTGGCGGTATCGAGTGACGTTAGTGCGAAGGCTGAGATCCATAATGCACCGAATACTAGCATTGCATGGTAGGGTAATCCGAGGACACTATTTGTTGCAGTAGCATATGAGTGTGGTATGACTACGAACCATTTTGCACCTTTAAGTACACTTGTCCACTTAGCTGCAAAGACCGCTGGGTCTTTTAGTGAATTTACTACCGCCTCTTTTACGCCTGCCTTGAGCAGTGCTGTTAGACCGAAGCCTCCTAGGAGTGCTATAACCATTGTTGATAGGAACCCCTCAGTTAACATACCACCATATCCTACCAATAGTCCGTGGGTTTCATTAGCTAACTGTTTTGATGACGTACCGGAGCCTACTAGGCTGTGGAATCCTGATAGTGCACCACATGCTACGACTAGTGGTATTGTAGGCCATATTGGTGAAGGCTTACCACCAACTACTATAGCTTCTGTTAAAGTTGTGACTAATGGTAACTCCATACTCTTAAATGCTATTATGGCTGTTATCCCTCCTATGGCTAGGCTTGCCCATAGTATGTATGCGTTTAGATAGTCTCTCGGCTGTAGTAGAACCCATACAGGTATTGAAGCTGCTATTATACAGTATATTGCTAGTATTATAATCCACCAGTCAAATGGAAGTTTTAATGGGAAGTATACTCCTGTAACTATTGCTAATACTACTAGTATTACTCCTACAACTGTACCTCCCTTGAAACCTAAGGGAGACCTATACATTAGGTAACCTGTTATGATGGCTATGATTATGAATAGTAGTGATGCTGTTGCTGTTCCTGGAATGAACGTGTAGAGCGCAGTTACAACTACTAGGAAGACTGCTACAACAAGTAATAATGCGAACCATATGTAGGCGTTGAAGGCGAAGAACGCTCTTCTACTCATTAGCTTACCACTAACCCATGCAATGCTTTTACCATTATATCTTACTGAGCTCATTAATGCTAGGTAGTCGTGTACTACACCGATGAAGACGTTGCCAAACCATACCCATATTAGTGTTGGGAGCCAGCCCCATGCAAGTGCTAATGCAGGACCCACTATTGGTCCTGCACCTGCAATGCTAGCGAAGTGATGACCGTATAATACATACTTATTAGCTGGTACATAGTCCACATCGTCTCTTAGTCGTACGGCTGGAGTCTCTCTGGAGGCATCAGCTTTGGCAACATACTTCTCTAGATATTTACCATGAGTGAAGTAGAATATAGCATAAATGATGAGACCTACTAAGATGACAAGCGTTGTGGCACCCATAACGGCTCACCCTACCTATACTTAGTGGGAAATTAATTGAATAATTATTTATAAACTTATCCTTAATAAATAAACATGTTAGCTATATTTTCTTCAATATGAACAAACAATAAAACAGTAGAGTAAAGAAAGATATAATTGCTAGATAGTATTATAGTTTTACTGACAAAGATAAGGTAATGGGAATTGGGGAGAGGAAGCAAGTTTAAGGAGAAAATAGGTAAACTCATGGAAATGATAGGTGGTATATTCAAAGCTAAGTCAACTGAGTACGTTTATGTCGAGCTAAGAGAGTTAGAAAATATTTTCACATTAATATTGCTAGGATCGTTTGTCGGGTTACCTAGTCCCCCAACTAGTATATCACTAAGACTACTACCGTACATGGCGAGAGAGGTCATCATTAGTAGTAGTGTTAGTAGAAGACTAGACGACATGCTTGGAGAAATGGCAGGACTATTCGAAATAACATAAATGTGGGTGAATGACATGACAGCCTTAGAAATTAATTTCAAAATATTCTTCTTCATGGGTAAAGGAGGCGTAGGTAAAACAACCTGTGCAGCTACATTCGCCCTTCAATCAGCAAAAATAAAGAGAACCCTCATAATATCTCTTGACCCTGCACATAACCTCGGAGATGTATTAGGTTTAAAACTTGGTGAGGAACCTACTAAAGTCACTGATAACCTTTATGCGGTTGAAGTAGATTTTGAGCATATGATACTACAGCATCTTAAAAGACTTACCAATAAAATAAAGGACATATATGGTTATCTTAGGATATTTAATCTCGATAGTTATGTAGATATTCTAAAACATTCGCCTGGCATAGAGGAGTATGCTACATTAGATAAAATAGTTGAAGTATTAAAATGGAATACGGAAAGGAAGGAATATGAAGTTATAGTTTTTGACACACCACCAACAGGTTTAACTTTAAGGATTATGGCTTTACCTTCTATATCAAGTATATGGGTGGATAAATTACTAAAACTTAGAATGGCTATTCTTGATAGACGAAGAATGATCGAGAGGATTACAGGAGAAAAAATAAAGACTACCATAGGTGGGAGGGAGTTTGAGGTGTCTTCTGAACCTAAAGATGATCCAATATATAATGAATTACTAAAGGTAAAGGAAGAGGTGGAATTGGTAAATAAGATAGTAGGAGATCATAGAATTACCACTACGGTATTAGTGATTAATCCTGAAGTACTTCCAATATTAGAGGCTAAGAGAGCTTATGATTTCCTTAAGAAACTTGGGGTTCCAGTAAAATACCTGATAATAAATAAAGTATTAACAGTGAGTGGGGTTCCTGAAGCTTTAAAACTTAAGCTTACCCAACAAGAGAAAGCCTTGGAAATGGCAAAAGAGGTATTCAGTGACCTAAAAATAGTTAGGACCCCGTTACTCTGTGAGGAACCTAAAGGTATAAGTAAGTTAGAGGAATTCAGCCAATACTTGAGACCATTACTAGATGAGATTAAGGGATAGAGAAGTATGGAAATACCTCTCTCAGTATATGACATCTTTATCATAGCCTTTGTACTAGCAGCAGTAGCAGTCTTACAGTTCTTTAGAGGTAGAAAGTTAAATCTAATATTAATCGAATATACTGCTAGAAAACTTGAGGAAATACTCAAACCTAAGGATAAAGAGTATCAGTGGATAGGAATTTACGTAGGATATAAAGCTAGATTTGAAACATCTTATAAGAGCCTTAAAAGAATAGAAGCGGTAATAACATTACTGCCTAGACAAAGCCTCTTTTATTTCCCAATAGCATTGCTAACATCTAGGTTTGATAGATTATACCTCTTCTTCAGGTACAATCGTATATTTGATGGGGAAGCCCATATAATAAGAAAAAACTACTATAGACTTGGTTTAAAGAGGGTTATAAAAGGTATAAATAGGATGAAAGTGGAGTCCATAAGAGTTAAGGGCAAGACATTTCATTTAGTGTATAATGATGCAAGACTTATGAATAAACTTGTTAAAATGGTAGAAGAGATAAGCCGTCCTGATATGATAAATCATCTAGCAATAGTTCCTGCTAATAAAAGTGTCTTCTTGGCAGCAAAACTTTCACCAAAGACTTTTGAAGAAATACTCAGTAGAATATACAGATTTGCCCGATCTCTTGCATAATTTTAGAGAACTATAAGTGAATCTTATGACAAACCTGGTAATTAATGTAAGCTGTATAATAAGTTCACTATGTTACAGCATATTACGGATTGAACCCTATACCACATGTCCTTATGAATGCATATACTGTTATGGACGATGGTATAGACCTTCAGGTCTATTAGAGCCACAACCACAATATGAACTTGTGAGCTTATTTAAAAAGGTGGCAAGAAAACTTGGCAAAGTGAGAGTAAGTACTATACCTTTTCGTCTATCAACATTAATTGAGCCATTACAGCCAGTAGAAGAGAGATATAAACTTTCACTCAAAATAATGAAAACCCGCCTTAAAAACAAAATACCGCTAATTCTATCAACTAAGTCAATGCTATTTACCAAAGATGAATGGTTTAGGCTATTAGTTGACTTATCCAGTAAAAACCTAGTATTACTACAAGTAACGCTCGTAACCTTAGACAAGAAGTTACAAAATATACTAGAGCCTCGAGTACCATCCATAGAGGATAGAATTGAAGCTATAGATAAAGTAGCCAAGGAAGGTGTTCCAGTAGTCATACGTTATCAGCCCATCATTCCCGAGCTAGTTGAGTATGAGGCAAAAGATGTCTTCAAGCTTGTAAAAAGTCTCCAAGTAAAACATGTCATACTAGAGTTTCTTAGGTGTACACGTGATGAACTAGACTTTTACGCTAACTTAGCTCTAGTCAAAGAAGTATATAATGAGTTATGGGAGAGTTATTCTCTAGAAAGGAAGGAAACTTAGTGAGGCCTCCATTACCTTATAGAGTAAAGACATTAAACATGATTAAGAAACTGGCAAGAACATACAATGTCAAGATAGCATTATGTAAAGAAGGTTTATTCTAATATGATGATGTGTTTGATTGTTGTGGAATACGTTATCTCAGTAATATTAGATTAAGATTAACTCTTAGAGAAGTATGGTCCTTATTAAAAGAAGGTTATAGTGAAGTTGATTACGCAGTCCTATTAGAGCGATATGGTTACAATCCATTATACATTACGTCATGTAATGTGAATGTTTATCCTAGAATTCTAAGAAAGCCCCTACTACATCATGAAAAGGTATTGAAAGCTACCATTACTAAACCTTACCTTACTCATATCACTCCCTTATTATGTGTAAAGGATGGTAAAATATGTCTTATTTCTCCTTCTCCTCACCTTTAACCTTTGATGCCATTAATGCCTTTAATTTCTCTATATCAACTACTTTAATGCCATTCTCTGCGATAACATATGGCACCCATGCTGCATGATGAGGTACTCCACGCATTTTCCTTATGATGTACTGTTTTAACGGTATGCCAAGCTCTATTAGTGTAGGCTCATACCTTAGCTCTATGAAGCCGTCAACCATGTACTCTAATGTTTTGGCTATTTCCTGGTAAGCTTGTGTAGGTGTATGTAGCGTGGCTATAGTAAGTATATTTCTAGCCTTAGCCGCTATTGCCCTAACCGTTTTTACAAACTCAAATGCTGGTGCCATTTCAATATGGAAGAATATCTCGTTAAGAGAGTCTATTACAAGTAGTCCTTTATTAAATAAGTCCATTTCCTCTATAATACCGCTTACAGCATATATAAGTTGATCAAGGTCTTTGGGATTAACTTCACGTACTACGGCTGGATGACTTCTTTTAAATGAGCCTAGTCTAAATGAGAAAGCATCAATTACATTGAATAGACGTTTCTTAATGTAGCTATTAATGTCTATACGAAATGTCATGAAAAGCGACGTTATGGAATATGGGTCATCATCTAATGCCATATAGATTACTGGCTCGCCACGTTTAAGAAACGTATTGGCAATGTTTACAAGGAATACGCTTTTACCTGTACCGCCATTCCCACATAATACTATGAATGAGTTTCTTGGGACACCCTTAGGTAGTGCTGCATCTAATACCTCTATATCGAAGCTAACGTTTTCAGCTATAATCTTACACCTCCAAGATACTATACTATGGATAGTTTGTACTATTAAGCTTGTGGCTTTTCTGCCTACTCACGAACGGAATAAAATTAAGTGTTGGTTGTACTAGCTCTCTCCTAAGCATTAGTCACGGTGATAGCTATTAGCGACATAATGTCATTAATACTGCTTGCACTGTCTATATCACCTACAGGTGCTTTGTCTCCTGGCCCTCTTAGTGTATCAACTATTATAGCTGGGATAAGAGGGAGGGGTTGGAGAGAAGGATTTATGGTTGCATTAGGTCATGTTGCTATAGAACTACCCTACGTCTTTGTATTGATTTATGTCATGACGAATATAACTCTTGGAGTTACAATTGAGAGAGTACTAGTAACTTTAGCTGTTCTAGTAATAGTTTACTTCGCCTACTTAACTATAAAGGATGCATTAACTGTAAAACAGTATTATGCACATTTGGGTGAAAGAAGTGAAAGTAGAGGTCTAGTTAGCTTTAAGGGATCCTTCGTGCTAGGGCTTACTTTAACAGCTTTTAATCCATACTTCCTAGCCTGGTGGGTTAGCGTTGCCTTACCATTAATTACATTAACTGTTAAATTCGGTATATTAGGCTTTATTGTAATGTATGTATTCCATGTGTGGTATGATCTCTTATGGTTGCCTGTTCTAGCTCAGCTAGGTAGGAGTGGATTGAAACTATTAGGAGCTAAGGGATATCGTGTATTATTGCTTGTTTTGGGGGTCTTCCTGCTAGTATTAGCTATTCACTTAGTAGCCAAGGCATATATGGGTGTTACCGTTTTACCTTTTTAAGCTTATAGCTGTCTATGCCTTGACTATTTTACTTGTACTAGTAGTATATGTTAATCCTGCCACCTGTAACAATGGTTTATATGCTTCTAGATCTGGTATTCCTTGCAGCGGCTTTTTAGCATAAGATTCTACAACTTCACCTACTATTATAACGTGGTCTCCCGCATTTATCTTATCATAAAGCTTACACTCAAGTACAGCTGTTGCTTCACCTATAATTGGTGCTTTTATCTTTCTTGCTTGAACTCTTGTGAGACCCGCTTTCTCAATTTTATTTTTAACATCTCTACCGCTAACCGTTCCAAGATAAGAGACCTCCTTGTAGTATTGGAAGTCTAGAACGTTTATCGCAAACTCCTTGCTACCTATTATTAGCTCATAAGTGAATCTTGAGGGGGCTATTGATACCGCCACTAACGGTGGATTACGTGAAACAGGCATACACCAAGAAGCCGCTAAAGCACTCTCTAAACCCTTGTGATGTGCTGAAACTACAACTACTGGTCTAGGATAGAGTACATAATACCATCTTCCAGTAGCATCAATACCTGTCCAAACCATAAAAGTCACCCAAGTAGGATACTACTCGGAGGTGTAATATTAAATATTGCTTTATTATTTCTACCTTGTAATCTTTAAATATACTTGGGGATACGATGATGTGAAATCTTTAGCTCTCTATTCTCACATTCATTTTCTTAAGGTCGTCAATAACTAATTGAATTACATGCCTCTCTGGTATTTCGAATATGACTTCAACACTAGCATAACCTGGTTCGATACTTACGCCAAGTCTGTCATGTTTTACATCAATAATGTTACATCTGTACCTAGCAAGAACGTTTAGCACCCTCATTAATGAGCCAGGTATGTCCTCTAGTATTAGTTTTAGCCTACTGATCCGTCCTTCAACTAAGAGCCCTCTTAATATTATCCTATATATTGTGGTGAGATCCGCGTTACCTCCACTTATAACTGCTACTATATTCTTTTTCTTAGGCTCTATTATGCCACTGAGTAGTGCTGCAAGCGGTAAAGCACCCGCTCCTTCACATAGTAATTTTGCTCTTTCAAGTAGGAGGTACATTGCCCTAGCTATGGAATCTTCATCAACTAATACTACATCGTCAACGACTTCACTCATAATCTCATACGTTAACTCACCAACAGTTTTCGTTACTACACCATCAGCTAGTGATGGTTTAGGCTCTATCTTAACAGGTGTACCCTTCATTCTCGCCTTATAATACTTTGGTGCATTAACTGGTTCAACACCTATGACCTTTACTCTGTTTCCCAATTTCTTCTTTAAGGCAACTCCAATACCTGATATGAGGCCTCCGCCACCGATAGGTACTAGGACGTAGTCTATACTGTCTAATGTCCTCATTATTTCAAGTCCTATTGTTCCTTGTCCAGCGATGATATATTTATCATTGAAAGGGTGTATGAAGTATGCTCCACTCTCTCTAGCTATCTCCAAAGCTTTACTATAGGCGTCATCGTATACTCTACCATAAAGTATTACATCTGCACCATAAGACTTAGTGGCAACGACTTTGTATGGTGGTGTAGTCTCCGGCATAACAATAGTTGCTTTAACATCTAACTCATGGGATGCATAAGCAACTCCCTGAGCATGATTGCCTGAGGAGGAGGCTACAACACCCTTACGCTTGACATCAGGCATTAATGAATATATCTTGAAGTATGCTCCGCGAACTTTAAATGCTCCAGTCTTCTGAAGGTTCTCAAGCTTTAGATAAACATTATTACCAGTAATCTTCGAGAAGGAATAAGAGTGTGTTAAGGGGGTTCTATGAATAACGCCCTCTAAAACTTCATCAGCCCTCAAAATTAGCTCATATATCTCGTCTATTATATTCAAAAGAAATCAACCCCCTAGGGATGGATTTAATAGATACATTATTTAAGCTTTAACTTAATTAGTACGATATGAACTAGAGGTAAATAGAATTAGAACTGGATAATTATATTACGGCTTTAGCTTTCTATACGCTATTACACCTTCAATTATAAATAAAATAAAGGACAAACCCATAACAATGAGTAAGGTCAATAGTATTACATTTACTGATTGACCTAGTATTACATTTATCAAAACATTGAATAGAATAGTAGTCCCGGTATAAGCCCCCTACCTAAACTGATAAATCCTTCAATTCTAACACTAGAGACAGCAACATACCCTTCACTTCGCTTCTCAACAAGCCCTAATTCCTCAAGTTTTCTTAAATGATAATATGCTGAACTTGAACTACTAAGGCCTAAAGCTCTAGTAGTTTCCCTCAGACCTACCAGTTCACCTCGAGAAACAAGATAAGCATAAATTTTTAGTGTAGTTCGTGAGAGTAGAGATCTCTGCTTCAAAAGAGCACACCCTGATCGCATTAACTTTAGGTTTCCGGAAAAACTAGCACAATACACTGCTTCAGGTTAACTCAGTAGCAAGATTACTGACAGTCCAACCTATAAATACTCTATTAAAGGTCTCCTCAAGCTTAATCCAACAGACATAATATCTAAGGGTTATAGGTTCTTTGGAAGGTTAGATGTTAGAATCCCAGCTGGGGTCTCCCATAGTATACTAGTCTTCGGCGAGATAAGTGTTGATATAATGGGAGCTAAAATCTATGGGTACACACCTTTTGGCGCACTTAGCACAGTAGTTCCACAAGCTCTTAATAACAACTATGGTCTCCAAGGACTGATAAGTATATACTCCGAAGAAGCCCAATTTAACATTACGTCTTTTGAAATATATAGTCATGTAGGTGAGGGAGTATGGGTTATTGGTAGGAGCTGTACACTAGAAATTCATGTAACGAATCCTTGGGGACGGATATGAGTTGATAGATTAACCATAGTCTTCAATAATACAGCGGTATATGAATTTTACAAAACAAGACTATTAAGCTCATCTGATCCCAATAATTGGCTAGAGTTTAAGGGTATAGAGTTTAGTAGTACCTCATATGAGGCTGTATATAAAGTCTACTTTGAACCGACAGAAAACCTCCATTCAATATTAATAGCTGTTATTGAAGTACGGGATGAAATAGGTAATCCTGTAGATACAGACAGCACGATAATAAATGTGTTACATGAAGAAGCTGGTGCAGGAATAGGAGTAGGTGCGGCTGGCCATAGTCTAGGTGGTGAGATATTGAGGTATGAGAATTCCATAATATTAATAGTTATATACATTATCATATCACTGATGATTGTAGTAATACATAAAATTACCTTGAAATACAAGTTAACTAAGTGATTTAAGGAAGGAAGCTACAGTTATCTATCATCATAAACATTATAGCCTAGACTTATATTAAGTGTGATATTTTAAACTCCTAATGGGATGTAATATTGAGTGGAGGATCTCTTTAGAGAATATCTTAATGAACTCTTTGAAGTTATTTGGTCTTAAGATTACATATGATCCATCCTTAAGTTCGATGATTAAGTTTTTTCCCAATGGGTCTACTGATGCTACATAGGCTTTCTTTCCATTAGAGAGTTCAAAAATGCCTATAGCATATCTTCGAAACATATGTACCAAATATTCTAGTCTTATAGTCTCCGAAACGTCCAATAACATAGTCTATATAAACTTTGGCCATCTCCTCTTTAGAGAGCTTCTCATGAAATGGGGAAGCCCTAGCTGATGTATACCTACTCTACCATCATCAATACTAATATAGGACTCATAAAATACTGGTAGCATACCGTAAACGAGCATGAAAAGTGAAACCAACATGACAATAACAACTAAGATTACTCTTGCTGGTTTAGCTATCTTTTTACTTAATGGTGAAACTGTTGTACCCCTAGTACTCAGTTTTAATATTAGAATGAAGAGAAAGGCGACCAATATGGGTACAAGGGTAAAAACTGCTACAACGTTCATAGCTTGAGGTGGAGGAGCAAGGTAGAAAAAGACACTTGGGGGCTTGACTGAAGCAATAGAGAACGTATAACATAATATCAAGTCCGAATTCTCATTAACAGCTATAAGTATAGGTCTAAGCGAGGAATTATACTTGTAGATCCCTGTATGTCTGAAGAGTGCCGGGTTAATATAGAGGTAGATGAGGTAGATAGATACTACAAGAAAAACTAAAGAAACCACCATAGCAACCATTAAGAGGCATTTTCTCCTCTTGCTTTTCATTCTCAAAGACCCCAGCTTAGACTTCACTATAGGTTTTCCTTAAACACCAATCTAGTAAGAATACTATTAAAGCTATTAAGGTAAATAGGAGTCTCAAAGCTCAAAGAGAGTATACCTTAATGTATATCCTCCATAGATTAATCCTCATAAACTATTGAAGAGATCCCCTTAAAAACACATATGATGATAGACTCCGTACTCTACTATTCTACGATATCAAATGAGTAAGTCCAGAGCATGGGGTACAGTATCTTTACTTGAAATACTATTTACTCCTCATATACATTAGCTCTTATATGTACTATATTTTACACCTAAACAATATGTCATAATGGTAATGGCACTCTATTTTAGAAAACTAGAAATATTTTATGTTTAGTAGTTAGTAGTTGGTGAATACTTGTTGCCCATAAGAAGGAGAGTTCATGCTGGACAAGTATACCTTGGTAAGGAGATCCTAAATGCACTCGGTATTAAGGATGGGGATGAGGTAGAGTTAGAGGTTAAGGGAGGTGAGGTGATTTTAAGACCCGTTGGAACGCTGGATAAAGATACCTTAGAGTTGATAAGATTACTAAGAGAAACCAAAGCTAGTGGTAACCGTGAAGACTACTTTGAAGAGTACGACTATGAAGACTTAGGTGGTTAAAAGAAAATGAATGTATTTATTGATACACAGTTATGGGTCTATGCTTTTAAGAAACCAGTAAGGAAGGGATTCCAAAGTGAAGACGAGTTTGAAGAGGCTCTCCAAATGCATGAAAAGGCTAACAGGATTATACAAGAGTCGTTAATAGAGCATATAATATATCTTACTACTCATCAACTAGCTGAGATGTATCATGTGTTAGCATTTAGGGGGGTTAGAATGGATAGAAGAAGAGCATTAACCATTATCGAGAGAATACTTAAAAGCTCAAGAACGGTAATAGTAGAAGTCAAGAGGAGACATTATAGGGAAGCTTTAAGGTTAAGTAGCTTGTCAGGAATACACATATGGGATTATCTTTGCATATTACCGTTAAAGGAGAGAGTAGATATAGCTTATACTAATGATAAACACTTCCTCCATCCAACAATAAAGAGTTTACTACCAAAATTAGAGAATCCCCTAGGAAAATGGTTATTAATATAAACTACTGGAATACTCCCCTTACTCCTCTAATAAAATTTTCTGAACCTAAGTAGAATACGTAAAACACTCTTAAACATAAAATTAACCCGTCATGAACATGTCTAGGTGTTACATTAATGTTTAAGATAGGCAAGGGTAAACCAGTAATAGACCCTTACGAACGTATCTCCAGGAAGGGTTGTGAAACTGTTTCCTGTTTGCCGGGTTTTTAAAGGATGGGGTGACCCCTAGTTTCCGATACCCGCTCCTCGGTTGGGCGGGGAGGGGGCTAGGCGGAAACCATAATGAACCGCCTACGGAAACCCAGCACAAACCGTAGGCGGGGAACTGTCTCCGAGTACCGTTTCCCGTCCTAGGTCATTGCTGGGTTTCGTTAGGGCGGGTTGTGCCTTTACTCCATGCTTCATTGTGGTTACAAACCACTTCACATGGGGGTCATGGGCACCCTTCGGGGGGCAAACGGCATAACCCCCCACATCTAGGTTTTTAAACCTTCACAGACCTATAAAAACCTTTATCTCTAAAGCTGTCGCCAACCCTCTAGCAAGGTACTTCTATTCTTCTCACCCTACTGTTTAATATGGCAGCGAAAGCTATAGAGAGATGTGAGAGAATAAAGTATAGTGGTTTCCTATTCAAATCAGTTAAAGGATTTTACAATGATAAAGAAGTATTCTTAGCATTGCCATATTTTGGTGCACCAGCTGCTGTTGCAGCATTGGAGGTGCTAATTGCTGGAGGTGGCAAGACATTCATAATGGTGAGTTTAGCTGGTGCCGTAAATCCAAAGTTAAGAATAGGTGATATACTAATACCAACATGGGGATTACGTGAGGGGGGACAAGTTATCACTATATGTCCCCTGAGTACATACCAAAACCAGACACTAAGTTAACTAAGCTATTGTTTAATGAGGTAAGGAGAGTTAAGGGTGAAAAGAAGATTAGGGTTCTCAAAGGAGGCATATAGAGTACTGATGCTATATTTCGTGAGACAATAGATAAGGTAATGGAGTATTCTAGGATGGGTATATTAGGGGTCGATATGGAGGCAACAGCTTTAATGACCGTAGCGGCTTATCGTAATGTAAAGCTAGCTATAGTAATGACTATATCAGTTGAACTCTATGGTGAAGTGTGGAAACCTGGCTTTAAAACAAGAAAATTGAGGAGAACAGGGAAAATCATAGTAAATGTTGTCCTTAAAACAGTAATTCAGGTATAAGAAGAGAGAGTAGAACAGTGATCTAAACTGTAAAATATCACTGTATGATACTTTTACTTAAGTATCGAAGGAGTATAATGCAAAAATATATTAACCCTTAGGGAAGACCATCATTTCCAGTGGGCATCAAGCAGGTGCCAATGTATGGCCCTTAAGGGAGTGTCGAAAATCGCCATTGTAGGCGTTATAGCAGTAATAATCATTATTGGTATAATAGGGTACCTAGCATTATATAAGCCAACTACTACTAAGTACACTATTAAAATATATACAGGTGGTACTGGAGGAACATATTACCCCTTAGGAACTAAGCTAGCTGAACTAATAACCAAATATAGTGATGGTACTATAGAAGCTTCAGCTGTAACTAGTGGTGCAAGTGTAGCTAATGCCAGGGCATTAAAGACTGGAGATGCACAATTAGTTTTCATTCAAAACGACATATCATACTATGCTTATAAAGGATTATACATGTTCAAGAATGAACCCGTAAACATTATTAAAGGTATTGCAACACTATACCCAGAGATTATACAGATTGTTACTAGAGCTGATAGTGGTATAAAGAGTTTAAGCGATCTAGCAGGTAAGAAGGTTGTTGTTGGAGCTCAGGGTAGTGGTACAGCAGTTAATGCTGAACAGATACTCAAGGCAGCAGGTATATGGGATAAAATAACACCTGTATACGCAGATTTCAGACAGGGAGCGCAACAGCTTAAGCTAGGACAGGTTGATGCAGTATTCTTAACAGCAGGAATACCGACAAGCGCTATTGTCGAGCTGTCAGCTACAATACCAGTTGACCTAGTGGAAATACCTGATAGTGTACTAAAGAAGCTACATGATGAAGGCTATAAATTCTATGTTAGTGTTATCGTGCCCAAGGGTACCTATAAGGGTATGGATAGTGATGTGAAAACAGTAGCTGTTAAGGCAATGATAGCTTGTAGATCAGACTTACCAGAAGACGTGGTCTATAAGATAACTAAAATATTATTTGAGCACCTGGATGAGCTTAAACAAGCACATAAACGTGCCGAAGATATCAAGCTCGAGAAAGCACTTGACGGTATGAGTATACCGTTACACCCAGGTGCTGAAAAGTACTATAAAGAGAAGGGTGTAATCGGATAAGTTGAGTAGCAAAAAGCTCTTAAGTATAATAGTATTTTTTCTACTAATCCTACTATTGTTAATGTTACCAGTAATCCCAGTATTAGAAATTTATAAAGATAAAGTCCTCATATACTCAACTACATTACTTTATAGTAATGTCAAGGTTAGGTATTCTTTTATACACAGTAGTGAGCTAACGCCATGGACTGAAATCTGGCTCATTAATAGTAGTGGAATATATGTTACTGAAATGTACTGGAGAGGGCTTGGAGCAGGACATCCTTCTAGTCCTTTCGATCTTGATAGTAGAATAATCTTGTTAAATGACAGTATAGGTGCATTCGATATACAGCGTTATCTTGGAAAAACTGTGGTTATCGATCTAGCTTATACTATAAATTCTAGTATAAATGTGAATGGTAAACCATTACCAACAGAAGGCTCTAAAGTCGTCTTCAAAGTCACCCATCTAAGTTTGCTTAAAATATTTATAAATGTTCTATCCTAATTTGTAAACAGCCATAGTAAACCCTGTGGATAGGAGGAATAATGACATGAAAAGAGGACATAATACTACACCTATTGAGGAGATTGAACGAATAGGTGTTGGGCGGGCACGTACAGGTTTTGCAGCTAAAATAGTCATCCTCCTTGGCCTATTCATAGCATTTGTAGAGATAGGTTTCGTAATGAACTTCAATTTTATGCTCTACAACCTCCTATCCCAATTAGGATTAAAGATTGAGTTCCTACGTTACGTACCTAGCACTCAACAGAATATGGCTTTAGTTTTAGCTTCAGTTTTCACTCTCACATTCATACTCTACCCTATAACTAGAAGGGTTAGAGGAGAAAGCATCCCATGGTATGATTGGGTTCTAGCAATAGTATCCTCTCTAGGACCTCTCTATATGTTCTATTACTTCCCGAAAGTAGCTGTTATAGGATATCCTGAAGCTACACTTGTAAACTTATTCTTCGCTACATTAACCATTATTATGCTTATTGAGGCTACACGTAGAGCATTAGGTTTCGTCTTACCCCTAGTTGTTATAGTATTCCTCTTCTATGCTTTATGGCATGCAGGCTTTAATGTAAGACCAGTAATAAACCATTTGTACTTTGAAGCTGAAGGAGTCTTCTCAATACCGCTCATGGTTATGGTGACATATGTTTTCGCTTTCCTATTCTTCGGGTCATTCCTTGAAGGTATAGGTATTGGAAGATACATAACTGATCTCATGATATCACTTTTTGGTAGAAGACCCGGGGGTCCCGCTAAATCTGCTGTTGTTAGTAGTGCTCTCATGGGGACAATTAGTGGAAGTAGTGTTGCCAATGTCCTCACTACTGGAACCTTCACAATACCACTAATGAGGAAGGCAGGCTTCCCACCTGAAATTGCTGGAGCTGTAGAGCCAGCTGCAAGCACTGGCGGCCAGTTAATGCCCCCCATAATGGGGGCAGCAGCATTTGTTATGGCGGAGTTTCTTGGTAGACCATATAGGGAGATTATTATTGCAGCTGCTATCCCAGCAATACTTTATTTTCTAGGAATCTACATCTTCATTGATAGGGAGACTAAGAGGCTAGGTTTAGCTGGTTTACCTAAGGAGATGCTTCCACCTCTAGATAGGCTAGTTAGGAAGGTGTATATGCTTGCACCAATAGCCATCATAACTTTCGTCTTACTCGTTGGTGTTGATCCACAATATGCTGTTATGGCTAGTATTAGCAGTGCGTTCTTAGCATCAGTCTATGCAAGTGAAACCTTAAGACTAAAGGATAAGTTGTTATTGACAGTACTATTGTTACTTTTAGGTTTTATTCCATGGGCTGGTGGAATAACTAAAGGCTCAGTAGCTGATGTCATTGCTCAATGCCTATACTTTGGAAGTATACTTACACTCATAGTGGTAGCATTAGTAGCATTAAGGATACATGGCTATAAGTGGTTAGCAAGGGCTATAGTGAAGAGTATTGATGGTACAGCTAGAGCTTGTGTTGGAGTATTCTTAGCCGCAGCATCAGCTGGTGTAATCCAAGGTGTACTAACATATACTGGCTTAGCTACATCGCTAGGGTATAAGCTAGTTGAGCTTGCAGCAGGCAACCTAATCCTACTCTTAATATTCACGATGATGATAAGCCTGGTACTGGGTATGGGGGTACCCACAACAGCAAACTACATCATAACGTCCACTGTAGCTGCACCAGCAATAGTAATAGCAGCTTCAGGAGGCACACCCCTAAATGAAGAGGCATTACTACTAACAGCACACATGTTCGTATTCTACTATGGAATCCTAGCTGACGTTACACCCCCAGTAGCACTAGCATCTTATGCTGGTGCTACTCTTGCCCGAAGTCATTTCTGGAGAACAGCATTAAATGCGTCCAAATATGCTCTTGCAGGATACCTAGTACCATACATTTTCGCTCAAAAACCCGAAATGCTAATAATGACCATCACCTCCTGGTCCCCTACTTCCATAATGAACTTACTCATTGGTATAGTAAGTGCAATAACAACCATACTAGTACTTGCATCAGCAATTACAGGCTGGCTTAATGGCCCTCTACATCAACACCTTAGAGTAGTGTTACTTGTACTAGGTTTAGCCTGTGTATCAACAAACATAATAGTTATCACGATAACTATAATAACCTATATAGTAACTTACATACTCCAATACAAGAGGTTCAAAAGTCAAAGGCTACAAGCTAGATAAATACTCATATTATAAAAATAATGTATATATTTAACGTAATGGACTGAAATTGTATTTCATAGTCTTTCTTACTAAAACCTATAGATCTGGTATATCAAAGTTTTCCAGTAATCTACATTTGAAATTTAACTCCCTTAACTCTTTAGGCTTCAACATTAGTCTATCATATACTTCAGATTTTACCTCTACTCCACTAACTTCTATAGGAACTATTCCCTCTATTGTAAGGTTTTGATTTACAGTATTAGCTACCTTTAGTGTGAAGGTTGAATACTCATTATATCCTATGGTGTTTGTTTCTTCACTCATATGTAATTCAATTGCTGTATTACCTTTTTCATAGAAACTCCTGCTATGTTCCGTTGGGAGGTTATCCAGGTTGACCTTAAAGTACAATGTGAGCTTATCTCTCACTATTCTTTTGCTCCGAGTGAATTACTTAGAATGATATTAGATGGGAATATGTCAATGCCAAGACCCTTTCTTCCGGTAAGTCTTAGCTCTCTACTATTACCACAACCAATACTGAGAACCTTACCTTCACCAACAGTACTGTTGAATTCTTTAAGAAATTCGCGCTCTACATTACTATGATATTCGGTGGAGTACTCTTCTTTGAGAAGAGCAACATAGTACAGTAGCTTGTTCATTCCGGCATCGACATCTACTTCATAATCCTGTCTTAACCCCACACCAAAGAACTTAAACCATACCTTTTCGTATAACCTTAATCTTAGTCTTCTCGGTTTAAGATCAGGTATCCCTGGAAAATAGTTACCTAGCGAATAGAGGCTATTACATGAACTGCACTTTAAAACCCCGAATAGCTCGTTATCCCGAATTATGTCCAGTTCTCCTCTGCGTATAGGACATACGAGCTTGGTGTTATCTATGACAGGCATGCAAGTCTACCTAGAGCTTTCACTTGAGTATTAAGGAGTCTATGATCTATCTTCTCTTAGGTTCACTAAAGAATCTAGCTTCAGGATGGTTTGGTGGTACAGTGTCTCTAGAGTATTATCTAAGGAAGCCTTTAGTAGTGAGTCTCCCAACAATACGATATGCTTCATCCATGTCTGATTTAAGCCTCCTTGATATATCTCTAAGTTTAACACTATGAGGGCTGGCCCTCACATACCTTAAAACCTCTGCTTCGATATCGCTCAACATGTGTTCTAGCCCGCCATTAGCATTTACCCTCATTATTACATCACCTTTATGGAACATGTATAGAGTGTTTGCCCCGAAGGTTCTCTAACCCTCATTTGTTAATGGTTTTGCGGTTATAAGAGCAGCTAACTTGCTAGGTGCTTTAATCTCTTCCAATCTTACCTCAAAATATTCATCATAAGTTTAACCCATCCTTTATGTGAAGAATGTCTAAGCAAGTAATGTAGGGTACCAAGTTTATTCATGTACGCGAAGAAATAATCTCCATTACTTAGTAAGAAATTAAACCTGCCATAACCTCCAATCCTATTTGCTAAGCTCCAAATAGCCCTTGAAACCTTAATAATGCTTTCAATATCACCACCTAGCTCTAGTTTGTCCATTATATAGCAAAACGCATATTCAAAGTCACTTTTACCAACGGGGAAGTGGTGTTCTAGCTTGAACGCTAGATCACGCATTATTCCCAATACATCATCATTGTGGGCAAAACCCATCCACAATCATGTAACTTCCCACAAATGGATGGATATTGATGTAGCTAGGCTTACCTTGTGATGCAAGCCTAACGTGACTAATCATAATGTAGCCTCTAATACCATTCAGTAACAGCTTAGCTATAGATAAGGGTTGGGTGGTGACCTTCCTATCCAGCAGTCATTGTAAGGAGGAAATTATGGTCTCACCGCTGTCGCTTGTCTACTACATCTACCTTTAATTTGTAGGATAGTGCTAGTTGTTGAGGAATTGTGTAACATCTTTTAAGGTAGGTTAGGGTGCTGGGGGAGAGTGTTTGCGAGGGTGCATAAGATGATGGGAGGCACAAGCTGGTAGGTGTTGTGAGGGGTAAGAGATTAATTGCTGATGTTGAGTTAGTCAAGGATAGGGAGACTAAGGAGGGTCAATGAGGAAAGAAAGAAGGTGATGCAGAGGGTGTTTGAGCTAGGACTCATAGTGATATTCCTTAGTAGGGGTATCTAATATGGGATTAGGTATACTTGAGTAAGCAATCAGGAATGTTAATAAGGGTAAAGTAGATAATGAAGTACTGGGACTCGTTAAGGGAGTAATACTGACATTTTATTCCGAATTACTGTTACAACCAGCGATGGTGGATACCTTAGGTTAATTCTTGAAAATTCTTTTTCCACTATCTCAGGTTTTCTCTTCACCGCTAATATCCAGTTCGCCATAGCTTCGAGAGCTTTTTCAGTAACATTGCTAACTATCCTGTGGATCAGCGGGTTCCTTATAGAAGAGAATACCTTAGGGTAGATGGTACGTGAGAACTTTATGCTTAGCATCCATCCAGCAATCATGCAGTCTAACGCCTCCTGCGGTAAGTCCCTAAGTACCTTGAAGTCAGCTTTGCCCTCAATCTGTGTTCCCCCTATTGGAACGAGAAGCAGGGGAAATGCCCACCCCTTAAACCCCTCGTCCCTAAGTTTATCTATGAGTTCTGTGGTCTTTAAGTAGTCCTCTGGTGTAGCGTCAGGGAACCCGATAATGTAGGTGAGACACGGGTACCAATAATTATCGTTGAGGAGTTTAGCTCCCTTCAATACCACATTGGGCCATTCCTCAGGATTCCACGGATATGCTTTACCCCTGAAGTATAAGCTGACTATTCTTGGACTCCCGCTCTCTAGCCCTACTTGTGGGAAAGTTGGCTCGTTATCTGAGAATCCGTTAACGTCTGTTATGAACTTGACGACATTCTTTAGTACAAGTGCTGAGGATAGCGTTACATGGCTGAAGCCTACCTTGTCGATGTTGTATCTCCTCGCTACCTTGAGCGTCTTTGAGAACAACTTTATTACTGCCTCGGGATTGAAATCAAGGCCTCTAGCACCATAGAGTAGTACATCTTCGGTAGCGTAGCCAACACCTTTCACTCCCGCCTTAAGGTTCAGCTCTACCTCCCTTAAAACTACGTCTATAGGTATGGATCTGAAGGAGAACATTGTAGGACTGCAGAACTGGCACCTCCTAGGACATCCACGAGTAATTTGTACTACACCATTCCTTGATGGAGTAAGTATTGGTGGAACTTTATCGACAGGCACGACATCTCCTCTAACATACTTAGGTATATCCTCTCCGCTAAGCACCTTCCTTACTATAAGTGGGAACACGAGTTCAGCTTCACCATCAAATAGTATATCTATGCCGAACTTCCCCTCAAGACCCTTAAGTTGCCACACTCCTGGACCGCCCACGATGACCTTAAACCTGTACTTCCTCCTTAACTTTGCCAGCTTCTCCATCAACCTCTCAAATTCGTACTGCGTACAGGTCACTCCACCACCAGTCAATACCTTAAGGGTCCACGATACAGGTGCTAACCCTTGAGGATCAACAACATGTACGCCAACCACGGCTGTATCCTTATCTATCACCTTCTCAACGTGCTCTGGAGGTATGATGGCTACCTCATCACGCTTAAATCCAGCCGCAAGTAATGCTGCTTCAACCTTAGCCAGCGCATATGGTGCAAATGCTGCTCCACTTTTCCTTCGTACAGGTGCTGGAGGAGCTAGTATTCTGTACTCGATAAATCTCGGTACTAGCCTCAGGGGCATGCAGAGGCCGAAGCCTAGGGCTTCGCAACCATTGAAGTCCGTGAATAGAGCTCTATCAGCCGTGAGTACAACCTTAACCATGGTTTAAGGCCCCTACTCAGAGACCATCTTAGTTAGTATCTCCTTAATCTCTGTGAGGTCCTCAAGTATTTCCCTAACCCTGACTTCCTCATTCTTCTTTAGCTCACCTCCAATGAGCTCCTCTAAGGCCTTTATTAGAGGCCTTACACCCCTTTCAAGAACTTCGCGAAACCTGGATAGAATCACCTTAGAGGGCTTAGATGCTGGTATGTAGGCGTACTTCCTGCCAACCCTCTTCCTACTTATGAGCCCTAACCTTTCGAGGGTACTCATACACGTAAATAACGTGGTTTTAGCGTATCCAGTTAGTTGAGATAAGCTATCGATTACTAACGGTTCTCTGATAACGTACATAACTGCTAGAGCATGGGAACACGAGTCTGGAAGGCCTAAGAGCGTAATTAAGCGTTTGAGTCCCTCAACGACAGGTTCCAGTTCCTCAAGAACTCTCCTATACCTACTTAACTCCCCCATAGCTGCCACACCCTCCATAACCTAAAATAGAGTTATCTTTAATATATTTTTGGTATTTTCCGAATATTCAGGAAATTCTGTAAGGATATTGGTGTTATTTTTGTATTTCCTTTAATTATTTTTGAACACCTTGCTATTAAGTAGGCTATAGTCTAGAAAGACCTATAAGCTTCCAAACTTAGGGCTTGATAAGCGATCTCGAAGTTCCAAGACCTGGTAGGACGATGAACCCCTAAGTAACTAGAGGTGAGCTACTGCGGTAAGGGGTTCCGAGAGGTAATGTAATAACCCACCTACCGTAACTAGAAATAATGGCAGACAGAAAACGCTTACCTAAGTAACGACGTGCACGTGATAATTAGTTTTAGCGTTCAGTTGCACCCATCACCTATCAGACATGCATTTCTCATTACGAGAAGCGCTGATGAGCTAGGTTTCCCTACTTTGTTACCATATTGGTCTCTTAGCCATAGACTAGCAATGACCCCAAAATGCAGGTTCGTAGCTAATAGGGATACTGTTAGAGCATTGAACATTTACCTCAAGGCAATTAAACTCATTAACCTCACGTCTTGGACCTGGAGCGCCTGCCCAATGATGGATGAAACTTGACCGAAGAGCGGGTTATCCAAGAATGAACCAATGATCGTCTATATATACTCAAAGAGGCGAACATGAAGGGGACATTACCATGAATTATATGTAGCTCTCCCATATAGGAAGGGCAAATAACCTCAATCCCGTGAAGGGCAAACAAGAGTTTACACCTAACTCGACAATTTAGTGTTTGAGTAAGTACATTTTATTTCAGGTTTAAGTAGAGCTTACACCTCCAACAATAACTCTTTGAGTATGTAAAGTTTTATTCGATTATAAATTTAAGTATGTAGTGTTAAATCTTACCTTGGAGATAAAAAGTATGGTAAGAGTTGACCGAGAGTACGTTGAGAATGTGATAGGCGAGATTGAGGAGGGTTTAGAAGAGGTTGAAAGTATTATTTCTTCAAGTTTAGAGGATTTTATGCGAGATAGAAGTAAGAGGTTCTCAATGAGATACTCGATAATACTTATTGTTGAGGCTGCCACAGATTTAGGCTTAACCATACTTAAACAATGTTTTAATGAGGAGGCAAGAAGCTATAGGGAGGTATTCTTGAAGCTCGCAGAAAGAGGAGTGATAAACTTCAATACTGCTGAGGGTATGTCCTCCCTAGCTTCACTACGTAATATGATAGTTCACCGATACTGGAGTATTGATGATGCTAGAATATATCGTGAAGCTAAAGGTAATGGGGTAGGAGTTATCGAGAGGTTTATTGAGGAGGTGGGGAAGTATATCTCTAAGGACCCTTGAGGACAAGAGGAAATTCGAGTTCCATAGACTAGACTCTAAGGAGAAGAATAAGGTAACTAGACTACTGTCTAGAGCTTTAAAAGAAAGGAAGGAAGTATTACTAGCTGTTATTTTTGGAGGCTTTGTAAAATCTGAGATCTTCCGTGATGTTGATATAGCTGTATTTACAGGCTACACTATACCCTATGATAAAGTTGAGGAGTATGAGGAGAAGCTAACGAGAAACCTAGAGGGATTGGTAGGACTACCTATAGACGTAAGGGTAATAGACTATGCTCCACCATGGTTTCGCATGAAAGCACTAGAAGGCCTAGTCCTGGTTGAGAGGGAACCCGCCCTAGTAGTAAGATTAAAATTTAAGTCGCAACAGGAAATCGAAGATCTCAAAGCTAAAACGCTTAAAATAACCAAAAAGCGATATAGAGCCAAAGCTGAGGGATAGTCAGTAACCATTTAACATTTAGTTGGGTGAGTTAAAGAAAAGACGATGGAATATTGATAGAGTATAAGGTGTGACATGTTGTCCCCTCTGTAAGCATTCGTTATTAATGCTCTCACATATCCCCATCAGAATTCCAATAGAGTAAAAATGGAAGGTTCATTCATAAAAGATTAATATACTTAGGTTTCCACTGCATTTTGGGTGGCTGGTTTGTCGGTTGTTGTGGTTGATAGGTATGGTAGGATTAGAATTCCAAAGAGGATATTAGAGAGAGTAAAATCTAATAGGTTTATGATTTATCTTCACGAAGGTAAGATTATACTACAGCCCTTAATCTCTAAGAGTTTTAAGGATCTCTTTGACTCAGTAGAAGTGGATGTTCCAGGTGATGTATTTAGGGATTATAAAGAGCTTAAGAAACATCTACTTAGGGGAGAGGTTAGAGAGTTTTGAGATTTATTGATGCCTCTGTCTTCCTTTACGCTTTTCTCAAGCCCAAGAAGAATATTCCCAAGGATGTTTTAGCACTTAAGGAGAATGCTAAAAGAATTCTATTACGTATTGAGGAAGGTGAAGAGGTTGCTACAACAGTAATACATTTGGCTGAAGTTGCAAACATCTTAGGATCACATATGTCTAAAACTAAATCGATAGAATACATTAAAGCTATTCTAGGTAAGCCCTCGATTCATGTTTACGATGTAAGTATGGCCTCCTATGGTGAAGCTGTGCTGAAAGCTGAAGAGTACATGATAGGAGTTAATGATGCGTTAGCACTAATATACATGGAGAGACTTGGACTAAGCGAAATTTATAGCTTCGATAAGGACTTTGACAAAATAAAATGGGTGAAAAGGATAATTACATGACATAGAGGATACGGTAACCTCCTAGTAGAGCTTAGTATCCTAGAAGAAACTATAAACCTTCAAAATTCATGAAAGAATACCTAAATCAATAAACATGACTAGAAAGGTGGATTTCGAGTCTTTAGCTTTTTCACCAATAGCTTAATGACGGGACAGTCTTGTACTTGTATATGCTATTACTTAAGTAGTGTATTAAGGGAGAATCAGTATTTGATTACATTAAAGTTAAAGGGATTATCGCTAATTCTTTAGGAGAGATCTTATGACTAAAGAAGGTTAAAGGTCGAACCTACTATTAATACTGGTACCATTTACACTATGATTCCAAGGAGCTACGCTTTCAGGTAGAACATGTAATGGAAAAGTTGAAACTCCTAAAGCTTATACTATTATTAGTATAGTTTAGGTGCCTTCGTTAACATCTTACCCTCATTGCTAGCTACGTAATATGTGATGTTCTATTCTTACTCCACCCTTTCCGGGAATATACACTGCTGGCTCATAAGCGAAGACCATATCCTCCTCTAACGGGTATTCTACGAACTCCGTGATTACAGGTTTATAAAAGCCCCCAATAGGGTGTCCTGTTAGGTGATAGTAGTCTGGTAAACCATGTTCCCTAATTACTTTACGGGGGATGATATCTAGTAGTTTAACTGGTGTACCCGGTTTCACGTACTTTAAACCCTCCCCTATAGCTTCCTCAACTATACCCATTATTCCCTTCCACTTTTTACCTCTCCCAGCAATGAAGGTGTAGGCTACACAACCATCATAACCTAGCCATAGAGGACCCATATCTACTATTACGGGTTCACCATGCTCTATTCTCTTAAATGAGGTATGAGCGTGTGGTGCTGCGGCTCGATAACCCGAGGCAACCATGGTTGGGAAAACCCTATCTATTATACCATTCTCGTTAAGAACTTTATCAACTACCTTTGCAATCTCATACTCTCTTAATCCAGGTTTTAAGCTCTCATAAGCCTCCTCTAAGGCTATAGAGCACACTTTAGATATCCACCTGATAATCTCCAGTTCTTCGCTAAATGGTTTATCAAATACTTGGGTGAGTATAGGTGTTGCATCTTCTACTCTAAACCCTTCCTTGGCAAGGGCGTTAAGTACATCAACGTGTATGAAACTTATTCTCGTTCTACCCCAACTTTTATTAACTCCTATTCTTAAGTCTCGCCACTTATTCATAATACGCTTTAGCTTATTTACTATACACTCTAAACTAAAATCTTCTATTAACACTACATCCCATAGAGATTCCTCAACAGCTACATCATGTAATGTCCGATCAGCTAAAATTAGTGGATCTCTATCAGCTGGTATTACAACCACATTATAGTGTTTTGTACAGGCAATTTTAGTCCCGATTGGGTCCCCATCAAATAATAGTAGAAAGCTTAAATCATGAAATTCCAATGCCTCCCTTAGTCTTGAAAATCTCTTCTTCGAGGAACTCTGTATAATTCCTAAGTAATGTTCCATTCTCTCAAAGCACCCCTGTATACGCAACTACCTAATTAGGATTATTAGGAAATCTTCAGATCAATATCGTTGCACTATATAGTATATTTTTGGTAGTCTAGTTTACTAACATATTGGTGGTTAAGTTTGAAGTTTTTGTCTAAGAAGTTGATGACAACTATTACAGTCTTGATAATATTATTCTTGGCATTCCTGCCTTGTATTCTTCCATCAAATTATCAAGACCTAGACCTATCTGAAAGGAGGAAGCTTATTGTCAAAGCTGCTATTGAGGGTGCTCCTCGACATCTAGATAGTGGTGTTTGGCTATTAACTTTGAGGTTAGACTATGTCAACATATTTGTTAACTCTCATTTCAGGCATCATATGCTTAAGGGTGTTGCATGGGAGGTTAGACTTAGAGGTTACATCCCCTTCTATATACCACTATGTTAGATTAGAGTTTTCGTTGATAATGAAACCCTACAAGCACTATACGGCTCAATTAGGCCAATAGGGTACTAGCATTTTAGCAGGCGATAGACCCCCAAATAAACCATCAAGGATATGTAGGTTACTTACTAAATATTAAGGTTGGATTATGAGATTGCGTGACGTACTGGTTATGTCCCGTAAGGAGGAGTTTTGAAAGTGCTAGCTCATGCTGAAGAGTGTTTAAAATCGGAGGATTACGATTTAGCAGCGCTACTTGCTGAACACTCTGTCCAGTTATACTTGAAATCACTTATTCTTGAACTCACAGGTGAGGTTCCTAGAGCTCATAGTATTAGGCAGTTATTTCACATGTTAAGGAGTATATTGGGTGAAGGTAGGGCGGAGAAAATAGACTTGTTTGTGCGTAAATATCGAAGACTCCTTATCGGATTAGAGGGGGCATACTTAGCTTCAAGATACCTATTTAGAATTTATGAGAGAAGTGAAACTGAGGAACTGGTTAAATTCGCTAAGGAGGTGATAGTGTTTGTGGAAAATATTAGAGTCAAGACTTGAAATGGTGAAATTAGCCAAGCAGTGGAAGTTCTGGACCAAGAGGATAGCAGAAGCTGCAGAGAGTATACTAGGTGAATGTGAAGTTTATGTTTCTGGTAGTACTGTTGAGAGTGAAGCTACTGGTGGTAGTGACGTAGATGTGCTCATAGTGTCGAGTAAGATGCCCTGCAAGATGAGAGAGATGGGAGTTGAAGGCTAAAATAGAAGAAGAGGCAGGTTTACCCCTCTACCACCCCTACGAGATACACTTAGCCGACAGAGAGGAAGCCAAGTGGTATTTAAAGCATATGAAAAGAAGAGTTAAAATAAAATAGGAGTATGTCTCTAGTACCAAGACTACATAAGATGAAGACCCATATATGATTATACATGTGCTTTAAATACCACCGTGTTCCAGTCCTCTACTGTGTAAGCTTTATACCACTTTTTATATTCTGAGCGTTTTCGAAGAATTCATGACTAACTTTATTCATAATTTCAAGATTACATCCTTAGGTACATTAATGTCTATGCTTACACGTATTTCACCCATTAAGTGTACCCATTAATCGATTAAAAGGATTAAAGTTTAAATGTTTTATCCTTACATGATATACCAGTCAAAAAGGATATTGGAGGGGGAGGGGTAACTATATTGTTTGATTTTAAAATGGTTCAACAAAGTATTGAATCCAGTGGTTATACTGCTATAGACTTGACCGAGATTGTAAAGGAAACAGTTCATTCTTGTAGGTTAAGGGAGGGGCTTGTAACTGTATATTCGCCTGAGGAGCACGTAATTATAACATTGATTGAATATGAACCTAATCTGCTTGGTGATCTAGAGGAATTTATAAAGAAGTACAGCGAGCGTCAAGAACCAGTTCTGGAGGCTCTCTTGGGTAAATCTGTTACGGTGCCAGTTGTGGATGGTAGACTTGATCTTGGTGCCTTCAAAAATATCGTAATGGTTGATTTAAGCCGTAAGAAGGGTTTAAAGAGGGTGTATTTTGCCCTTGAAGGCCTGTATGGCTGAATTGGAGATAAGAACCTATGGTCCCATGAGCTACTTCCCTCTTAGAAGAATGATTGAAGAGAAGATTGCTGAAGTTGGAGTATCCAAAGGGCTGGTAACTATTCATGCTAGAGGTGCAACTCCCGCGATAATAGTAGTGAAAAGGAGTGGGCTGGATCTTATCGATGAGGCATTGAAGAGGATGGTACCAGTTGTTGGCTGGGCCCATGGTAATGCTTATGCTCACTTAAGATCAACAATAGCATCAACAGTTAAAACTCTAGTATTTGAAAATGAGAGGCTAGCGTTACCGGATGATTACGAAGTATATTTTCTCGAAACAAGACCAGTATACAATCATAAACGCAAAATACATTTATACATACGCGGCTCTACATAAGTATTACATTCTTCTCTCTTTGAAGACTATACTGGGAAGTATTGTAGAAGTTGGCAGAATGTTTACCCCTCTTTCCCTTAAGATTAATGTGTATCATGTCATTATACATGGCATAATTTTATATTATCCTCTTTAATATCCTAGTGGAGCTAGCAGAGTTAGTATTTGAGAGTTAATTCATGATAGAAGTGAGAAAAGCCAACAATGATGATTGTAGGTACTACATTGACATACACTGTCCAGAGGCTAAGACGTTACCTAGAAGTAAGAGACTTGGAGTTTGCGGCTGGTGGGCTGATTACGATGTTTGCGTATTCTACTTGAAACTTTATAGAAGGTTATAGAAGGCTAGGAGGTGGGTCTTCACAGCATTAGTTGATGGCGAGGTTGCTGGCGAGATAGAACTATTACCACATGATGATTGCTTGGACCAAGAGCATACATTAATGTACTTTGGGTTAAGAAGAATAAGAGAAGAAGAGGAATAGGCACAAAGCTGGTTCATGAAGCTATCAAGTGGGCTAAGCTGAAAGGTTATAAGTATCTAGACACTATACCTGAAAAGAACTCTATAGGCTTCTACATTAAACTAAAATTTGAGCAAATATCATCCCAAGTCAAGGCTATTAAAAAGCTAAAGTGTCCTCCCCTACCCAACATAGATTATGAGTTAAGAGAACTAAAAGTTGGAGAACTACTTCTAAACATGAAATTAGTGACCGGAACTTATAGACCTGGACTTTTCATATGGTATTCTGCATGGGAGGATGGATATCTTCCACCTCAGGAAGAACCTTTAGCCTATAAGCTAGTGATGGAAGGAAACATCTTCACAATCCTACTAGACTATTACGGTGAAAATGAGGTCTCTCTAATTCTATGGTCAACAATAAAACCTACTTCTACCATGCCTTAAGAAGGTGATATTAGTATCAGAATGCTTAGCTATAAAGATAGATATAAACAAAATATTCATACAAACATGGAGTAAGTATGAAAACATACTGAAACACTTAGGATACAAGATAATAGACAAGGATGTTATATGGCTTAGTAAGAACATAATGTAACGTTTATGTTAGTGGTTGGATTAGTTACGTGAGATAAATTGACTTTACATCTAATGGGAATCATATTTAATGATGTTTAAAGACAATTCTATACAACATGAATTCATCTATATTCATTCGCTTTTCTTAACATACATTTCATATAACCTGTCGGCTAAATCCTTCCATGTTCTACAGTTTAAAGCCTCTTTGACTGCTCTTAATTTATTGTAAGTTTCCTCATCTAATGTTATTTTCTTCAACCAAGGTATTTTAATTCCTCTGGAGTGAAGTGCTCCGGAGTGAGTAATTAAAAGTAATATTAGACTGGACAAAGCCTTAGGATTAATACAGGCTATAGGTCTATTAAAGAATACAATTATAAAGATGAAATATGAAGGGCAGAGTAGTGAAGTAATAGAAAAAGTTGATAGAGTTTTAAATATAATTCTTGAATATGCAGCTTACGGCTAGGAGATTTGTGTTTAGCTCGTGATATTAATGCTAAATATAAATAGTCTCTGTATTACAGAGTGTATACAGGGGAGGGTCGATTGAGTACTGTAATTAGTATTAGGATACCAAGGTGGCTTAAAGAGAAACTCGAAAAGTATGGTGTAGACGTTGCTAGTATAGTTAGAAGGAGGTTAATGGAGGAAGTAGAGAGGATTGAGCGGGAGGAATTAGAGAAACAGCTAGACCTTCTTAAGGAGAGGTTAGGGGGGCGTATAGATCCTTGTGAGCTTGCTAGAATAGTTGATGAGGAGCGTAAGGGGAGATGACCATATATTATTGATGCGAGTGTTTATACACCCCTGATAATTATTTATGGTGGAGATCTTATTGAGAAGTTGAGAAAAGTTAGATTTGCTATTCTTGACTTAACGGTTTATGAGGCCTGTAATGCTTTTTGGAAGGAGTATACGAAGTTTCATAGGATAAATGAAAATGAAGCCTCAATAGCATGTAAGGTATCTAAAGCGTTATCACGATACACTATGTTATATAGGATTACAGATTTGGATGTAGAGGAGACTATGAGGATAGCTGTAGAAAACAATATTACATTTTATGATGCATCCTATATAGCCTTGGCTTGTAAGCTTAAATCCCCGATTGCTAGTGAAGACAGTGATATAATAGCTGTAGCACCCAAGTATGATATAGAGGTGATTAGGCTTAATCAACTACTAGATATACTCAAACAGGTGTAACTAAGAATCCTCTCTGGTCTCAATTAGCCTAGGTGTTTAGAATGCTACTAAACTGAAAAATATTTGAGAATGTGAATGATTAAAAAATACTCATGTTTAGTCTACTTGTATTAATTGTGGTAGGCTTTGTGCTTTTGCTTCTGTTGTGTACATTGATTCTGCTTGTGCTGGTTGTATTACTGCTTTTACTGGCATTAGGGCTTTTATCTTAAACTTGAAGGTTAATGTTTCTCCTGGATCCATGTATTCTATGAAGAATGCTACTCTCCTAACCTCTGGTATATCGTATCTTGTTATCTTCTTGTTTTCTTCTACTACTTGGTCTAGGGTTTCCTTTATGAATGTGAATCCTGGTGGTATGGGTATATCCACTATTACCCATTGTATTCTACCGTAGCCTCCAGCGTAGAAGAGTTCTACTATTACCCATGCTTCATCATTTACTTCTAGGGCTGTTGTGTCCAGCTCTCTACTTATTGAGAGCCCCTTCTCTACGACTCTCAGTGTTGTTGGCTCGGTTGCATTGATTATAATGTTTCCTGTTTTCAGTATCGCTCCTGGTACTACTATTTCGCCTTTGACTACTGGTATGATAATGTAGTTTAGTGTTATTGCTTCCCCTGGTTTAACCTCTCCCACCATGAAGACTACTTTATCACCTTGAATCTTCCTTACTATTCCGCTCTGGTTCCACGTGAGGGATGGTAGTGTCTCGAGTTGTACTTTGCATCCTAATGGTATTGGGTCTTCAACCACTATGTTCCTAAGGGTTTTCATGTCTAGGTTTCTTATGGTTATTGTTATGTGTATTGGGGTGTTTTGTGCTATTATATCTAACCCTGTTACCGTTTCTAAGTGTTTCTCTATGTTCACCTTGTACTTTCCTGTCTCAACTGCCTCAGTTGATACGGTTATCCTTAGTGGTTCAGTTTCGGTTACTATTAGTCCTCCTATGTTGCTACCATACATTAGTGTGTACTCTACCATGAATGGTCCTATGATGTGTTCTCCCGGTTCTACTGCTTTAAGGTAGAAGGTTACCTTCTCCTTCCTGTCTAGTATGTTTATTGCTCTAACTCGTCCACCTATGACTTTGAATCCTTTGGTTTCTACCGGGTATACTTTTATTAGTACTGGTTTAACCTTTGAGTCTGGCGGTGTTAGGGTTACTGTGGCTCTTACTGTTTCACCCTTCTTAACATTATTCTTGTCTAGTGTTACAGTGGCTTTCAGTTCTACTCTTAGTGTTTGGTGGAAGTATAGATTGTAGTGTAATGGTTTAACTGTTGACTCTACCTTTACAGTATTATCGCCTCTTGTGAGATGTTCTTTTAAGCTTACTATTCTAACTACATCAGCATTATCCTTAGTGATCCTATCTCTATAAACTAGTCTGCCGTTAACGTATACTCTTACTTCACCTTCATTTATCTCTTTAGTTTTTTCAGCTATGAGTGATAATAGTTTTAGGAATGCTGCTGTATCGCTGGTTGTCTTTAACCCTCCCCATGGGCCTCTTTGGGATATTAGCCAACTTAGTGCACTCTGTACTAGCTCTACATCTTCATTCCATAGTAGTAAAGCTGTGGCTGCATATGCTGTTGTCTCTGTTGGGCCTGCGAAGCTTGATCCGCCACTCCAATATATTCCTTTATCACTTGTTTTAGCGTTATCCTTGAGCCACTTGATCAATTTGTTAACTAAATTGTCTCTTGATTGTTTGGCGTAGTAGAATGCTATAAGTGACAGAGCTACTTCGTAGGGGTCTTTAGGTTCCCTGTCCTTTAAGTGTTCCCTTAAACATTCTACTCCTTTGACTATGTGCTCTTCTGTTGGTGAAACCCCTGCCTTAAGTAGTGATCTTAAAACATATGCTGTCATTACTATTTTCGTTGGCTTGTATCTTCCGTGGCCAAACCAGCCGCTAGGCTCCCATGATCCATCGTTGCATTGATGTTCTAGTAGCCACTTCTTCAGCTTCTCTACTGCTATCTGATCTATGTAGAAGCCTGCATTCAATATCTCAGACCATGTGTTTAGTACCCACGCACTCATAGCGGTATTTGGTGGATCGTTTTTCCACCAGCCAAAGCTTCCGTCAGCATGTTGTAGGTATAGTAGTCTTTGTATTCCTGTTTGAATGTACGAGTCTAGTTTAGCTCTCATTTCTGGTGTTAGCTGATCTGTGCTTGTGAGATATTTCCATACTAGGGTGCATGGTATGAGTCTTGAGGATGTTTGTTCTACACAGCCCCATGGATACCCTACCAATGCTTCGAAGCCTTCTATTAGTGGTGCTCCATAGCCTAGCGTAAGCTTCAAATATGCTATTATTGACTGCTCCGAGGTCTCATTGAATACTTTTAAGTTGAATAGTACTCCTTTATCCATTTTTCCACTCTTACTATACTCTAATGGTACGCCGTTAGCTAATACTTTGACCTCTTTTTTCACTGCATCAGTGTAGTTGCCTGCTATAGCATAGACTGTTATTGTGTGTACTCCTGGCTCCAGCGCTTTAATCCTCCAGTAGACCTTGGATACACTATTTGCTGGTATCGTAATGTTCTTCACTAGTGGCTCTAATGGTTTAAACCATGATTCACGAGCTAGTACTAAAGTTATATTCAATGCTTTCTCAATGTAATTGTATATCGCTACCCTTATTGAGACTTCATCATCTTGCGTCATCTTTAATGGTATATCTGGTTCTATAAAGAACTCCTTGAAAACAGTGATACCTCCACTACCCCAGGCTATTCTTCCATCCATGGTGTGGGCTAGAGCCCTTATATGCCATGTTGTTATACTATGAGCTAATGGTATAGTTAGCTCCAGTGAGCCATTAACTATTAGTTGAGGGCTCCAGTAGAGTGTTTCAGGAAAGAACCATCTGACGCTAATACTCTTAATAGCCTCCTCCATACCCTTTGATATTCCTGTTGTCCTAGGAGCTGGTGTTGTAGTAGTAGCGGTAAGTGTAACCGTTTTAACAGCATAGCCTCCTCTGAAGGTTTCGAGGACCCCAGCTAAATCCCAGAATATTTGCGGTCTTCTAGGCTTAACAGTAATATATTTAACTTTTGGTTTCTCTAGTTCTACTACACTTTCCTCCACAGGATAAGGTAATGCTTTCTCTGAGAGACTATATAATACAATGTTCGATGTCATTAAAATAGCCGTGCTAAAGGTTAAGAGAAGTATTCCTAGTGCTTTATACCTTCTATAGGTAAGTAATAATATGCCAGAGGCTAATGGCGAAGCTGAGAAAGTCATGAATGCTAATGCCTGTAAGAACTCTCTTCTATGCTTAACCAGTATTATGTACTCTTTTGCTTTCCTAACATTTAGTGAGTAAATATTGTACTCTTTTGGACCCTCAATGACTTTAACCTTACCTGAAGGTGGCAATCCATGAACTTCATACATGGGTTTCTGATATTCTTTTTCAAGCTCATAGAATGTTTCTTCAAATCCGAGCATATTCTTTGATAGATGGTATAATGCTTCATCGATTATTGCTAATCCAACAATAGCCTCTATAGGGTTTCCCTTTTCATCCTCAATTATAATCGTTATTGTTGCATTTTCGCCTGGTAGATATGTTTTCTTGTTTGTGTGTATTCTTATTCTTAGATCTTCTGATGGTTCGACATTTAGTCTAGCCCAGTCAGATATGACCTCTGTGCCTTGAGTTATAATATATGCTCTAACTATCACATAGGGCAAGAAGATATCATACACTTGGAAAGATAACTTTGCTTCTCCATTCTCTGCCAAGACCGCCTTAGTTAGTAAAGTTATCCTAGTCACTGGGTTTATTATATCAAAGTATACCCAGCCACTATATACCTTATTAGGTAATGTTATCTTAGCTAATGCTGTAACTTTATCTCCTACTCTTACAGTGTAATTACTCAACATTAGAATTATGTTTGGCTCGTTTCTCTTGCTATATCTATACAGTGAGGTAACTTGCTTTACATGGTAGCCTTTATTATCTATCACCGTTACTTCTATTCTAATCCACGTAGTATTCTTTAATGGTTTAACTTTAAATGTGAATAGACCATTAATTAAATTACCTGTAAGACTTAGTATTGGTACCTCCCTACCTTTATTATCATATGAATTGACGTTTACAATAACCTTACCTTCTCTAACAATTCTTCCATCAGGATATTTTGCTTGTACAGTTATTGGTATTTCTTCTTCTGTAAGCGTTATTTTGGGTGTAAAAATATTAATGATCATTGGTTGATTTGATACCATAAGTTCTTTTATTGACGTTTCAATGTTTCCTGCGTTGTCTTCTATAGTAACATTGAGTAGTATTTTTGATAGTCCACGGTAAATTCCTGTACCAACTAAATATCTTGGTGCTTCAAGATGAAAGTATGCAATGCCTTTGTTATTTGTTTTCAGCGTTACTTCTGCTAATTCTTTATACTTACCAACATAGCCTACTATTGATAATCTTGCAGTAGCGTTAGCTACAGGTTTGCCGAAAGTGTAAGATGCATTAATAAGGCCGTTTATTTCTTCTGATGGAAGGTACCATTCCTTATCAGTTATTATCTCTATTTTCATTTTGGGGAGTTTGTATTCTTCAATAGTTAGCACTAATTCACGTGTTACATTACAAGACTCGATTCTCAGTTTATACCTACCATGTTCTAGCTCATTGGCTAATGGTATATTTACTGTAGCAACACCATAATTATTTGTACTCAGTGTTCTCTTGTAGATTTTAGTACCTTTAGGTGAAATCAGAGAGAAAGTTACATTAACATTACTTACGGGGATAAGCCTACCTAAGCCCTTAAATACTATAGCTCTAGCGTGAACTACTTGCCCTGGCTGATACCAAGCTTTATCAGTCATAACCATGATATAGTATGGTGGCTCATCAACCATTACTATTGGTATTCTTACCTTATCTTCTCTAGTTGCAATTACTAGTTCATATTCACCTTTATCGGTAATACCTAAGTCGCTAATGAGCTTCAGTTTTAATAGGCCATCCTCTGAGCTCCTTAAGTTAGCTGTTTTTATGATTTTATTATCCTTCTTAATAGTTACTTGTACATTAGCTGGTACTGGTTTACCAGTAACTGGATTAAATGTGTAAAGTTTAAGTTCTGCATCAGCTTCAGTAGGTGAGAGTGTTGATGGTGAAATTACCTTTAATGCTATAGTGGGTGGTTTAATGTCAGGTACAGGAATGGTCATACTTAGTATTAATAGTATCAGTGATGCTATAATGGGTAATGAGAGAATTGATATTAATGCCTTATTGTATTTCAATACGTGACCACCAAGCTTACTATAATGGCAAGGTTACTATTAACACTACATTTTCGAACATAAGTGTTCTAACATTCAGAACAATTAGTGGTTACATTTATATGCACATTAACCTCACTTAAGGGTGGAGTGGACAGGAATATGATCATGGATATAGAATGTGTACCATGCTACTTAAGACAGGCCATTAGAGCCTCTAGTATGGTCACTCGAGATAGAAGAGTTCAAGAGAAAGCTGTAAGAGAGATAATGAAGTATCTGCTTAGTATTGAATGGAATATTCCACCAATGCTACTAGCACCAAGACTTTATGGTATTATTAGGAAAGTTACAGGCTCAAATGATCCATATCAAGAGGTTAAAAAACTTTCAAATAAGATAGCCTTATCCTTATATGAAGAACTCAAGAGCAGGATTATGGAGAGTACGGACCCACTACTATCTGCTATCAAGATCGCTATAGCTGGTAACATTGTAGACTTTGGGGCTCTATCATATAGTGTGAACATTGAAAGTATAAGAAAGGTAGTTGAGGAGACGCTGAATAAACCTTTTGCGATAAACGACTATATTAAGTTTAAAGGGAAACTCAAGAAAGCAAGAACGCTATTATATTTCTTTGATAATGCTGGTGAAATAGTATTTGATAAACTTCTTATAGAAACAATAATGAAAGTTACAGAACTAGAAAAACTAACATTCGTTGTTAAAGGTGGACCACTAATAAACGATGCAACAGTAGATGACCTCAGAGATGTAGGTCTGGATAGAATAAAGAATAGTGAGATAAAAACGATAAGTAATGGAGATCCCGGTACAGGTTATCCTATGGATTCCCCTGAAATACTAGAATGGATTAAAAATAATGATGTAGTAATAGCTAAAGGGCAAGGAAACTACGAACTACTTAGTAAGGTAAGGAATGTTTTCTTCATGCTTATGGTCAAGTGTCATGCAATAGCAAGAAATCTAAATGTAAACGTAGGTGACATAATATTAAAATATAATTTATAATCACTGATTTGTCCCCCTTAACATGTCTAATTGTTATATAAACCTGGTATATTCCTAGATAATATAATAGAATATAACAACTTAAACTTAATTAAACCGCTTAAAAATAATAGTATTCTAGGGGATGATTGAAACAACGGCTAAGACCTAGGTAGGGGATGAAGTATTCACGGACCGACTGACTCTTTTACTTCATAAGGTGTACGGGATAAGTATAGAACGTTATATTGTTCTCTATGTCTCTAACTTCTACTAGTAATTTTATGTTTCTTTTGAAGTTTTCAAACTCCTCTGGCGTCAGTAAGTGTATGTCGAAGGGGTAATCCCAGGGTACACCGTATTCTTCGGCTATTTGCCAGAGTTTTATCTTTAGTCTCATTTTATCTTTAGGGTTAAGTGGGATACTCGAATGAACTATAAGAACATCGATATCGCTTAGTACTGTCAACCTATTCTCTGCAGCACCACCATATATGTAGACTTTAGCTTCTGGTAATATTTTCCATGCAGCTTTAGCTAATGGTACTATGTGCTCCCTCCAGGCGTGTAGTTTTTTTAGCCTTTCAATAGCCGTATGGGCCCAGTTAGACCGGGATAACATGAAAGAGCCCTTACCTCTACGCTACGACTCTCTTTCGTACCTTTTCAAGTTTTTCTATAATCTGTTCTACTGCTTCTATAGAATCCATAGCATCCTTACGGTCATATGGTTTTGTTCCATATCTGGCATCAACATTAGCATCTTCTAAACCCAGTATTACTCCTCTATAATTCTCAATTATAGTTTCTATTAACTCTGCATCCCTAGATCTGCCAGCATCTCTAAGTCTTTTGTGTAGTATTCCTAAAAGTTCCCTAAGACTACATATCTTTACTTCTTCACCAAATAACTCATATATCAGTGATTTTAAATATAATTCTAAAGCTTGTTGACAATTATAGCAAGCTAAATCAAAGTCGCCATCGTTTAAGTAAATATATGCATGTTTTAGCAGGCTTCGCGCTCTTCTTCTTAGAGCGTTAACTAGTTCACCACTCAAAGTAAACACTTCTCTCCCACTGCGACTACCATATTAATAAAAGGCTTAGGTAATAATATTTTACCATTTAACAGGTAATACCGAAGTAATACCGCTCTTTAGGTTATAATAGTTTATCTTGTATTCTAAACCTTACCTGCTAAAAATGCGTGTAGATAGCGGTTAATTCACCTTTAAGTCTAATTTGAGAGATGGTAGTATACTTTAAACTTACATAATTGTTATAAATCTCTCCTTGAATGATAATCTATCATACTTTTTAGTTGGCAGGTAATAGTTTATACTAGACTGAGTAGGTTGAGAGATAATGGTTCGTAGAAAGAAAGTTAAAATAGATTTAGAGCGGGCTCAAGAGGATCCATATAGAGTGCTCTTTGCTATACTTAAGAAACAGAAATACCATATCGTAGGTCATCATAGTGCTGTTAAGAAATGTCATTGGCTTCACGCCGCTTTAACTGAGGGTAGATTCTGTTACAAATGTAAGTTCTATGGTATAGAAAGTCATCGTTGTTTACAAATGAGTCCAGCTGCACTTTGGTGCTGGAATGCTTGTATTCACTGTTGGAGGCTTAGACCACAAGATATAGGAATACAATGGGATGAAACAAGACTGCCTGTCGTCGATGATCCAGAATTTATAGTTGAAAATGCCATCAAAGAGCAGAGAAGGATACTCTCTGGATATAAGGGTAATCCAAAGGTTAACCGTAAACTCCTAGAGGAAGCTATGAATCCAAAACATGCAGCTATAAGTTTAGTTGGAGAACCCTTATTATATCCACGTTTAAGTGAATTAATTCAAGAGTTTCATAAAAGAGGGTTTACAACATTCTTAGTAACTAGGGGGATAAGACCAGATGTTATAGCAACTCTTGAGGAGGAGCCTAGTCAACTTTATGTATCCTTTGAAGCCTATAATAAGGAAATGTATCAAAAGTTAAATGTCCCCTTAGTTCCAAGAGCCTGGGAGTTATCTATGAAAACTCTTGAACTATTGCCAACGCTTTCGTGTCCCACAGTTATGAGGATAACCGTAATGAAGGGTATAAATATGGAGCCTAAAGATGCTAAAGGATTCGCTAAGCTAATCGAAATAGCCCAACCCACATATATTGAGGTTAAGGCATACATGCATGTTGGCACCTCAATGAAGAGGTTACCTAGAAGCGCCATGCCTAATCATGGAGAGGTTAGAAAATTTGCTAGATATGTATCAGAAGAAACAAGTTACCCCATTGTCTCAGAGAGTATTCCGAGCCGTGTTGTTCTCTTAAGTAGACTAAGCAAGCCAATAAGATTGGGCAACGGATGTCCTAGTGACTGGGGTACCCCAGATATTGGTGGAGAAGAGAGTGGAGAATACGGTAGATATATCTCTGAGATCTAATATGTTATGATATGATAATATATATACTATAATATATACTATAATACTGGGCTAGATTAGCTCAAGTTATTTATGGTAGTTCCTCGCAGAGATTATAGTAGCTTATTAGATTCATGAAGTCGTTTACGCCGTGGAAGTAGTATGCTAATATAAATACGTTCATAAGTAGAAGTAGTAATGAGGAGAAGAGAGTTAAATTAAATTTGGGAACAGGCTTACCTAATACTTTGAGTATAACATCTGGTCTATCAGTAACTATAGCATCAACTCCTAAGTTAATTAATTTCTCGGCAACTTCAGCACAGTTAACAGTCCATACAGCAATCTTTATATTATTCTTATGTAGTACTTCAATAAAGTCCCTATCTACATATGTATGCTCTATAGAGATCATGTCAGCATCGGCTATTTTAACAGGCGTTAAGGGATCTATTGGCTGTTCTTGTAGTGAAACTGCACAAACAATGTCTGGTCGTAACTTCTTTAGATTTCTTATAACTATATGGTACTTTGATGAAGCGTATACTGGTCCTTTGAAGTTTACTTTATCCAGTACTTTCACTATGTCGCCTTCAATCCCTCTCTCTTTAATGTCAAGCCATACACCAGCTTTACCGTTTATAGTATCCAATGCTTCCTCTAATGTTATGTGCTTTACCAAACCATCTCCTGAACAGAGAATATAGTGTAATTCTAGAAGAAGGGATTCCGCAAAAGATGCAGGCTCTTGCGCCATACCGTGCATGAGAACTAGTTTACCATTTTTCTTTTTGACATCAAATTCTAGCACGGGTACTCTCAATTTTAGGTAACGGTATATGGCTCTAAGGGTATTGGCTTTATGGCCGATGATGATAGGCTTAGTTGGCATATGTCAGCACTTCATTCCCAATTTGCCTCTTGGGATGTATAGAGTATATAAGTTTTATCCCAAACATTCAATAGATATATAGATCAATATTCTATTTACTACATCATCCATGATTTATATGATATTTTCCATGCATTAAAATATGCATCTTATGGTCACTTTTAATAGAATAATGAAGTCTCATAGAGAAAATAGTTATTTTGTTTTATCGTAACTCTATAAATACCATTGAATAGAATTAAATGATCCATATAATGCTCTCACAATAAAACTGTGAGAGCTTGTATATTAGTATAAATATACGTTTTTAGAGGGACTCACAAAACCGCAAAACTTAAGTATAAAGTTACCGCAGTTTTAATGATGAAGAAGTGTTGATAAAGGAGGTTTTAAAAAAGTATGTATAAGGGTATTAGCCCTTCAGCCCTTGGCGCTATACTTCTTATAATAGGTCTAATAATTGGAGTGGCAGTAGGCTATTTTATAAAGCCTGCAGCACCAGCCGAAACAGTAACAGTCACTGCAACCTCAACGGTCACCGCAACAGTAACCAAAACTGTGGCACCAGGTGCTGCTACAGTTACTGAAACTGTAACAACAACCGTACCTACAACGGTAATTAAAACTATAACTAAAACTATAGCTGCGACACCTGGTGCACCTAAGGAAATAGTTATAAAGGCTTGGGCTTCCGGAAGCCCCGTAGATGTAACCAGAGTAGACAATATTGAACGTGCAGCAACTATATTAAATAAGATTCTTGAGGCTTACGGTCTAGGTGTAACAATTAAAGTTGAAAAACAATTCTTTAGAGGAGGTTACTTAGAGAAACTTACCGCAGCATTCGCTGCTGGTGAAGCACCTGACATTATTGCAATGAAGGATCTAGCTACACTAGTTGAAGGAGGCTATGTAATATCACTTGATGATTACGTTAAGAAGTACTGGACCCTTGTAGAAGACGTTTACCCAACATTATGGAAAGCTGTAAAATATAAAGGTAAGATTTGGGCTCTACCACAAGATACTGAGGCAAGACCACTATACTTTAGAAAAGACGTACTAAGAAAGCTAGGTTGGAGCGAAGAAGAGATTAACGCTTTACCAGAGAAAATAAGAAAGGGAGAAGTAACACTATTAGACTTAATTAAGGTAGCTAAGGAGGCTATGGCCAAAGGTTTAGTGCAATGGGGCTTCTACCATAGACCAAACTTCGGAGGTACGCCATTTGAGATATTGTACTACCAGTACGGTGGTGTATTACAAGATCCAGAAACCGGCAAACTAGTACTAGTTAAATCAGCTATGTTGAAGATGTTGAAGATGTTACATAAGATGGCCCAGGAAGAGAAAGTACTACCACCAACAATGATAGGTACTCCATGGAGAAAGATACACGTAGACTTCGTTAACGGTCGTGTACTATTCTGGTTTGGTGGAACATGGCATTGGGCTGAATGGCAGAGAGTAGCATACCATGAAAAACTAGGTAAGCTACCAGAAAGCTATGAATGGGAGAACCTAGGCTTCGCACTAGTACCTGCACCAGAATCAGGATTCAAACCAATGACGCTATCAAGCCCATACCTATACTATGTAACATCACAGTCAAAGTATCCAGAACTAGCCTTCGTACTAATAGCACTAGCCACATCAGCACCACTAGACGCTAAACACGCAATAGACAGTGGTCACCTACCAGTAAGATCAACAACAGTTGAGCACCCATACTACAAGAAGTCAAAGTTCCACGGCGAAGTAGCATACATGCTAGAGTATACATCATTTGAGCCAATACACCTAAAGTTCGGAGTTTACAAGGACGCATGGATAACAGCAATAGCTAAAGTAGAAAAGGGTGAGGCAACACCAGAACAAGCATTAAATGAAATGGTATCAGCTTTACAAAAAGAGCTAGGAGACCAACTAATAATTAAAGAGTAGAAATATAATAAGTATAAGGAACTGAACAATAAAAATCTTTTTTCTCATTCATCATAACCAAATATGGTTTATAAGTCTCAGACACGTACATTAAAATGATAATTGCACCCTCTAAGGGTGACTAACAATATGCCATTAATTAGAAGAGGTCATGAAAAGAATGCAGATAGCTCATCTAGTGAGGCATCAAAGGCTTCTAGGAGAAAAAAAATTTTGCCATTCCTCTTCCTACTGCCAATGCTAATATTCATTTGTTTTTCATGGATATCTCCAGTAATACTAACAATCTACTTAAGCTTCACAGACCTTAGTATAAAGAATCTGCTTAAGTTTAATGTGAAATATACTTTAGAGAACTTTGAGAAAATTTTCTTAGTCGAAGACCCGTACATACCGGAAGTTCTAAAGATCACTGTGTTCTATGTTGCAAGTGTTCTTTCAATAAATGTGGTTTACGCTCTTATAATGTCGGTGGCCATAGCATACTTGGTGAAGAATGAGATCCTGTCAATGATATTAAGATTGTCATGGCTATTGCCAAGAATAACACCTGGAATAATCTATGCGCTACTATGGATATGGTTTATTGACCCTACGGCTGGAATGCTTAATAAACTGTTAATGCTAGCTGGTGTACCTAAATCATGGCTCCCTAGCAGTTGGTTACTTGATAAACCATATGCTCAACTATTACTAGTTATAGTTAACGGCTATGTTGGTGCTAGCTTTGGTATGATAATATATACTGCTGCAATTAAGTCTATACCGCCAGATCTAATAAATGCGGCTTTAGTTGATGGTGCTACAGATTTCCAAGTTGTGAGACGAGTAATAATACCTCTGCTTAAGTGGCCTATACTATTCGTAACAGCGTGGCAGACCCTTAGTCTAATGGCATCATATGAGTATATACTGATGATATGGGGTGCTGGTGGCGGAGGAGGCTATGCAGGTGTGGCTAGAGCCGCTGGAGTAATGGTTTGGTCTCTCTACTCATACACTAAAGCTTTCGCAGAATACCAGTATGGCTATGCAGCAGCCATATCAATGGTGCTTGTGGTAATAGGCATCATACTGATAATGATATACTTCAGAGTTTTCGGATTTAAAAGACTTATGGCACCAAGTAGGGTGGAGGTGTAGCATGATGGGCGTTAAGGAGAAGAAAATGAAGGCTGGAAGAGGCTACATATTACACACAATATTAAAGTATATTGTTGTAATACTGGTAGCAGTTATACCATTAATACCAATATGGTGTATGTATTTATGGTTAATATCCCAAAGCTTTAGTGGCAGAGTGATTTTAGGTATTGTCCCATCAAACTTTACTATAAACAATTGGAGATTCTTATGGGCACCTATAAAGATGGGTCTAAAGGAGTATCCTAACATTTGGCCAATAACGATAAACACACTGTTCCTTGCCTTAGGTACTTCGGGATTAGTAGTATTCATTAGTACACTGGGTGGTTATGCTCTCTCAAGAATGGAGTTTAAAGGAAGAACAACACTAATGGAGTTCATTATAGCATTGCATGCATTTCCAGCAATAATACTGTTAATAGCAATGTTCATCATACTCAATAAACTAGGACTATATGGTAAGGGGATAATTACGCTTATGGGTATAATATTAATTAAGGCTGGGTTAGAGTGCCCAATGGCTTCATGGATTATCAAAGGCTTCTTCGATTCGATACCGTGGGACATAGAGTGGGCAGCACTAGTAGATGGCTGTTCAAGACTGACAGCATGGAGAAGAGTAATACTACCACTAATATTACCTGGTGTTGGAGCAATAGCAATATTCTCGTTCCTTTCAGGATGGTCAGAATTCCTACTAGTATTCACATACGTTAAAGACGAGACGTATTATACATTACCAGTGCTAATCTACCACTTAATAGGTGAGTTTAAGTTCATAGACTGGGTTATGCTAGCGGCGATTGGTTTGTTCTATACTATACCTACATTGATATTCTTTAGTGTATCACAGAAGGTGCTGTTAAGGATATATGTTGGAGGTGTTAAAGGTTAAATGCTGAATAAAAACTCCACACATACTTTCTCTTACATGAAATTTTTATTTCAGAAAGCTAAATTTTTAAATAGTTAGTGGGGGGTTAGGATAATGGTCAGTGTAAGACTAATTAACCTATGTAAATACTTCGGTAAAGTTAAAGCAGTTGATCAATTAAATCTTGAAATAAAGGATAGAGAATTCGTAGCACTGCTAGGTCCAAGTGGATGTGGTAAGACAACAACACTACTCATGATAGCTGGTATCTACAAGCCAACCAAAGGTAAAATATACTTCGACGAAGTTGATGTAACCAACTGGCCGCCAAAGGATAGAAATATAGGTATGGTCTTCCAAAGCTATGCTCTCTATCCACACTTGTCAGTATATGACAATATAGCATTCCCGTTGAAGCTTAAGAAGGCACCAAAGAATGTAATAGACAAGAAGGTTAAGGAAGTAGCTAAACTTCTAAGAATAGATGAACTACTAGATAGAAAACCTGCACAGCTCTCAGGAGGACAAAAACAGAGAGTTGCACTAGCTAGAGCTCTAGCTAAGGAGCCGGATCTCTTCCTTATGGATGAGCCTTTAAGCAACCTCGATGCAAAACTAAGGGTTTTTATGAGAGCTGAGCTTAAGCGATTACAAAAAGAGCTAGGTATAACAACAATTTATGTTACTCATGACCAGGTTGAAGCAATGTCTATGGCTGACCGTATAGCAGTATTGAATGCAGGTAGATTACAACAGTATGGTACACCCGACGAATTATATGGTAAACCGTCAAACTTATTCGTAGCAGGATTCATAGGGGCGCCACCGATGAACTTTGTTGAAGGCTCCTTAGTTGAAGAACCAAATGACTACCTATTCGTAACTAATGAGTTCAAGCTCTCATTAGGCTTAGAACTTGGTGAACTAGTAAAGAAGGGCATGAAGACGTCGAGAATAATACTAGGCTTCAGACCAGAGCATGTAAAAATCCTCATTAAACCTGAAAAGAACACCATTAAAGCTAAGGTTTACGTTATTGAACCCTTAGGTAGAGACATAATAGTAAACGTTAAGATAGGGGATAAGGTATACAAGGTAATTGCGCCACCAGACATAGTGTTGAAGCCGGGACAAGACATATGGCTTAAGCTGGATATGGATAAGATACATATATTCGATAAGAAGACTGAGAAGGCAATAATATAAAAAACTAATTTTATTATATTTATTTTAATGTTCTTCTTCCACTTATCTCCTTCTCAAAGCTAAATAATATTACGTCATCCTCTGTATTGTAAGTTACGATTATAGATTACGATCTAAAAGTATTTTTACTCATAGTGTAATGTTCCTATTGGTTAAAAAATTTCAAATCTACCGGGGTAATAGCCTTGTCTTCACTCAAACCTCTTAGTGAAAGATGGGGTAAACCTGTCCTCAATAAGTTCGGTAAGAAAATCTATCTTGACCAAATGAATCGTAAGGAACTTGAGGAGAGACTGAAGGAAACAGATATAGTATTCTTACCTGTGGGTTCAATAGAGAATCATGGACCCTTTGCACCATTAGGTGAGGATACAATCATAGGCACAAGTATAGTTGAGCGAGTAGCATACGAGACTGGAGTAACAGTAGCGCCACCAATAATTTATGGTAGCCACCCAAGTCACCACTATGGCCTTCCAGGAACTGTACCAATAAGGGCAACCACATTAATAGAGTATGTATCTGATGTAATTAGATGGCTCTCTAATGCTGGATTCAAAAAGATAATCGTATGGAATAGTCATGGACAAGAATACGTACTCCCAATAGCCAAGGATGTAGCTATAATCGAAAAGCAAGTCCATGCATTAATAATGGTGACAAGCTGGTGGGCTTGGGTACAAGACCTATTAAGAAAGGCTGGTACAGGAGAGGAGATAGCACCTGGAGTTAAACTCGAGAAACCGTTCATACACGCTGATGAAGTTGAGACGAGCGTAACATGGTATGTAGCACCAGACCTAGTCGACGCTGAAACCTTAAAGAAAGAGGGTGACTGGGGAGTAGTTAGAGTAATACCAGGCAAATGGGTGAATGCTGCTGGTAACGTATTCCCAGACAAGCCATTCAACTGGTACGATGTAAGCCACCTACCAGAACTATACTACTACCCGAAGGGCTTCGTAGGCTGGGCTTCAAAAGCAGACCCAGAGAAGGGAAGAGCGATAATTGAGACAGTAATAAAGAGAGTTATAGAATTCGTAGAGTGGCTTAAGAAGACCTTCCCACCAGGAAAAGTACCAAGAACATGGATTGACCCCAAGGACTACCAGTACAATAAGCCTGAAGAAGGAGTTGGACCGATCGAACAAGTAAAGTAAGGGTACTATTGCTTTTTTATAATTTCCTGCATCTTTAACTTATTTTTACATAATAGCTACGAGGTGTTAATGTTTTGAAAATAGCAGCAGTGTATGCTCTTGTTGAGGAGACGACCTTCAAAGCAGCAGTGAGAGCCCCATTACTTGAAGTTTTAGATTTAATGCACAGACTAGGTTTTGACGGTATAGAAATTAATATACCTGACCCTTTCAAAGTAGATGTTACCAAGCTTTCTAAGAACTTGAAGAATTATGGGCTTGAACTTTCAGCCATATCAACCGGCCTCTCCTACGTTAATTACGGCTTAAGCTTAACCCATCCCTCTAAAGAGGTTAGAGGAAAATCCATAGAATTCTTCATAAAATATTCCGAAATAGCTTCAACAATTGAAGGATCAAATAAAGTTGTTATAGGTTTAGCAAGAGGAAAGAGTGAAGGAAGACAACTAAACGATGTAATTCAATTGTTAAAGGAGAGTATAAGGGTGGTTCTTGAGAAAACAGAGAATAATGGAACAATATTTCTCCTTGAACCGATAAATAGGTATGAAACAGACATAATAAACACTATAGATGAAGCACTCCCATTAATCAAGGAGTATAAGAGGCTTAAACTCTTGTATGACACATACCATATGACTATCGAGGATGTTAGTCCATATGATGCTATATTAAAAGCTGATGGTCACATAGGATACGTTCATGTTGCTGAAAACAATAGATTGGCTCCTGGTATGGGTATGCTTGACTGGGAAAGAATACTTTACAGACTACTAAGGGTAGGATACAACGACTATGTGAGTATTGAGGCAATACCTAAACCATCATATGAGGAAATGTTAAGAATAGGTATACGGACATTACGTTCCTTACTACCTAAGGTAATATAGGGAAGCCGAATTAAGTGATATAGGTAAGTCTTATTTTATACTAGCCGTTACTAGCTGTAATGGGGTTGATGTTATGTTCTACGCGTACGCTAAGGTTAAAGGAATCGAAGTAGTGGCAAAGTTTCCATTCAAAATAGGAATAGTAGCATTCATGATCTTCCCGGAGCTCATAAAGAGCGATAAGGATGCTGCGGAGAAGCTAAAGGTAATCATTGAGGATTCATTCTTCGAATTATTAGAGGTGGGCTATATAGGTGATGAAGAGTGGAGTAAAATAGCCGCTATAAAAGCTGATAAGGAGTTTGCTAGAGCATTACAACCAGAGGTTCTAGTTCAAAAGTATAATCCTAACGCCTTAGACGAGGCTGAAAGAAAGAAAGCCGAGGAAGTTCTAGTTAGGGAGACAATAATAGCTGGAAAGAGAGGTATGAGTGCTGTAGCATTATGCTCCGGCCCAGTAGTTCCAGAGGATAAGAAGGAGAAAGCTGTAAGCGCACTAGTAAAGACATTAAAGGCGATAGCTGAAGCTGCATCAAAGTATAACATGCCTGTGTTCCTAGAAACATTCGATTATGCGTGGGATAAGAAGAGGCTCGTAGGACCTCTACCTGAAGCAGTAAAGATAATCGACAAGGTTAGAGCATCATACAAGAACGTTTACCTAATGTGGGATCTAAGCCACGGCCCACTCTTAAACGAGGAGCCAGAAATACTCAAATCATATCCCGACTACATAGGCCACATACACATGGGCTGTACTAAAAAGGTAGAAGACAAACTCTACGACTGGCATCCAGGATTCTACAGGCCAGGGGCACTTAACACAGAGAAAGAGGTTGCAAGACTCCTAGCAGTACTACACGACATTAAGTATAAAGGTGCAGTAAGCTTTGAGGTAAAGCCTGAGGCTGACCAGCATCCACTAGAAGTACTTAATGCAGCTAAATCAGTACTGGTAAGAGCATACCAGCTATTCCTCGAATCAAAATTGTAAGAAGAAAACTACATCTTTTACTCTTTATTTTTAATACTCTTCTTAGTAAAGATAGAATGAATTGAAATAAAGAAAGGTAGGCTAATTTACAAGTGGTAGGAAGTCAGCTTATATTTTAGTATGTTTCCTGTTAATCCGAGCTTTGTCAAGATTCTCCTTGTTAAATCGTAGGCTTCCTTCTCATAGGCTCTTCTTAACTCAGCATTCTCACTATAGAGTTCAAGTACTCTACTTCTCAGGTATCTATTGCCTTTACTGTCTCTTATAGCTTGGAATACGAAGAAGTAGTGTCTGAAGAAGTCTACACGTGGATTATATTTTACTGCTGGATCTCTTTTTACAGCTTCTTCGTACTCTTTTAATGCTTTCTCGAGAGCTGGTGAGTATAGTGCTGTCTTCCTGGTTATCTCCCGCTTTAGGTACTCGTAGACTGTGTCGAATATTTCCTCATAGAGTCTTCTAGGCTTTGAGCCTTGTGAGAATCTCGACATTACCTCAAGTAGTAGCTGAATGTATACTCCTGATACCTTGTATTTTACCATGCCATTTGTTGCTTCACGTATAGTGTTCCATGTGCCTATTCCTTTATCGCTATATGGATGTGCTCCACTACCGGAATGTAGTGAGAGTAATGCACCAAACGATTTAGCTATAGTGTGTAATGTTTTTACAGTTCTCTTAAGCTCCTCAAGGTCTCCGTCATAGTCTTCTCTCTTCTTAAAGCCTATATTAGGGGCTATAAAGTCAGGACATACGCCTACATGGTGTAACTCATTTAAGTAGAATAGTAGCTCCCCGGGCTTGGTTACCTGTGGTACCTCATCTAATGATACTTCAACACCAAAAGGTCCCTCAAGATACCGTAAGATAAGATCGTAGACTTTTCTTACATATTCAACACTTTTTAAGAACTTAAGTGCTAGTTTTGCGATAGTTTCCTTCTTAAACTTAACTCTTAAAATTAAATCGCCGTTAATGAAAGTGAAGATTCTATCGCAATACTCTCTTTCAAGTCTCTTCCTTATCTCATTATCGAGTTTCGTTTCATATAATTCTATTACTTCTTTATTGTTTAGCTTATCCACTCCCAAGTCTATCAGTTCGCATGTATCTATTGTTACAAAGTTTACCCCTCCCACCTTAGCTACTTCCTTAAACTCTTCCTCAATATAGTTTAGAGAATCCCTAATCTCTTCATCACTTAACCCATACTCAAACTCAGCCCCAGTTATTCTTTTGATAGCTCTTTCTGGCGATGCCATAAGTGAAACGTGATCTGCCTCTATCTCCATCGGCACCTCATATATTGTGATATACTCTCGGGCTTTACTTATATACTCCGTTATTGAGGTTCCTGTATGCCCTCTGAGAAAGAGCTTAGGATCCATTGAGGAGATTACTGAGCTTGGTGCGGTCTCTCTATTATAGGATAGCATTAAGCCTCCTACAGCATCATAGTCCTTATATGCTTTAAGAATCGGTGGGACAACTATATCTGGAAGCCTTATTCCCGTAGATAGGTGAGGTAAAGGGCCAAGATATTTGCTTTTCAATTCTTGAGACCCCCTATGTAATGTGGTACAAGTTTGTTTTTCACTGTTTCTACTTTCAAGAAGCCTTCTACACAATATATTGGCTTGCTATTGTCCATTATGGAGAAAACCCTTATTAGTTATCCTTAGTATCCATTTATAATGGAACTCATGGTGATGGGGTCTTGAAACCTAAATTATTCATGACAAGAGAATTATTCAAAGATGTAATTGAAAAAATCGAACAATACTATGATGTTGAAGTCTGGGATAGATATGAGCCGCCACCATATGAAGTTCTCTTAAAGAAATTCAAAGATATTGATGCAGCTGTAACACTATTAACAGATAAGATAGATGCCAACCTACTACAGCAAGCTAAGAAGCTACGTATTATAGCTCAATACGCTGTAGGATACGATAATATTGATGTAGAAACAGCTACAAAACTTGGAATTTACGTAACAAACACTCCTGGAGTACTAACAGAAGCTACAGCAGAGCTCACATGGGCCCTAATAATGTCTGTTTGTAGAAGAATTGTAGAAGCGGATCACTTCGTTAGATGGGGTGAATGGTGGAGGAAGAGGACAGGATGGCATCCTAAGATGATGCTTGGTGTAGAACTCTATGGTAAAACACTTGGAATCATAGGCCTTGGACGTATAGGTAGTAGAGTAGCAGAGATAGGAAGAAAAGCCTTCAACATGAAAGTAATTTACTATGATGTAGTTAGAAAGCCTGAGCTAGAGAAGAAACTTGGTGTAGAATACAGAGATCTAGATCAACTATTAGCAGAAAGTGACATCATATCAGTGCATACTCCACTCACTAAGGAAACCTATCACATGTTAAACGAAGAGAGGTTAAAGAAGGTAAAGAAAGGAGCAATACTCGTAAATACAGCACGTGGAGCAGTAATAGACACCGATGCATTGATCAAGGCGCTAAGAGAAGGATGGATAGCAGCTGCAGGTCTTGACGTCTTCGACCAAGAGCCACTACCACCAAATCATCCACTAACAGCTTTCAAGAATGTAATATTAGTGCCGCACATTGGTAGTGCAACCTACGAGACTAGACATAAAATGGCAGAGCTAGTTGCAGAAAACCTTATAGCATTCTATGAGGGAAGAGAGCCACCAACATTAGTAAATAAGGAAGTGTTGAAGGTTAGAGCACCAGGCTTTAAAAGCTAAATAACTTCTACTTTAATTAACTCTTTTTTATTTGAACTAGCTTTAGGTGTAATCGTTATGTCTTCAGTGAAATTCGAAATGCCAGTAGGATTAACATGTAGAGAGGCATTCAAAGTTAAGCCTAAACATGCCGCTAAGGTACTTGGTAGTGGCGGAGTTGATGTTTTATCAACACCTTCAATGATAGCATTTATGGAGAATGTTGCTTGGAAGTGTGCTGAGAAGTATCTTCCAGAGGAATATACAACTGTTGGAACTAAGATATGTGTAAGCCATCTTAACCCTGCACCTATAGATGTAGAGGTGCTTGTTGAGGCTAAGCTCATAGCAGTTGAGGGTAGAAAGTTAGTATTTGAAGTTGCAGTATACTGGAATAACATAAAGATTGGTGAAGGCACTCACGAGAGGTTTATAGTTAATAAAGCTAGGTTTAGCGAGAAGATTAAAAAATTGCAGACATCAGTAGCTGGGAAATAGATATATAATTAAAATAACTGTTGAAATAAACTTACTCAACTCTATTTTTATCGAGAATTGACATTGCCTCGTTTATATCAAGCTCAGCTATGCCTACAACGAAGTCTCCTGCACCATATGATATCAATGCTTTATCCTTATCTACTCTATAGAGACCGCATGGGAATATTGTGTAAGGTCTATCACCGAACAGTTCATAGGGGGTCTTAGGCTCCATAATGTAGTATGGTGTTACAGCTATAACTCTAGGTCCAACATCTTTATCATACTTCACTAAGGCTGCGAAAACACGATAGCCTTCAATGTACTTGTCTACTCCATGGACGAGCGTTAGGTAAGTGTTAGGCTCAACTTCTATTGGTGGTGTCGACCAGCCCAATTTATGTTCTGTAGGTAAAGCCTCTAAAACTATAGTTGTTTCTTTTACTTCAACCTCCTTGATATCATCAGTTGGTTCTATTGATTCTGCACTAATTTTACTTATTAGTAAGTAGAATTTCTCATCGGTAAGGTGAGGTCTGTGGAAGACTAGAATGTCACCTTCTCTTGTTTTAATGATAAATGCGTCTTTATCACTTATAACGAAGTCTCTTAAGTCTCTTGGCAAAACTATTACAAGTTTTTTACGCCATGTGTGACCATTATTCTCAGATACGGCTATTACTGGTAGTGTTCTTTCACGACGGATCATCGGGTTAAAGTAGTTTATGGTTCTTCCAACATAGGTCATGTATAGTCTGTTATCAATCTCTGTTACTCTTGGGTCTTCAGTACCCCAAATGTCATATTTGGTTGATGGATTAATTATTATATTGCATGGATAATGGCTTATACTAGCAATGCTGGAATAGACGTCATCTATTGGTATCTCAAGTCTTACAATAGCGCTAACGTACATGAAGTAGCCCATTATAATTCTTGCATAAATATGTATGTTTTCACCTCGTACTGTTAGTGCTGGGTTAAATATTGATACAGGGTTGTCTATAGGATAATCCTTTAAGTGAACCCTGTTCGGTGATATTACGCTTAACCTTTTTACAATATCCTCCGTTTTGAGCTCTCTTTTTCTAGAAATTTCAGAAACAGTCTTAGCTTTCTTAAACATAATACAACTTCACCTACATGTCGGTTAAGAAATTGTATACGCTTTTAACATTTTGTGTCTTCAGCCATCAAAGAAATATCATAACGTTTAAACAAGTATAAATATAGGTAAATTATGAGTAAAAGATGATGATTGTTGGAATTTTACATTGTCGGATGAAATCTGATGTGATTGCTATATAACATCGGCGTGCTTTAAAGGATGAAAAAAGTAAAAGAGAGCGGGGTATTTTAAGGCTTTATTGTTATCTTTCCGTCAATTCGTTTGTGTGCTCTCTCAAAGGCTTTTAGCACGTCATCTAGTGAGAATCTGCTTGTAATGATCTTTGTCATGTCTATCTTTCCAGCGGCCATTAGTCTTATTACATTCTTGAATGTGCCCCAGCCTGAGTGTCCCTGGCTACCGAAGAGTTGGGCTCTTCTTACCTGGAATATCTCGAGGTATATTGGTACCTCTTTTGGTGCTCTACCAATCCAAGCAATCTTACCGCCTATGGCTAGGCTCTTCTGCATCTGTGGTAATGTATGGGCTGGTGCTCCAGCCGCTTCAACATGTAGGTCTGCTCCTTCACCACCAGTAACCTCTAGTATCTTTTCCCATGGTACAATACCTTTCTTCTGTAGCTCTACTGGGTTAAATACGTAGTCTGCACCCATGGCCTTGGCGAGTTCTATTCTTACAGGGCTTATCTCAAAGCTTATTACCTTACCTGCACCAGCCGCCTTAGCTAATCCTATAGCCGCTAAGCCTATGGGACCTGCACCCCATACTACAACGTATGCTCCTGGCTTGAATCCTCCAGCTCTGTTGAATATTGCATGGTACGCTACTGATGTAGGCTCTACTAGGCTACCAGCTTCATATGCCTTCTCTTCACTCTTATACTGGTTTAATAGTGAATCTATCTTCCAACAGTACTTTTCCTTTACAACAACATATTCTGCCATTGCACCGTCTGTTGTAAAGCCTAACTCACCATACTCTAAGTCTGCTGGGTCATTTAGTCTTATACAGTGGTTAACATAGCCCATACGGCAGGCGTCACACTCACCACACCATAACATCTCCTCGGAAGTGACCATGTCGCCAGGCTTTAGTGTTTGTACTCCAGGTCCAACCTCCTCTACAACACCACTAAACTCATGACCAATGACTACAGGGAATCTTGTTAAACCAGGGTAGATCATATAGCCTTCTTCATCTGTCTCGATAAAGTGTATATCGCTTCCACATATTCCACAGGCCTTAACTCTTATTAGAACCTCCTTTGGACCAGGCTTTGGCTTGGGCTTATCCTCAAGCACTAACTTGGGGTTCTTCCAAACCCTATTGCCTTCACGAACTTTTCTTGTTTTCTTCTCTGCTTCGGTTAACTCATAACCCGGTCTTGGAGCAAACTCTGCATAAACTACTGCTGCACGCATATAAAATCAACCCGAACACACAGCTGTGTTTATGGCTCAAGTATCCCTTTTATGAAGGAGACTTTATTATTTTTTCCTATACAGTACTATGGTGAAGCTAATATGATGCGTTAAGGTAAGAATGATAAAAATAGCCAAAAATAATGAAATATTCTAAATTTGATTTAAAATTTCCTTACCTTAGTATTCTATTTTTATTGGTTTTTCTTCTTTTATTGATTTCCATGCTGCCTCAGCTATCTGAACAGCCCTTAAGCCGTCAGTTCCATCTATTAGAGGTTTCTTATCCTCAAGAATACACTCTATGAAATGTTTATCCTCAGCAACATAGGCATCGTAGAATCTGCCAGCAAACCAAGCAAATCCGCTGTAAACTATGCCTTCACGTGTGCCAGTTGAGAATAGTGGGTCGGCATTACATCCAACGAATACTGTGCCCTCAGAACCATAAACTTCTGTTCTTAAATCATAGCCATATGTTGATTTTCTACTTCCATGGATGTAGCCCATAGCTCCATTGCTAAAGCTGAAACTTATGGACACTACATCTAGGTCTCCTTTTTCACGAATTTCATCGTAGAGATAGGCTCCTCCACGAACATAAACTTCAGTAACCTCAGCTGACATTAACCATCTAGCCATATCGAAGTCATGGGATAACATGTCAAGGAATATACCGCCACTCTTCTTAGGATCAGCAGCCCAACCTGGTGGTGGTGCTGGATCTCGTGCTATTCCTATGAATAGTAGTGGTTTACCTATTTTACCCTCTTCTATAGTCTTTTTGGCTTTAGAGTATGCATGGTCGAATCGGCGCATATAGGCAACTTGTAACTTAACACCAGCTTTCTCAACAGCTTTTAGAACCCTCTTAGCTTCTTCTACAGTAACAGTCATGGGCTTCTCGGTTAGAATGTGCTTTCCTTCTTCAGCAGCTCTCACTATCATATCGGCATGTAGAAACGTTGGTGTACATATAACTACAGCATCAAGATCCTTGTCCTTTAACATTTCTTCATAACTAGTATACCATCGAGCACCAAACTTTTCACCAATAGATCTAGCAGTAGACTCTTTACGATTACACACAGCAACGAGTTTAGCATTTTCAACTCTTAATGCGAATATTTCTGAATGCACTATTCCTATTCTTCCTAAGCCTACTACACCTACACCAACAACCCTACCCACAAGAAACCACCAAGATGAGAGTTAACTTAACAGGTTTAATACCTTTTTCAAAATAGCATTAAGCCTATACAATATGAGAAGTCTATGAATAAGTTCGTGCAGCCACTTTGCTTTACACCAGAGTAAAATTGTCAAACTAGTAGTCGTACATTCAAAGCAACTATTTTATTAATCACTCGAACTATAGTACGGTGTAATTTAATGTTAAAGCTAAAGAGATTACCATTTTTCGGTATCAGATGAGGACATTAGAGAATGGATTAATGAAGGAGTTGACGAAATCCATCTAAGGATGCATGACATATCACCTGAGGTTATACATAAACATGCTGAACTGATGAAGGAGTGGTTATGGAATATATGGCTTGGAAATATTGATGTCGAAAAAGAGAGCTAGGAAAAGCATTTTGAATGGAGTTTTACTATACAGCATTTCTTACGGGATCATATTAACGAAGTCATAAACCGTATTGTTTCAAGAATGATTAAGCTAATGTTGATGTTAGAAAACGTGTGGAATTCGTAACAAGGGTTATAGAAACTGTTGGATATATGATTGAAGGATACTTTGAATACGCTATTAGGGCTCCTTTAAGGAGAGCTGAGGAGTTACTAGTTAATTTAAACCATATTTATGAAGATAGGGATCATCACTTAAGCAACTACATTCAGCTGTAAATCAAATTACTAAATCCTCTCAAAATATAGCTATTAACCTACGTGAAACAGCATCTGCTTCATCTAAAGCTATGGAGGTTACGGATAAATTTAGTAAGACATTAAGAGACATACTTGACTCAATAGAAGAGGTTATCGAGAAAGAACATAATATACTATTACACATAAAGAAGCTTACTGATGTATTCAAGAGTATTAGTGAAACCGTTTCTCTAACAATAGGGCAGTCATCAAAGATTATGAAGATAATGGAAATAATAAATAAAATAGCAGAGCAAACCAACCTTCTAGCACTAGATGCAGCAATCAAGGCGGTAAGACTTGGTGGGCAAGGTAGAGGATTTGCTGTAGTCGCTGATGAAGTCCGCAAACTTGCCGATGACGTTAAAAAGTTTGCAGATAACATAAATGTCACAATTACTGATAGTATACAGTTAATAGAAAAGCTAAGAGAAATAACCAATAATACTCAAACAATAATTGATGATGCAACATCAATGTCCTCAAATGTTTCCAGAAACTTAAAAGTCCTTATCAAACCTCGTTAGAAGAGTTGTCCCTGAAGAAGAGAACGTTCGAAAGATGTTTGAGAACATCCACGTAAAAGTTCAGGGAATGACTGCCGCAACAGAGGAGCAAACTGCAGCTACAGAAGAAACACTAAGTTTAACAGAAAACATACGAGATGCTATGGAGGGTCTAGGAAAAAGTATTGACGAGTTCAATAACTTCATTATTAAGTACAAAGAGAAAACAGCAAAATTATGTAAATAGTTATTAGCCGTTAAATAGAAGAATATTGATACAATAATGTTGACATTCACTAAACTATTTAAACCTGTCACTATATAGTAACTGACGTGGGGTCTTGACGCCCCTGAGGGAAGGGTAGGGATGAAAGACCCCTTCCCGGCCTTCATAACATCTCTTACTCACGATTTCTTAGGATGATGAAGTGATACTCAACGGAGGACATGACGAAACTCCCATGAACTGATGAAGAGAATAAGGTAATGCTCTTACCTTACGAGGTAACATAGTTTAGAGTATTTCACTTCTACATATGTAGTTATTGTGAGTAGAGAATGAAATGTTTCATCTCCATCCTAAGTCATAATATCTCTCTGCAGGTACTATTACTCGGTATTTTTCCTTTTTCTTAACTAACAGTGGGACTAATGCCATACCAGTCAAGAATCCTCCTATATGTGCCCAGTATGCTACACCTGTTGGTATACCTGTTAGCGTCCAAAAGCCAAAGATCAGTTGGTACAAGAACCAGAACCCTATAAAGTACCATGCTGGAACCAAGAATATTACTGGTAGGAACCAGAATATTGATGCAACTTTTACTCTTGCTCTTGGATATAGTAGCATGTAAGCCCCTAATACTCCTGATATTGCTCCTGAAGCTCCAACAGCTGGTATCATTAGTGGATCATAACCCCAGTAGAGGTAACTGTAGTACCTTACGTTTGCTGGTATTACGAGTACTGACAAGAGATGGAAAAGGTGAGCACCTAATCCTGCTAAAAGGTAGAATGCTAAATATCTCTTGCTACCCATAGCGTCTTCTACATTATCTCCAAAAATGTATAGATATATCATGTTACCTATTAGGTGTAGAGGTCCTGCATGAAGAAACATTGATGTGAAAAGAGTCCATAACCTCTTGCCTGCAATTATGTAATATGGTATTGCACCATAGAGTAGTATTGCCTTTTCTAGAGTCTTTATTCCTTGCAACCATAATGTAAAGAATATTACTGTGTTTACTATTATTATTGCAGTGTTAACATAAGGAAATTTTCTAACAGGGTTTATATCACCTATTGGTATCACGGTTTACACCTTGAAGTAGTCTAATAGTGTAGTTGTTTTCCTCTTTACTATTATTTCTCTTAAGTTTATTAGGGTTATTCGTTTAGTAGCTGGTAAAGAAACATTATATACTTTTACTCCATCAATCTCGGCATATAACACTTTAGAGTTATGGGCGTGTCCGTGGATCACAAGGTGAGGTTTAGTTTTAATTATGACCTCTTCAAGTCTAGAAGATCCCATTTCAGGCCATATACGCTGAGGCTCTCCTTTAAGTGTTTTAAATGTTGGCGCATAATGTGTTATAAGAACTATGACATCATGAGTTCTTTTAGTCTCCTCTATGAGTCTTTCTATTTTCTCTACTCGCTCTCTGTAGGCCTTTTCTATTCTTGGAATGTGTCTTCTCTGCCATGGAGTGGGCCTGTCAAGTGCCCCTCTTGACCCTATGAGAGCTATTTTCATGTTTTCAACATTTAAAGTAAAATAATTGTCATTTAACCATGTTATTTTATTATATCTTCTAAATAATTCATCTAATATGCTATCATATTCTTCATTACCTATGCATGCGATTATAGGCTTACTTTTTAATGTATTCAATGTGATCCTGACTACGTCTGATGCTGAGTTAACATCACCCTTAAGTACTATATCACCAGCAAGAACAAGTACTATAATGTCATTTAGTACATGACGTATTTCATTGAGGGATTTAATATAGAGAGGCAAATATTTCCGTCCGTGGATATCACTTACAGCAGCAATGTATAAGGATCTTCCGTTATTCAAATTTTTCATCCCATACACTACTCTATATTGTTGAGCAGTTTAAAATCCTTAAACTTATATATTTCTTACTCCACCTACATTAATCCAGAAGGATAAATATTAATGGTTACATAGGGGGACCGCTATGTCTCTAGGATCAATCTATGGAGCAAATGCGATGGGTCATTACGGTTGGATTACTGTAAGATGTAGATTGTGTGGTAAATGGCTTAATATAACAAAGGATGAAGTTTACGCTTGCCCTAAAGATAAAGATAGATATAGAGCATATTATTGTGCTGCCTGTGCTAGGACACTTCATTATAAATGTCCTTACTGTGAGAGCGAACTAGAGGTATTATAGAGGTCTACTAGTATTGATTGATATTGATGGTATTAGAGAGATATGGATAAAGGGACATTATAGAGCTTTAATCATGCCTGTTAAAGGCACTAATATAGCTATAGTTTCTCTCGACATCTTTTCTAATAAATGGAAATTTAAAATAGAAGAGGAAGCTAAAATAGATAACACGAGTCTTGTTTATGCTAGATTTAGCCCTGAGGAATTAGGAATAAAAAGTGTGAATAACCCTGTAGAGAAAATAGAGCTCATAGGTGCTCTTGGCGAGAACTTTGCCCAAACGATTTCGGCTAGACTCTGGGTTAAACTAGTAGATGCTGAAAAGTTAAAATGTGATATAGAGAATATTCACAATAAGCTTATGGAGATTATTAAGTGAAGGGGCCCCCGTTGACAACTATGGAAGCATCTATAATAATACCGACATATAATGAAAGAGATAATATAGGCTTACTAATAGATAGAATAGAGAGAGTACAAAATAGCAGAGGTTTAATGCTAGAGATTATAGTAGTTGATGATAACAGTTCCGATGGAACTATTGAAATAGTCCAAGACTTAATGGGGAAATATGATAATGTAAAGTTACTTAAAAGACCTAGAAAGATGGGATTGGGCTCAGCATATAAAGATGGTTTTAAGCTCTCGACTAAACCAGTAATAGTAACTATGGATGCGGATTTAAGTCACGATCCTAATGTACTACCAAATCTTATAAGCCCAATATATAATGGAGACGCTGATATAGTTCTTGGAAGTCGCTATATCCCTGGAGGGGCTATTGAGGGTTGGCCTATTAAAAGAAGAATAATTAGTAAAGGGGCAAACTTTCTCGCTAAATTAGTACTTGGATTAAATGTAAAGGATGCTACAACAGGTTATAGAGCTTACAGAAGAAGCATTTTCGAGCAAATAACAAAATATAGTAAAAGATGTTACTTCGACTTTCAAATAGAAGTACTGTACTTTGCCAAGAAGTTTAAGTGGAAGGTAACCGAAGTCCCAATAGTTTTTAGAGATAGAAGTAAAGGTAAGTCAAAGTTTAATATACGTGAGGTATTAAAATTTGCTTGGGCACTTTTAGGACTGAGGCTGGGGTTATGAGGCTAGGAATACTACTAATATTAATTGCCACGTTCTTTGGGGGATTAGGTCAATTATTCTTTAAGTACGCTTCCGCATCAATAACTGGATCTAAACCCTTAGTTATTCTTCAACAAATGATATTAAATAAGAATACTATTATAGGTGTAACGTTGTATGGTCTTGCTACATTGCTATATATTTATGCTTTAAAACATGAAGAGCTATCTACACTGGCACCTCTAATAGCACTAAGTTACTTATGGGCTACATTATTTGGAATATTTATACTTAAGGAGCCTGCTACAGTAGCTAAATTGTTAGGTTTAACACTAATTATAATAGGTGCTGCATTAGTTATATCAAAATAGTTTAATTATTATTCAACAATCACATTCTATTGATGAATGTAGATTACGTTAAGGGCGATTTGAGTGTGTAAGGCTATCAAAATTAGCATAGACGATCTCGATTACGACTTGTTCTCTATTATTGTTAAAGAATATAAAAGAAACCCCATTCCCTACGCCTACGTATACTATGATATGATATATGAACTTGATAAAACCCATATTATATTTAAAATTAGTAACAGGAGAATACTAGGTTACATTCTATTATGGAGAGGTATGAAACCCTACGCTATACATGTCTATGGTGATGTTGAAGGATTATTAGATAAAAGCATTTTAGAACATGAAGCTATAGTTCATGTTCCCCCTGAATTAAATGAGAGTGCAACTGTCCTCCTTAGAAAATATGGTGATCTAAAGTTTATGGGCATCTTTCTCGACATGCTTGCTGACTCTTCAAGCTTCTTACCATATTTCCCAGATAAAGCTATTAGGCTAGGTAAGGAACACGTTAAAGACTATACTATGTTGAAAAAGGAGCAAGGTATAGTGTTAAGTGAAGATGAAGCCTTTGATAGGCTTATCAAATGGCGTTATTATGGAGTATACTATGAAGGTAAACTCGTATCCATTGCTTGTGCATACTTACGTCTACCCGAAATATGGATCATTGGGGACGTGTATACACTTAAGGAATATAGAGGTCGAGGTTACGCTAAAATAGTTACATCAGCTATAACCAGGGATGCTATATACTGTAGTGGCAAAGCATTACTTCACGTAAGAGAGGATAACATATCAGCTATAAGAGTTTATTCCAGATTAGGATATAGAATCATAGGTAAGAAGTACTGGTATCTTTTCAAACCCTACCTTATTTAAAGGATTATAGAAGGATTATAAAGGGAAAAAGCCTTTCAGTTTAACTTTTCTTTTTCTCAGCTACTTTAAGAAGCTTTTTCGCTGTCTCAATTACCTTCTCGTAAATGCCATCTCTTTTTAGAGCCCTTTCTATTCTATAGAGCTGCTCGGGTGCAACTTTGAATTCTTCTGCTACTTTGTATACTGGTCGCTCTTTCGACCTAGCATATAAGTATAATATCAGTGATCGTACTGAACCTGGATGCCTAAACCTTACTGATGACGGGCTATCATAGACTATGTAATCTACAAGTGGCAGTATCTTAGTAAACACGTTCATTACTTCTTGTGGGAATTCGAAGCAATGCTCCTTTAATTTCTTGAAGCATACCTTACCTTCCACTATTTTGAGCTTCCGTGTTCTTCTCTTTCTAACTTTAAATTCTAGTGCGAAGACTTGCCACCCCCTAACTAGTGTAATTAGTCTGCTGTGAATAAATATGTTTCTTTCAAGGAATAGAAAAAAAGTAAATGCTCCCTTTAAGACTAGAAAATAATAATTATGTTATCCTTTACATTTTTGGTATAACATTTATTTCCGTTTCCGATATTACATCCTCCTTAAAAGGTATTTCAAGAATCAGTCTTAGTCTATATCTCCCAATTCCATGCAGTATAGGAGCCTTTAATTTGAGAGCCTTAGCTAGCCTCTCAGGTGAAAGTGCATCTCTGTGAGTAATTACTACTATAGGTTCCTCAAATAATAATCTATACTTACAGCTTCCTTTCCTAAGCTTAACTTTAAGTACCGTATCGAATATGTAATATGTTACATCACCTATACGTCCTGATGTGTAAATATCTAATTGTGTAGTCTTAGAACGTGTAACCATAAATCTTGTCACAGTTAATTCTTAATCCGTCCTTGATTACTTTGATGCCCACTCTTGAATATTCATCACTAGTACTAGCACTTTTTAGTTCTATCTCTAATCCACTTGAGTTAAAAACTAAGATAAAGAAGTTTTCAAATTCAGGATCACGTATTTTAAAGACTGGGACTTCTACAACACCTGCCCCATCAAGTGCGACTAAAACTTTATACCCAGAGCTGATTTTTGTGAAATCTAAATCCCCTTGAACCAAAAATTTACCTACAGGGACAAAACGGGTTTCATGGTAGTATCCTCTTCTCCTTGTTATCCCAATCCAATATCCAACTGAAGTTACCCTGCCTGGTTCAAGAGTTAAAGGATTTGAGAAAATAAGCTTAAATCCCAAGACTACTATACTTTTAGCAAAAGTGTCAAGTCTTTTTCCAAGTCTAAGTAATCTAATGATATGAATTGTAAAGCCTATAAGAACGATTGTTGAGAATAACAGAACTATAAATGCTATAGTCTGAGGCACCATACCCCTAATTATCGAGGGAATAAAGAATGCTATAAGGAAAAGTATAAGACCCGTGTAAAAACCCATACTAACGTAGGAGGGCTTAGGCTTTAACAGTTATAATCTTGACCACGAGTTGTACCTCTAGGTATTATTAAACACTACTACAACTCATTAACAATTTAATTATAGATCACAGTACGAACATCTATATTGACTATCGATTGGAGGACAAAATTCATTAACTAAACGTTAAATTCTATTCTATGGTGTTGGCAGGTATGATAGAGGGGGAGGCTGTTCTAAAAGAGGGTATACTTGAAGTAGCTAGGTTAATGGCTGTTGCAGCAAAAACTGCTCCGAAAGCTAGAGGAATAGACAATATTAAGATACTAATATTAGATAAAAAAGAGGAACTTGAACAATTAGCTAAATACATGGAAGAACTCGCTGATAAATATGGAGCCTTCTTTAAACGTGATGCTGATAATGTTAGGAACTCTGATGCAGTAATTCTCATAGGTGCATCTATGATAGATTTAGGATTGATAACTCCAGAAGATTATATAGCGGATATAAATTTAGTCATGACACTATTAAACTTAGGTATTGCTTTAGGTTCTGCTGTTAAAACAGCTAGCATACATAACGTTGATAATAGGATAATGTACTCTATAGGATATACAGCTCAAAGGAAGGATCTTATGAAAGCAGATATTGTTATAGGGGTACCCTTGTCGGCCAAGGGTAAGAGCATATATTTCGATCGAAAATGGCCTAAGTAAAGCAGTAGAGTTTAGTACCTATTTTTTAATCTCAATAACATATATTTTATCAAGCAACGTTTTGACTTGTAGTATCTTGTTTACTTTTAATCCTGATTTTCTAAGCGGGGTTACTATATACTCTAGTGCTATGTCATT
>Ga0180302_10000003_pt1 | contig 69449 bp, 97 predicted proteins | sample GuaBasSediGuay17_FD_121794 | JGI IMG/M metagenome (GOLD analysis project Ga0180302, IMG submission 121794) | Subseafloor sediment microbial communities from Guaymas Basin, Gulf of California, Mexico - Guay17, Core 4571-4, 12-15 cm | ecosystem: Environmental > Aquatic > Marine > Hydrothermal... | reverse complement strand
TTTATAGCCCAAAGCTTCTCTAAGAGCCTCATACTGCACTCCTTTTAAATAGCCGTAGAACTTGACCACCCTTGAGGCGAAATAGTTGTCTATTAGGTATTTCTTGCTTCTTGCTTCTCTTAGGACACTCCACCTTCTTATAACATACTGCTCGTTTTTAGAGACATTCACGGTGTAGAACTGGCATATTCGCTTTTCAGGAGCACCGAATAGGCTCTTAGGTAGTTCGCCGATATTCAAATAGCTCGTTGTAGTTAGTCCGCCGATTTTAAAGATGATCTTGCCGTTTGATTTTGTTCGCCTGAACTCTCTTACGATTTTAGCTTGTAAATAGGGCTGATGATCTGCTGGTTTTTCATAAATCTGTCGCCACTCCATCTCTATCACGCCTCTTTAGAACATTACTGCTCCTGATGGAGCATCATTCTTGCTTTTAACATCAAGCCTTGTTAGGATGATCTGCTCTTTCCATATTCGATATAGCTTCTTCCATCTTTGTTCACTAGCCTCTCCCTCTATCTTTAAAGACCCGAGGGAGCTGGGTCTCTTATTTATTTCTTTCTGGCTCATGGCTAAGGGTATGTCGCCACAAGTATATAAACCTATCGACCGGGAGTATTAAAGAGGCAGGGCTTACTAATAACTAACATGGCTGATTCCGTTATTCCGTGCAGAAATGCCTCTTAAGACCACCGATAGGAGCATCGCTTAAGGATACAGCTATTGGTCTTATATGAGTCTTATATGAGGCAAAAGACTAAGTGATCCTCATAAAAGCCCACGCACACGCCAATTTGCCAACGCCCACGGTTATTTCAAGAGGCGGGTCTTAAAGAGGCTCATAATAGGTCGAGGATATGCCCAAAATTCGTCTTTAAAAGCCCCAAACATCGCCGTAGAGACGAGTTTTAAAGAAACAAGACCTAAACCATTTGCCTCTTCAAAAGTCGCCTCAGAAACGCTCTTAGACGCCTTTACGGGCATCTTTAAGAGGCATCCAATTTGACGTCTGTCAGACGGATTTTAAGAGCAGGCTCTTTAAGAGGTCTTAGGATGCATGGGATTATTATCCCAATACGTCAATAAATGAAATGCAAAACGAAAAGTATTTATATTTGCATGTTATTCTCCCTGTGGGATCTAAGATCCCGAATGAAGGGATAAGGATACCTTCCCTACCTGAAGGGGAAGGAAAACTTATCCCTGATAAACGCCAAAAGGAGGTGAGAGCGTGGGAAGAAGTAGGAAAAACTCCCTAAATGGGAAAAGGCTAGCGATAGACAAAGAACGAGAAAAAATCTTGCAAGAAATAGTGAACACCGCAGTTAAGGAAAAGAGCATAAACCGAATTCTAGAAATAGTGAAAAACCCGAACATAGGCATATCAACAAAAAGCATGCTAGCCAAGATATATTTGAACACCGTAAAGACCATAACGCAAAAGGTCTTCTTTAAGAGCACTCTTAGAAAGATCGCAAAGAGCATAAGACAGCTAGAGATATGCCTACAGGAAAACAACCTTCAAAATACCGCTAAAGAGCTTAGGGAAGGATGGAATAGATGGATCACAAAAGAGCTTTGGCAGAAGGTAAGACCAAAAATCCAAAACCAAGAGCAGAAGACCGAGAACCAAGATGAGCTTAGTATCCTCAAGGGGTATCTGAATGATTGAGGACGTTCTTAAAGAGCTTGATTCCATAAATGCCAAGATCAACAACCTTCCGATAGACAGGGATACCAAAACTGAGGTTCAGGGATACCTACACCGCATAAACTCCATCCTCTTAAAGACAATCTTTCCCTAAACCTTCTCTCCTCTTTTTCTTAAAAGCATATACAAATCTTAAATTTTTTTTAAAATGCCTCATGACTTAGTCATTCTGCTGCACAAGCACGGAAAATTGAATGGGCATATATCGCCGAAATTGCTAGCTGTCTTTACCACATATAGCCAAATTCGAAAGCTTTAAATAGGAGAAGTGCAGTTATGACGACAATATATTATAAATGGAGAAAGGTGTTTATGCTTGCCTTGCTCGTGAACTGAAGGGTGTGGCGATAGCTAGGGCCGGGGCCCAGCTCTTTGGCTGGGTGGTGGGTCTTGAAAATGGAGTTGATGCGATATGAACGTGAATAAGATTGTGAAATACGGACTGCAGGATCTAGTCAAGGAGCTGAAGGGCGAGGGCAAGAGCGACGCAGAGATTGCGAGGATCATCTCGGAGCAATATGGCGATCGTTATCCAGAGCTGAAGAATATCTCTCGCATGTCTATTGCCCGATTCTTTGAGGCTCTTGCTAGACAGGAGGTCCAAGAGCAGCTAGATTCAGGCAAGACAGAATCAGAGATCGTCGAGGAAATCTATGCCGAATTCAGAAAGAAGATGCGTGAGCTCATCCAGAAGATGGAAGAGCGTGATAAAATCATCGACGAACTGCTTGAGGAAGCGAGGCAAAGAGGTGAGGTCAAGGACATTCTCGAGTATTTGCGGGAGCAAAGGCAGAATATCGAGCAGCTCCGTAAGAATCTAGTCTCTCTCGTTCAGTATGCTGAGCGTCAATTCAAGCCAGTCATCCAGATTGATATGCGGAAAGAGATTAAGATCAAGAACCTATTGCTGTCATTCTCAAAGGAGCTATGTCCAGAATGTAGGAAACGCATCTCAAAGAAAATACTGGAGGTAGAGGTTGATGGCTAAGAAGGGATTTGATCCGAAGATTACGCTCAAGAAATTCCTGACAGGCCTGGCTTACACCTTCTTAGTCTCTGGCATTGCCTACACTATCGACTTCTTGAAGGTCACGGAATTCCCGCCAGAGTATTCGATCTACACAGGCCTTATTCTCTCCATCCTAATTGCATTGCAGAACTATCTCAAACACAGGAAGGACTAATTGTCTTAGCCTGTTGTATTCTCGACTTTCTTGCTCTGCTGAGGCCATATGAAGATCCAGAAGTCCTATCGAGATCTCCTCCTCTATGCAAATGATCCGGTCAAATTTATGGAAGACATTCTAGGCTTAGAGCTCAAGTGGTTCCATAAGGAATGGATTGAGTTATTCGAGAAGCATAAATTCGTAGTTCTGCTTGCTCCACGTGGTTTTGGTAAGACAACCATCGTAGGTGGCTACATCATTTGGCGAATTGTTCGTGATCCTGACATACGGGCCCTCATCGTCACCATCAATCAGAACAAAGCAAACGAGATGATGTCATTCATTCAGCATCATTTGGAGAAGAACCAAAAGCTCATCGAGATATTTGGTGAGCAGAGAGGCACAGGCGAGTGGTCCAAAAGCCAGCTTAGAGTCAAAAGACAAGGGCTAAGTGGTGTTGCCCATAAGGAACCGACGCTGGAAGTCTTAGGCGTCGAGTCCAAAATGATCTCTGGCCATTACGATCTCATAGTTCTTGATGATATCACCGACTTAGAAAATAGCCGAACTGAACATCGCAGGCGCCAGCTTCAGGATTGGTATTCGCATATTCTCCTTCCGATGCTATTGCCTGACGGTCAGATCATCGATATTGGCACAAGATTTCATGAAAATGACATTCACGGCTTCTTAATGTCAAAGCCATCTTACGTCTCTAAAGTCTACAAGGCAATTCTAGACGAAGAGAAGAAGAAAGTTCTATGGCCGGAGCGATTCCCTTATGAGAAGCTTTGTGAGATCAGGGAGCAGATTGGCAGGGTTGTCTTCGCCATGCAATTCCAGAATGAATTCATCAGCACTGAGGATGCCATCATCAAATACGAATGGATACGCTATTACGATGAGCCTCCGCAAGGCCTCAGACGCTATCTTGGCGTTGATATGTCAGCAGGAGGCGAAAAGGGCGATTTCTTCGTCATAATCGCTATTGGGATTGATCAGAATGGAGACATATATGTCCTTGACATCCTAAGGACCAAAGCAACTCTCTTCAAACAATTCGATCTCATCAAGGCAATGGCCGCCAAATGGGAGCCAATTCGAATAGGCATTGAGGCTAATGCTATGCAGAAGCTCTTCACAGACGAATTAATGCGATCAACTACGCTACCAATCAAGCCGGTTAAATCAAATATAGACAAAGTCAGTCGAGTTCAACAGATGTCTGTCCTCTTCGAGACCTCTCGAGTTTATTTGCCTTATGAGGGCTCTGAGGAGCTAGTTGATGAGCTCATCACCTTCCCAAGAGGCAAATACGATGACTGCGTTGATGCCCTCTCATTTGCTATTGCTGCATCACGTGAGCAATCTTATGACTTCAATGAGATGTTCCGCATAATCTCCATTAATAAGGAGATCAAGGTCCAAAAAATTTAAGGAGGTGAGGAAATGGAGCAGGTGTTTATTGGAACAAAAGACATAAGCAAGTATATAACTGCATGTTTGACTGCCCTGCAGAAGGAGAAGGAAATAAAGATATCGGCAAGAGGCAGGAACATCAAGCGAGCAGTTGATGTGGAGGAGATCGTAAAGCGCTATATGAAGAAGCCAAAAGTCACAGTCGAGCTTGGAAGCGACAAGATCAACGATAGGTATGTCTCGACTATTGACATTACCCTGAAAGAAACCGGTTGAAGATGAGGTTGAGAGATAGAATTCTACGGCTATTTGCTCCTCGCCCCTCTTTCTTTACTGATGAGAAGGGCAGACCTAGGACTGTTGTAAAGACTGACAGCGCTGATATCAGCTTTAGCCTCTCTTCGACGGAAAGGACACAGCAGTATCTCGAGAATCTCTGGAAATATTACACTGGCGAAAGCACAATATTTGCCGCTATCAACTATACAGCCTGGAATACTGTGATGTCTGGCTATGATGTTGTCTGTAAGAGCCAAGAAGTGAAGGACATCATTGAAGAATTCCGACTTGAGACTGACCTCGACACAAAGCTTCTTGATTCTGTCATTTACTGCCTTGTTTTCGGCGATGGCTTTATGGAGAGAATCTTCAACAAGCAAGAAACAAAACTACTTGACGTCAAGGTCGTCAATCCAATGACAATGAAAATCGAATACGACAAATATGGCCAAATAACTGGCTATAGGCAAGTCATAAACGGCAAGGAAGGAGAGTTAATCGATCCAAAGTATATTGCCCACTTCCGATTCTTCCCTGATCCAAAGACGCCGTATGGCATCTCAATCATAACGCCCTCTATTGACACCTTAAAGAGAAAGGTCAGGACGGATAAGGCTATAGCTAATGCCATCATCAGACATGGAACACCGAAGTATATCGTGTCTATTGGCTCCGATAAAATCCAAGAGCCTATTCCCGACACCGTCTTTGAAGAAATTAAGCGAGAACTAAAGAACATCACCGAAAAGAATGAGATTATAGTGCCCTGGACCGTCAAAGTAGATTCAATAGACGAGAAGGGCATTAGTGGAGTTGAGGAATACTTTAACTACTTCCAATCACAGCTGGTTGTTGGGCTCTTATGCCCTGAGGAGGCCTTAGGGCTCGGTCGTGGCTCAACAGAGGCTACAGCTTACGTGAAGGCCATTATGTACGAGCGAATGATCAAATCGTTCCAGCTTAAGCTAGCCTCCTTTATGGTCCGTGAAATATTCAAGCCACTCTTGCAAGGCTATGGCTATTCATCCGAAGACCTTAAGGATCTTCGAGTGGTCTTTAGAAGTGTAACTGACGAAGATGAGGCAATGAAGGCCAAATGGCTAGGCAATCTACTTCGGGGTTATAAGAATGAGCCAAAGCCATTCACAATCAATGAGATTAGGGCTATGTTCGGCTTACCGCCACTCAGCGACGAAGAGCTTGAGAAGATGAAGGCTGAGTATAAGATGTTAGCAAAGTCTGAGGATGATGAAGATGACTAAGCGCTTTGTCGATGTCGAATTCACTTATGATGCGAAAGAAGTCTCAAAGGCTACTAACGCCAAAATATATAGAGGCGCTATAATTCTGACGCCTGGGAAATACGCTGATTCCGCCACCAGGGATTATGTTTACTATTCGCCGGAAGTCTTACGGAAGTATGCTACGAACTGGTCTACGAACTATCTCAATATCGATCATTCAACTTCCGTCATCCATCGTATTGGCTATGTTCGAAATCCCCGCTTTGAGGATAACGCTGTCAAAGCTGATCTGTACATATTTCCCTATACTTCTGTAGCTAGAGACACTATTGCCCTCATCGATAACGGCTTAGTCAACTCCCTCTCCTGTGAAATTATCACGACAGATCATTACGACTATCTGCAAAAATGCATAGTTGTAGACGACATCGAGTTCTTCGGTTGTGCCGTTGTAACTAACCCCGCCTGCAAGGAGGCTCGAATCAAATGACCGAGGACATCATCTGCCCTTTCAAAGATATCTGCCTCAATTACGGCAAGAAATGTCATGAATGTCGTTGGAATGCAAGTCTAGAGCTCAAGAATCATCTGGTGATCAAAAGTGAGGGAAGAACAGTCAGATATCTATAACCGCCCATTCCTCGTTGACGGTTGCGTATACTGCGAGATCATAAAATCAAAGATATCGCCTCGAAAGCTTTATTATCCCGAGCCTGACCGTATAGGCGAGCGAATGCTAATAATCATTGACTGTCCTATTCGAGGAAGGCCAGTGGTGGTCTCATCTGAACACATCCCAGATGTCGATAAGACCCGATGGGGCTATATGCTCTATCATGCAAGACGGTTATTCGGGCAGGGCATCTATCTAAAAATCGACAGAACGATTGAGCCAGATCACTTCCATGCCTACATTCAACATTGGACTACTGAGCCTTCCAAACTTCCGGATTTGAGGGTGAAGAAGAAATGAAGATAATTAGCCTAGGCTCTTGGGCATCTTGGGGTTTAAAAGGCAAGAATCATTTCTCGCTTATTGTGGAGCATCGAGGGAAGAGGGCCTGGATAGATCCAGCTGTGAAATATACAGAGCCGGTTGATTTAATATTGCTTTCTTCACCCGACCCAGATCATTGGCGGTATCTTGAGCACTATCTCAAGAAATATCCAGATACGCCAATCTATTCAACGAGGGCCGTCATTGAGATCATGAAGAGCATCTTCCCGAATGCCAAATGGAAGAAAACCGAGCAGCCAATTCCCTTCAACGGCAAATCCATCAAGCTGATCTCAATCCCAGAGATGGTTGGGAAGCCCGCTGTCGCCTTTAAGTTCGGAACTGGCGGCAAGGCTCTTGTGGTAGTCCCTGAATTTATCCGCCTTGGAAAGCGAGAGAAGCTCCTGATGAAGAATGCAATCTGGGTTATTGGTGTCGGTGAGTATGAGAAGCCGAAATCCAATGATCACAAGGCCACATTCAAAGAATTAGTTGAGCTAGCTAAGGAGTTGAATCCGAAGAAAATCTATATCACAAATTATAGAACGTCTCTCATGAAGCACAAATCGCAGATCCTAGAGGAGCTTAAGCCCTGGAATGGTGAAATTCTGAAGGATGGCCAGGAAGCCGAAATCGTCTTTAAAGCCTTAGCTGAGAAGGCTGACGGGCTGTATTTAGTTAAGCCACACGCCCAGTTAATTGCTTCGGGTGAAAAGACATTGATCATTAAGAGCCGGAAATATGACATCGCTGGCAAGCGCTTTATCCTCTGCGATCACGATTATGCTTACGGTGAGATAGTCCTCGATAAACCTTCTGTCATCAGAAGTTGGATGGAATTTCTCCAACTCGCACCTAAGCATCTCATAACACCACGGGAAGTTGAGGCTTGGCATTGGTCCTTCCCACTCTATGCCTATCCTATTAAAGAATTCAAGGCCTATTCTAAGCCCATTAGAGTTAAGCTGCCGTTGGGCATCCAAACATTCGTTAAAGACATCGAGCAATATTTCGTCACTGAGAAACTGCACCTTGACCAATTTAGATCCGAGGGCATAGATTATGACTTAGCCCATCCAAAAGAACGCTATAAGGAGCTTATAGCTGACCTACGCTATCTTGGAAACAGTGCCTATCCACGTCTTAAGGCTGGCAAGAAATGGGGTGACTGGACCCTGAAGGATGTCTATCAGTATTTCGCTAAGATTGTCGATACACTCCGAGGGATCTACATTCCCTGGATTCCTCCTTTCGGCAAATATGCCAAGCTTTACGAGGAATACTATGGCAAAGATCCCGAAGAGGCTGCTAAGTCATCTTTCTGGCAATGCTATAAAGAGGCAGAGAAATACATGAAGACAAAGCCTCCCGAAACGCTTGAAGAAGCAAAAGAGTGGGACAGGAAGCGAGAAGAGCTCCTAGAGAAGGCTGTAAAGCCAAAGCCTGGATATTACTCAAAGGCCAAGCCTTATTATAGAGGCTACTTCCAGGAGCTCGAAGAGGAGCTTAGGGCTATTGGCTGGGATAAGGCTAAGCTACTCGTTGACTGTAAATGGGATGGCCTCCGGATGTGCATAGGCAAAGTCAATGGCAAGGGCTTTGCTTGGGTTGATCCCGAAGATCTTAAGGAGAAGAGCCCTGATGTCTCAAAGCGAATCCCAGCAATCATCCAGGAAATGGAAGAAGCCTTCCCGGATAACACTGTCCTCGATGGAGAATTCCTTGCTTTGCATCCTAATGGGAAAGAGATGCTTCATAGGACTGTTGCCAATTCTCTACTCAACTCTAATGTCTCCGGAGAGGAGCTTGAGCAATTCGCCATCATCGTAGTCTTTGACGTCATATTCTTCAAGGGCGTGGATGTCAGGGATCAGCCCCTACATGAAAGGCTAGAATATCTATCGCAGCTTAAGCCAACCAAGCACATTTGGATAGAGCGAGTATCTACGACATTCTCAAAGCCTGCTGATGGCTATATCTGTGATGGCTCCGATATTAAATGCATTCTCAAGGCAGCAGATATTATCCAACATGCAAAGAATGGCAGGCCAAAATTCTGTGCAGAAGGTGTGATGCTTAAGAGACTTGATCATCCCTATCAAGTTCCTCAGAATAAAGGTTGGATGAAGGTAAAGTTCTATCATGAGCTTGACTTGCGAGTTATATCAAAGAAGCTAGTTAAGCGCACAAAAGACGTCTACAATTACTATCTCGGCTATGATACACCAAAAGATTATGCAGAGGCCTATCTCTCGATGACAACGAAGGACTGGTACGGGAAAGTCCATGTTATCAAAGATGGCAAAGTTGTTGCCTCAGGGAAGGATGCAAAGGAATATCTCGATGATAAGAACGCTATATTCGTGACTTTGATGGGCAAGAGCGATAACCACAAAGAGGAGCAGCCTATTAAGGTCGGAGATATTATTCGAATAGCAGCCGAGGAGGTCCTCAAATTCGACAATCCAAAATATCCAGATTATCCGCGTTATTCCTTCTACATCGGCAGAGTATTGGAGCCTGTGCCTGAGAAGAATGTCAGCGATTCGATCCAGACCATCGATAAGCTGGCTTCCTTTGAGCCAATGCGAATACCAATTGATGTTCTAAGACATTGGAAAGAGCATCCCGAAGAGCTTAAACGGGTTATGTTCTCGAAAGATGGGCATTATTATTGCCTCAGAAAGGTATGGCCAGAAGCCTGAAGTCCTTGAGAAACGAAATAATGAATCTCCTCGACAGATACATAGAGAAGGATAGTGAATCCGCCGATAAACTCTATATCCTAGAGCGAGATGATGGCGAAATATTTGTCGAGCAGTCCCTAGATGGATATGCTGGGATTGACAAATATGATGCCACGAACATATTGGCGTCCGAATATTTTGATAGGCTGCCCTTGGTGGCTAGGCTGGAGGTTCTGTCGAAGGCTATTACTAAGTCTGATGTTTGCCAGTGGGTCGAGGAGAAGCGCATACCCGAGGACGTATACGAGCAGATTGCTAAAGAGTTGGAGCCTCTTCCGAAGATCTTATATGTCAACTATGACGAGGGCATTGCCTGGGCCCAGATGCATATACGCGGCTTGGATCCCGACGACACGAAGAAATACCAACAAGGCAAACTCTCATTCCGAAAGCTGATTGAAGGTCATAGCATTCATGTCGATCTACGCATCAAATTCAAGAATGCTTTTGTCCAATGGGTCATAACTCAGGATCATATTCCCGATTATTTTGACACAATAATAGGCAGAAGAGATCCGAAAACTGGGAATGCATCAAAAGGACTGGCGATAGTCAAGCCTTCAGCCGAAGAACCCGAGAAAACAGTTAAGGCCGAGCCCAAAGAGCTTATAATCGGGCCTGATGATGCAAAACTCATCGAAAAGTATGTCCTCTTCGATAAATCCTATATCATTCCTGCGGGTGACGTTGGCGCGACCCCATATAAGGACGCCTATATGTGCGCTATCTGGCTAGGAAAAGCAAAAGCCGGCGTCCAAAGGCCAGACCTCCATGAATACTTCCTGTATCCAAATCCAGACCTTCCTGAACGGAACAAAGAGCTCTTCAACGGACGATTCATTATCAGATGCTTTAAGGCAGGCAGTGCGAAGCGTTGGTGGGTCTGGAAAGCATACGATGATCCTTATCCTATGGACTCGATCATGCATTGTGACATTGGGCACTATTGGCCCATTCCGGCTGAGGAATTGGAGAAATTTGGTCGGGAGGCCTATAGGGAAGAATCCCAGACCGCCTTCCGAAAGAAGTTGGGATGTCCTTCGGCCAAATCAGAGGCCGACTATGAACGGTGTTGAGAAGCTCATTGAAGAATTGAAGGTCCTATACAGGACGATATTCCGCTAGGCGATATGGATGAGGAGCGCCTTGGCGAGTTGTTAGGTAGAATCATCGCTACACTTGAGCATCTTAACAAATCTGATGATGATTTGAAGTCAATGATTGATGAGAGCCGACGGAGTAGGCGGGAGAATTTCAAGAATGTTTGGGAGAGGCTTAGGTCGCTTGAGAGCCGTGTTAGCGATTTGGAAGGGAGATTGAAGATAATCTATCTTGTTCTTGGGATTATGCTGTCGGCTATGTTAGGTGGTTTATTCTATTCCATACTGGTATGAAGCTTGAGGAGTTAATTGAGCTGACAAAGAAAGCTGAGCTGGAATATGCGCCTATCCCGCCATCTGGCCGTGGTAAGGGCGAGAAGAAACTCAAACTCAGCGAAATCCTTCCAAAGCTTAAGCCTTTCTCCGTAAGAAAGCCAGTCGCATATATTGTCGGCTCACTTGCCACTCATGGTGAAAGCGACAATGATATTGATATAGTCGTCAGAGGCGAGGACTGGTCTCCTCAGCAAAAGATGGCATTTGACTTTCGAATATATCGGATGTTTGCAGACATCCTCAATGTTCCGTATGATGATGTGGCTAAGTATGTTCACATTCATTACACAAATACCGGGCCTTTCACGCCATTTGTTCCCATCTATGAGGAGACGATGATTCCGATAGAGAATCCTCAGGTTATCCAGATGGGTGAACGTGAGGACGTCCATCTCTTTGGCTCCTTCAAGATACTGGAGAAATCCTCAAAGCGCATTATCGCTGGATATGCTTCTGTAGCCGAGATCGACAAATCTGGCGATATCATTCCAGTCTCAGTTCTTAAAGAGGGCATCAAGACGCTTCTATCTGATCCCGCTTATGCAAATATAATGCTTACGCACAACAACATCCAGATAGGCAAGATAATCCCCGAATACAACGGTATCAAGACGCATGTTGACGACAAAGGGCTCTTTATAGTCGCCGAAATCAGAGACGATCTAGAAATCGCCAATCGAGTTTGGGAGAAGATCCTTAATGGCGAATATAACGGCTTTAGTATCGCTGGCGAAATTATTCGGTCCCATCAAGAATGCGATGAGACTAAATGCTGGAATGTCATCGACAAAATCAACATCTTCGAGGTCTCTGTCTGCCATAATCCCGTTAATGAGAAGTCAGGCTTCATAATATTATCGAAATGTAGCGAATGTGAGAAAGATGGGTCAGATAATATGGTGGAGGAGGAAAAGCTCACAGAAGAGACTGAGGCTGTGGAAGAGACAACGGAGGAAAAGTCAGAGGATGAGCTAAAGATGAAGCTTGAGGCTCTCGAGAGAAGACTAGAGGCTCTTGAGAAGGTCCTTTCTGAGATCACAAAGAAGGAAGAGGAAGGCGAGAGTGAGGAATCTGAAGAGGAGGCAGAAGAGACTGAAGAGAAAGCAGAAACTGAAGAGAAGGGTGGTCTGGTCGGAGCTATTGCTGCGGTCCTGAAGGAGATCTATGAGGAAGTCCCAAAGAAAGTCCAAGAAAAGCTTGACACTGTCCTCACAATGCTCGAGAATCTGAGGAGAGGGGGCTATCCATACCCGTATCCGTTCCCGAGCACCTATCCATATCCCAGCAAATACCCATACCCAAGCAAATATCCCTATCCGGAGAAGGCTGAGTGGCATGAGGTCATCGCCAATGCTATCGACACAATATACGAGGAACTACAGGAGATAAAGCTGGCTAACAAGGCTAAAGATGATGCCTTGAAGGCGCTTGAGGAGAAGATAACAAAGAAGGCTGAGGACGAGGAGAAAAAGGAAGAGCCTAAAGAGCCGGAGACTGTTATCTCAGAAGGCGAAGAGGAGTCGAAGGAAGAAAGCCCAGTCGTCATCAAAGGTGACGAGATTACACTAGCAAGTGAGTGATGAATTGCTGTATGCTGTTCTGTCTACTAACTGGCATATGTTTGTCTCCAAATTTCTAATATACGACTGAAGGATATGGCGTTCACGAGTCCCTCCCAGCCTATCGAGATTGTGCCGGAAGGCTCAATGCTGCCCTTCACTGCGTCTGGCTCGATTCAGGCCGGACAGGCTGTAGTCCCTGCTGGCGACATGAAGGTCTACGTCCCTGCAAGCTCTTCGGCTAATGGGATAGGCATTGCGGCTTATGACGCTAGTGATGGCGAGAAGGTCATGGTCTGGGGACCCGGCAACATAGTCAAGGCGAGAATCTCTGGGACTGGCTCCGACTCTCCGGGAGCTTTGCTGAAATACAACCACGGCTGGCTGGACGTTAATGGCACAGGAAGAGTCATGGCGATACTCTTAGAAGCGCCTTCGAGCCTTCCGGGCACGGGCAAGGTATTACTGCTCTAATCGCTGTTCTTAATGTTGACCCATCATCTATGTTTAATGTTGAATTAAATTTAATGTGATGGTATGGCAAGCAGGTTTGTTAAGCTTTTAGAGTACGCATTTGCAGGCAACGCTGAGAGAAAAAGGATGCTCAATTCAGAATCATTCAAGAAAGTCGTTGGTGACAGGGCTGTCAAGATGCTGCTCCAAGCGGAGGACATAACCGAGACCACACTGCTTCAAGAGGAGGTCATCAAGAAGGTCTACGAGGGAGCTGAGCCAGTCAAGTGCGTTAGGAACATATTCCCGATCCAGAAGACCAAGAGCTACTCAGTTAGATTTATCGCAGGCTCTGCTGGTGCTTATGCTGAGAAAGTCGCTGAGGGTGCGGCTATACCAGTAGGCGAGGAGTCTTACAGCAAGATTGACGTAGAGGTCGAGAAGTATGCCACAAGGCCATTGATCACAAAGGAGATGATTGACGACTGCCTATTCAACATCGTAGAGCATGAGATAAAGAAGGCTGGGCTCAGATTGGAGAACACGCTAAACAGGGTTGTCCTCGAGAAGCTCTTGAAGGAACTAGATGGCATAAGTGATGTTGACCCGGCCGGATCCCACATCGCAGTAAGTGACATCGCGACGGCAATAAGCAAGGTCAAAGAGAAGAACTGGATACCAGACGTGCTTATAACTCACCCAACTGCAGAGGGCTACTTGCTGCAGGACAGCAACTTGGTCTACGTTGCCTACGCTGGAACTGAGACCCCATTGAGAGAGGGCACAATACCCAGGCTGCTTGGTCTGAAGCCATACACCCTGAGCGTAACTCCAAGTGATGACAGTGGTGTCTACTGGGATGGCACAGATGGAGACAACCACTACTATGCTTTGGTCCTTGATAGCAACAACACTGCGGTCATAGTAATGAGAGACGACATCACGATATCACAGTATGAGGACCCAATCAGAGACCTAGTCGGGATCACAGCTAAGATGAGATTCGGAGTCGGCATTCTCCGCGATGACGCTGGTGTAAGGATCCTATCCAAGTAATCCCATTGAATCATTTAATTCACCTCTCCTATGTTTTATGTGTCTGGCTCTTGATAAAGTCGCTAGTGATATGCATACCGGAAACGGCAAAGAATTGTGGATAAGGGAAACAGCTGAGGATTATAGGCGCATAGGCCTAGTTGATAGAAGCCAGCTCTCTGAGGATGAGTTAATCGACCTTGAAATTCAGTTTCCTAAGGGCGGAGGAAAAACAAATCCCTGGACGTATGTTGTCTCGACTGAGCATTATATTACAAATCCAGCTGTTAGAGCTCCAAGATATGTCGATTTACGAGAAGCAAGGCCTGATATAGACGATTGATATGACAGACTATGAGCCTAAGCTTGTCAAAGAACATGAAGTGAGGAATTTCTTCACTCCGCCTTTATCTTATGAAGACGTCTCTAAGGCTGAACTCCTCGCTAAAATCGAGGCGATAGAGCAATTCATTGCGGATGCGTATTTCAATGGAAATATGCCATCGCGGGATGATGCAAAGATTCCAGCGTTACTCTTGGTTGTCTCCCAAATTGTCCAAAATCCAAGAGTCTCCAAGAAATACAATGTTATAGTGTCCGAAAAGTTAGGTGACTACTCTTATAAAATCTCAGATAAGTATGGGCGAGAGGCTTATAACGCCTATGCCGTCTATCGTGAAATGGCCCTAGCTATGCTTCGAGCTAAATCCTCGAAGTCTTATTTCAGGCTCGAGAAATCTCAGAGTTTGGATGTCTAATGTGCAGATAGGCATATAATATGGAGAGATATGGTCGCAACTGTAGTCATAAAGGAAGTGACGGGACCTGAAGGCTCACCGACCTATACCCTAAAAGATGAATCGCATCCTTCGAGATACTACACGGCCGACATACCCGATGAGGACAGCACGGCATATCCAATCCCAATTCCGGAATCAGGCACGAATCGAAGCTTTTGGAAGAGCCACTGCCTAGATATCACATCTGGGCCAGATACCTATATCAAGAATGTTCGCTACTATCAGACCTGGACAACCTCTCCAAATGCTGATTGGTCCTTAGGCACTGGCGGGGATCTTATCGTGGGAGTATCATCTTCTTCCGTCGAGGATTGCAGGACACTATCCCAGGGCTGTCCTATTGACCAATATGATCAAGCAACTGGAACTGTCGGCCAGAGCGGTGATCCTATAGAGACAACGCACGCCTATTATTCTACAACTGCCGGCAAGAAAATGAGCATCACGAACTTCAATTCGCTTGAAAATGCCTTGATGGTACAGTCAGGCCAGGTTGTCGGGGCTGGTGAGACCGGAAAATCCTATTTGGTTGTCACTCAGGTCATTGTTGGGCCAGGAGCTACGCAGGGCCTAAAACCCGATAGAACCGCAACATTCGTATACGACGAGGCGTGATGTGAATGTATTAAGTAAGAGAAACAATCCCAATACAATGGGTGGTGAGATGGCATCCCAGCCTCATCCTATATGTTATTTCTGGATTGCACACTATGCAGATGGCACTTGTTTGCCGCAATTTGATCCGCAAGACTATCATACGAACAAGATATCTGATATCGACAATTCTAGATTAGTCAAGATAGGTTGGTATCCTCTCTCTTCTCGAGCTGCAGAGGAATTGAATAAGCGTGGCATTCCAGCCATCGCTAATCCATTTCTGCCTAAGGTCGAGGTTACCATCAAAAAGCCAAAGAGATTTATACTCTTCACACGAAATTTTATTGCGAACGAGGAATATAGAATATGTCAAGCATGTGGGCGGGAATTCGCAGTTGGGCCTGATACCAAAATCTTTAGTGACACTCGATATCCTTCACCAATTTGCCCTTATTGCGGAGCTCATGACTATTTCGTCTGCAAGAGTTGTGGCAAGAGATTCGAGAAATTTGAAGAAACTGAAAACACGGCCCCAGAGAAGGGTGGGCTCGGTCACTGTCCTGAATGTGGTGGGTATCTTGAGCGAAAGCGTATCACTACTATTCAATACACTCGAGAAAAGCGCTGGCGATTGTATGCTGTCGGATACCAGGAGACTATCGCAGGCCGTAATTATAAGACTATCCTCTATGTTTCCGAGGATGGGGATGTGGAAGTGAAATATGAATAACAAGAATGGCCGTAGGTGATGTTAAAAGTGGAATTTCGTCTGTATCAGCGAATGGCTATCTTTCTATACGACCACCAACCGGAGAAGAATGGGTGATACATAATATATACCATGAACATGATATCGAGCTGATATTCACAGATGGGAGCCATGATATTGTCTTTGACAGTGACAGCGGGTCTGGCGTCTATGCACGCTATGCATTCCACGTAACAAATTCGGTATATCTTAAGGTGCATAACAAAGACACTTCTACCTCGAGATTGATTGGCTATGACGGTGTTCAGACAAAATAAAGCCGATGGAAGATGGAGATGATATTTAGTAATGTCCACTTATCTGAGGATACAAGCCTAGAGGATTTGCACAAGACTATAATGGAGAGAGTTCCGGAAGCAGCCGGGGTGGGCTATTCTTATGTCAAAAGAGAATTATTAGTTGAGCTTCCGGATCAATTTATTGAGCAAAAAGATGATATAGCTAAGATTATAAAAGAGCTTTATCCGTCTGCTGTCCTTAAAGAAATATTCTCGCTAAACGAATGACTATTCGCCAGCCATTGGTCGGTAGCCTTCGAGTCCTTAGCATCACGATACAGTCTCCCTGGGAGGAATATAAGAGTACGCCTGAAAATCTGCCTACATCCGAGCCTTCCTCTCCTCAAATTAGCTATACGGTCTCCTCATCCGATCTTCCTTCATTTAATATAGAGCCAACGGATGTTAAATACGTTGCGATAATCGACACTAGCGGTAAGAATGAAAGCGGAAGCTACACGACGGTATATGAGAAGACCTTAAAGAATGGTGAGGAAGTTTATACCCGCTCTCGTAACGTTATCGCTAATTATTACTGGTCATTCAACGCCTACTTTTATGACGTTTCCGTCGGAGATACCCTTGAGGTGAAGATGTGGGCTGCTAAATCGGGATTTAAATGGGATTATCAACTTCGCCAAATACAGCCTACACGAATTGAATTATTTCCCCAGTATAAATGTCTTTGGGAATACAGAACCGAAGACATTGTTCAGGAGCCCACCGCTAGCGAGGGGCCGGCGACTTATTACGGGAAGGCTAATTATTTCGTATATCACGAATGTGAAGAGGTCTTTGGTAATAGGGGTCCAAGCTATTCTACATCGATTAATTTCTCTCCGTGGCATCCATCTCCAACTTATAAGTTGTTTGCACTTGGACAAGGCGATATATCGTACAGGAATGATATATGGGCAGGCGCATATTCGAGTTATCATCCCTATATCTTTCGAAATTACATACCTACTAAATTATACATAAGGCCGCTGCTGTATCATGACTAATTTGACTGAATGGGGGTATTTCCTGCTATTCGATTCTCGACTCTCAGAATGGGCTGAATTTCGAATCGATGGGCTATTGGAATTTGGCCAATTCCTTATCCTTCCCGAGGCCGTCACAAAATCAACAACTTACACCTTTGATTCACTTCTATATCTCACAAAAGAAAAATCTTTCAGCGCTGATGCCCTCTTCTCTCGTAAAACTGCTCTCAATAAAAGCATTGATGCATTATGCAAAGCCATCCTGAGTGAGAGCTTATGCTTAGACATTATCTCGAAAAAGACAAATATCCCTCTACCGGCCTTGATAGATAGCCTATTATCACAACGGCTAAGCACATCAGCACCACTCAGTGCTATACTAGAAAAACTTAATCTAGATCGAAGCGCCGTAATTGACATCCTATTAAAGAGTCGTGAGGAGCTTCAGGAAACCCTCGATGCCTTACTCGAGAAACTCAACATTCGTGACTACGTTGAGAATATTCTGATTTCACGATTGAATTTGGAAAGGCCTTTTAGCATTGATACTTTGATCTCTGAAAGAAAGACACAGGCTAAGGTGTTCGATGCTTTGCTGGAGGCTATGGAGGAGTGTGAGATTCCTTTCAGCAGTTTAATCCTTGCAACTATAAGGAAAAACGCCTTCATTGATACTCTCCTAGAGACAGCTAAGCTACTTCCACTTGCTTACGACGCCATTCTTTCCTCTAAGAGCGAACTAAAACACGCAATTGAATCTCTACTTCGTAGATCAATGCATTTAGACGTTAACTTTGATGCTCTTGCGGAAATACGTGGGACTATTACCTATCCTGCTGATCTTGATTTATTAGCCAGAAATGTGTCTTCATATCTGATGACGCTTTTAGTCGAAAAGCCACAAAAGGCGGATATGATCCTGGATGTTGTATTCTCGATAACGCTTGGCAGGAATTATTCAGTCGATACAATACTCCAGCGCTTACGCTCCGAATCTAGCTTGATGGACGTGATTGCAGAGAAGTTAGGCATATCTCGATCTTTTATAACCAACAGCCTTCTTCGGTCGCGTGGTTCTTTGAGCCATCTGCTTTCAATGTTAGCCGAAAAATCAGATTTATCCAAAGAACAAATTATCGATATCCTGCTCGAAACTACTATTCCTAAAGCTGAGTCCTTTGATGTGCTGATCAAAAGATGCCTAAAGCGACTGATGGATTTTGATGCCCTCCTACTTGCCTATAATGTTCTAACACAAAAGAATTTCAATGCCCTCTTGGAGTCTACTAATATACGCGAATCTCTTATGTCAACTTTGCTTGAACGGACTAATTTCCGAAAAATTATTGCTGATGCAATACTCGAGGGCTACGCCAGCAGGGTGTATGGTTACGATCTCCTCCTCAGGAAATTATTGGAAAGCTCATATTTGCTGGACACGATAGCTCTTAGGCTGGATATTCCAAAGAGCCTTATCGTCGATACCATACTAGAGGCAAGTCCATCCTGCTCAACAGCAATAGACCTTTTAGCAACGAAATTCCACTTGGAGAAGGATGCGGTAGTAGATGCGATATTGGCCGCCGTCCTTTCTTCCGATATGCCACTTAATGTAGTCTTCGAGGGGAAATCCGAAATAGCTTCACTTTTCGATGCGATTATCCAGAAATATCGCCTTGAGAAAAAGCACCTCATCGGATCGTTGCTATCTGGCTTGGCCGAATGCGATTATTTCCTGGGGCTCTTAGCGAAGAAGCTCAATATAGATAAGAAATATCTCTTTGATGTCTCATTGCAATATAAGGCCGGTAAAATCCATTCTCTCGATGCTATGCTTGAGAAGCTTCATATCTCTACGGAGCAATTGTTCGATGCCATATTGGAAACCGCTTTGGAGTCGAATTTGGGCTTCAATGCCCTATTCTCAAAGGCATTCATCAATGCACATGTTCTGGACACGGTATTTGAGAGAGAAAACATCACCGCTGACATCCTCTTTGACAATATACTCCTGATGGCAGCTAAGCGGCATCTGGTATCCGATAGCGTATTAGAGCAGAGGTATCTATCCTTAAAGGCAACATTCGACTCGGCACTTAGAAGGACTAATTCGAAATTCTTATCCATTGATGCAGTTTTTGAAAAGATTGGATTGAGTCAAGACGTTTTATTCCATGCTTTACTGTCCCTCTCTAACACCATCCGAACAGCCATATATAATACAATATTGAAGAAATCGATTCTGCAGACTTATCCGTTTACTAGTATTTGTCTTCTCACGGTACCCTTGAAAGTTGTTACCGATACTATATTGCATGCTGCCGATCTACCACTAACGCTATCCTTCGATCTTGCTCTTAGGCTTGGAAAGGGTTTAACTCTTAGTCTCGATAGTCTGCTAGAGAAGACAGACGTCAGAGCGTTTCTTATAGACGTCCTCACGTCAGTACTCAAAACGAAGGCTCTTACTGTCGATAACTTGCTTATGGCGAGTGAAGTGCCAATCGATTATGTCGTTGAATTAATCTCGAAGAAGACCAATATTCCAAAATCTTATTTACTGGACCTTATTGCTAGACGGCGAGAATCATCGGACTATCCGTTCGATTCCACATTAGCTTTGCTAAACATTCCTTATACTCTCGCTTTCGAAGCTCTCCTCGAGTCCTTTAAGCGGCAGAATCTCTCAGTCGATGCTATCCTTCGGGTACATAACCTGAGTGAGATTATGAAGCTTAGCCTTATACTCGCAACTCTGAATCTTGAAGTTCGAATGACTCTTGATGCTCTTTGTTCGTATTCAGCTTCTCTCGTCAGTGAATTTGACGCTCACTTGAAAGGAATTCAATCTATATCTGAATACTTCGATGTTCTCTTAAGCATTTCATTCACACGGTCACTCCAGCTTGATGCTTTTCTGTCGAGAGCTTATGGCCTCAATCTGTTATTCGATATTATGCTTGGCGGCTATCGCATCCGTGTTCATAATATCACTATGGATCTACTCGGCACCGCAAGCAAAGAACAAGCTATCCGCATGAGGATCTTCAAATTTTTATTCATAGATGAGGTCACGGCTACTTATAGCTTGCCTGTAAGTGTGGTTGCCAAAACGACGCCTCTGCTCTTTACCGATTCGTCTACGTGTCTATTTCTTGATGTCAGGGGAAATACGTACGCAGCATGACTCTTAAAAAATATGAGAGAGGTACCACTATTAAAGCTTCTGTTGAATTCAAATCAAGTGGCGCCTATGTTGATCCACTTTATCCAAGGATAAACGTCTATAAGCCAGATGGGTCTAAGCTTGTGGATAACGGCGAACCTATTAAGGATGATGTAGGTCGCTATCATTATTTCATAGAAACTTCTTCAGCTGATCCTCTTGGCATTTATATCATCGAATGGTCTGGCTGGCATGACCTCGGTGGAGTTTGGGGCTCAGGACAATTAATCGAACGTGATGCGTTCTTGCTTGTCGAATTAGATTGATGTGTATGTATTTAGTCATTTGAGGTGGTGAAATGGCGAAGGTTGTATATCGGGCGAAGACAAAGGAAATGGCTGAAAAGCAGTTGGAGATGTTTATAAAGCCAGCTGATCCAAATGCTCGTTTGGAGCAAGATGAAGACGGCTGGTGGATCATTATAGCAGACGCCATCTTAGGAAGTGAGCCTGTGAGGGTCCAGAAATGAAGAGCATATTCGATCTCTTCCGGAAAAGAATCTCAGATAGCTCAGATAGCGAACAGTTTAATGTCGAGACCGAGCTTACGATTGAAGTCTACGACAAGAATGGAAGGTTAAAATGTCGGAAAATAATCAAGGACTAGTATGGTCATAACGAATGCCGGTAAGGCTGAGGTTGCTGGTTTAATCGGTGCAGATACGCAAGGTGATGTCACAGCATTCGATTACATCGCTATTGGAAGCGGCACAACGGCTGAGTCTGCATCTGATACCGCATTAGAATATGAGCTTCAAAGAGCTGCTGGTGTAGGCTCTAGAGTAACGACTGACGTAACGAATGACACTTTCCAGCTTGTAAAGGATGCTTTCACCTTCGATGGTGACTATTCAATTACCGAATCTGGAGTCTTCAATGCAAGCTCCGGTGGGACAATGCTCTGCAGAAAGACTTTCGACCCGATCAACGTAACGGCAGATGACACGCTGAAAGTCACCTGGAAGATAAAAGTCAGCTAAGTCTGGATATAACCGGCTAGTATGTCCCTCTCCTCTTTACTTACAGAGACTATCTGGCGCTATACGCTAGCATCTTCTCAGAATGAGCTAGGCGAATGGACTATCTCCTATGAGACGAGTAGTTCGGCAAAGGCTAGGGTAATGCCCCTGACAGACGAGGAGAGGATGGCCTACTCAGGTCGATATAAGAATGTAAGCTTCAAGATCTATGTTGATTACGATGTCGATGTAAAGCCAGGAGACAGGATTGCTTATAATGGCGCTATCTATCACGTCAATGAGGTCCTGTGGGACTCATCTCATACCTACAAGAAGATAATCGCCTCACGATCATGAGCTATGAAGTAATGAAGGAAGCTAGAGATCTGCTAGTAAATTCGAGTGAAGTTACAGCCTTAGTATCACCGACTAATATTCGAGTAGGCTGGTCAGAAGGTGAGGTCTCTATGCCGGCAATTATCATCACGGAGGTCACTGAGTCTGATGTTGGCCAGCTTGGCTTTGGTAGCAGCAAGGTCCATAAAATAGAGGCCACTTTACAATTCGATATACTCTCCAAGAATTCAGTGAAGGAGACGCTGAATGTAGCAGATGCAGTTACCAAGACACTGCTATCCAATACATACGCCAAAGTCACTGAGGTTGATATGTGGGATGACTTGTTAAAGGCCCATAGGCGGATGTTAAGATTCCGCAAGACATACTTCAAAGAATTCGAATGACCTACAGGCCTTCTGAGCTATATCCGCCAAACTGGAATAAGCTTAGGCACTTCATATTCGAGCGTGATCACTATCGCTGTAGACTATGCGGCAAATATACTGAGAATCCCATCTGCCATCACATTATACCTGTCCGGCTTGGTGGGACACATTCACCGAATAACCTCATCACTTTATGTCCCGAATGTCATCGTAAGATCCATCACCTTAAATGAGGTTTATAGCTAAATACAGAGAACAGCTGTTTGATAGCCTAATACGCTTTATGACCAAACGAGAGCGTGAGAGGATCAAGAGAAAGCTCTCAGACATAGCTCCTGAGATAATCGAGGATATGAATAGAGAGCTTGACATTAGGCGAAAGCCAGGAGCTTCACCGCCTCAGTATATGCGTCGAAATCCTGAGTGGGTCCATTATCCCATTGAGAAGGCGTGGGAGTATGAAGTAAAGGAAGAAGGCCTTACTGTCTCCCTCTTCATCAGAAACTTTAGCCAACACTTCTTGGCGGTGGAATTTGGAGTGCCAAAGAGAATAAAGCCAACTCATGCGGATTTCCTCGTTTGGGATACTGCAACTGGTGGAGTTAGACGTAAAGAGTCAGTTCAGGGACAAGAAAAGAAAGGCTTTGTCGAGGCTACTATTGCTAGATGGCGTAATAAGATTCCTTCACTGTTACAAAAATGATGTATGTTGGATGTAGGCCGATAAGGTTAGTTCCATATGGCAGGGATAGTAACTGGAAAGGATGCAAAGATCTTCATATCCACTAGTCCATCAGACCTATCCAGCAAGGGCGTGACGGTGTGGGGTGTCTCTGACTTTACCCTATCATTCAGCAGAGACATAGTCGAGCAGGAGCTGGTTGGTCAGACCGGGAATCTGAGAAAGCCAGGCAAGCTCTCAATTGAGGGCTCATTAACGAACTGTAAATTCGCTGCCTCTGGAAACTCTGATGCTCTTGATAGCATTATCGATCCAGATACGAAGCTAATCATATCCGGCTCAGTCGCTGAAGGGAACCTTAGCTGGTACTTCGTCTCCTGCCAGGTCACCTCCTACGAAGTGACATTCGGAGACGCTTCAACAATCACAGAAGCCAGCATAGACTTTACAGTGCTCGATCCATACAACGTGACATATTCGAACGGCCATATATCGGACGCGTAATATGGCGGCAAATCCTGAGACTTATACGGGTGAGAATGCTAAGATCACTATTGCCTCTAAGACTCACTCCACACTCGGCTTGTCTGATTTTACGCTCACGCTGAGCAGGGACACTATTGAGACTGAGCTTGTCGGAGAGGCTGGTAACGACTACAGAGCAGGCTCTTTGTCTGTAGAAGGCTCATTGACTGCCACAAAGCTGGACAACTCTGCCGCTGGTGTCCTTCTAGAGGCCCTAATTAACGGAACTACGGTCACAATATCTGGCTCTGCTGGAGATAAGTCACTGCATTTCTACTTTAAGAGCGGACTCATAACTGGCTTCGAGATCACTCTCGGAGATGCAGACACCGTATCAGAAGGCTCTGTTGACTTCGTGGTTCTCGATCCTCAGAATGTCACAAAGACTAACTTGGCTGGTGGAGGCGTGAAGATCAGTGACTAATCACGTGCTTGCTCCCTTCTTATTTTCTGTCTTAATGTTTCTTCCTGAACTGTCCCAGATGTCTCCTTGCTGTTCAGATGTAATTCACTAGTCCAGTCTATGCACTGGAGGTGAGGACATGCCGGAGAATCAGGCCCAAGACAAATGGAAGGAATTTGAGGCTAAGCTAAAGAAGACTGAGGAAAAGAAAGCTCTTGAGTTCTTCAAAGAGCTAGCAACAAGGGAGAAGTTGGAGCGTGATTTCAAAGAGGATGTCCTATACATCACTTTTGAGACTTCGCCTGAGACTAAGAGGACCATTATGACAAGAAGGCCTACTCACGCTGAGATGTTCGAGCTCATCAGGCTAGTGATATCGGTCTCTAAATTCACAGGCGAGAATCCTTCCGAGGAGGATATTAAGGCCTTCAAGGAAGCCTATGAGAAGCTACCTAAGATAGCTGCATCACTTTGTGTAAAGCCTAAGCTCGATGAGCAATTCTGGTCTGAAGTAGCAACTTGGACTGCATTGCAGAACTTCATCAATGAGGTTATCACAAAGGCTCAAGCACCTAGGATCACAGACAAGGAGCTAGAGTCCTTTCGTAAGTAGTGGCTTAGGCCAATTAGAATTTGAACTCTGTAAATTGTTGGGTAAGACGCCTAGAGAAATAGGCGAGTTGAGAGAAAAAGACCCTCTTGGTATCAGGTTCCTTGAAGAGTGTATATTGTGGAGAAAGAAGAAAGAGCTTGAGGCCTTAAAGAAGGCCGAGCAAAAGGCTAAGGCTGCTAAATTAAGAAGACGGTAACTATGCCTGGTCCAGTCTCTTATGATGCATGGCGGCTTGATATAGATATACGGCCTGCATTAGCATCTCTAAAGAAATTCCCATTAGCAGCCAAAGCAATAGGCAGGCAAGTAGCTGATAATCTGTCTAGGCCCATCACGACATCAATGCGTCATTGGGCAACACACTTCAAGAGAAATGTCAGCAGAAGATTCGCACCAGTCGTCAAGGACTTAAGAAGGCACTTCGAATGGCTAGAGACTGGCAAGTGGACCCCAGTCATAGATGTCTCTAAGGCTGACAGGACTCTCTCTGCTTGGCAGTCTCGTATAAGGGCATTAGCCCAGCACATCGAGCATTATTTGAGCTTCACTATTGGAGTTCAGATAGTCATGCGGTCCATAAGAGCCCTAACTTGGGCAGTCAATACATTCCAGGAGTTCGAGAAAGCAGTCGTAATGGCTGCCTCCGTCTCAGGATATTTCGGCAGGGCATTTGATAATGCTGTCGAGGCTATAAGGCGGTTTGCACTACGATTATCGGCTAAGACAATCTATTCCGCTAACGAAATAGCAGAGGCAATGTATTCAGTTGCATCGGCAGGCTATGACGTCACTAAATTCACTGAGAAGGAATTCCTGCCGATATTAAATTATGCTGCTGCTCAACAGATTGATCTGGCCGATGCTACTGAGATAGTCATTAAGACGCTAAAAGAATTTGGGGAACAAGGCGAGACTACGGCTTCCATTGTTGATAAATTCACTGCTGTTATATCCCATTCATTCCTAAACGCCCAGAGGCTCTCTGAAGGCCTGAAATATGTTGGGGCTATAGCCGGAGAGCTACGTATTCCTTTGGAACAAGTATTAGCGTCATTAGCGGTTCTCGTGGATCGTGGTTATGAGGGATCACAGGCTGGCCAGAGACTCAATATGATACTGACTAAATTGCTTAAACCAACTCAGGAGGCCGAGAAGGCATTAGCATCGCTAGGCTTATCAGTGGCTGAGCTAAATCCCGAAACAACTTCTCTTGTCGATATCCTCTATAAGCTTAGAGCGGCTGGCTTCAGCGCTGCAGAGGCCTCTGCAATGTTTAGAGCAAGAACAGCGGCTGCAGCGATAGCATTGGTTGAAAATGCCGACGAAGTTGCTCATCTCTCTTCTGTCCTAAGAACTTCCGCTGGAATAACTGAAGAAATAGCCTCTAAGCAAATAGCTACTCTTTGGGGAGCTCTTCGCCTTCTCCGGAATGCGGTAGTCCTATTAGCAGAAGACTTCGGCAGTCGCCTTAAGCCTGTAATTGTTACTACTGCGGACGCCATCAGAACTTATGCCCTACCAGCTTTCCGTGCAATGCTGGCTCCCCTTTCCATTCTCGGTAAAATATTTGGTGCTGCAGGTGCAGGTGGCAAGACATTTATCGGGATACTAATTTCCACCGCTTCTGCTGCAGTATTCACCTTGGGTATACTTAAAGTTCTCTCCTTCTTATTTTCGGTCCTTAACAAGAACTTAATAGCTGCAACTCTTTCCACTTATGGCTTTGGAGCTGCTCTAAAACAAGCAGGCGTAAATATCGCAGTATTCCTCGACAGGACTCTTAAGCTCAACACTACTGCGAGGGTGCTGTGGGGCTCCTTTGGTCTCCTTACAGCTGAAATGATAGCATTCACTCTAGCTGGCGACAAAATACCAGACATGGCAAAGGCTGCCGTCACAGCATTAACGCTCCTGGCGATCACATTGGCTAATGTGCGTGACAGGGCTATATCCCTCAAGACAGCATTCGCAGCGATGCTTCCGGCAATGGCAGGAGTAGTGGTGGGCAGCGCGGCTGTGGAGGCGGGCCTTAATAAATTTGGGGTTGCGGCCATTAATGCCGTAGGCAATTTGATGTCGGTGATCTTTGCCCTCAAGCTCCTAAAGATAGCTGTAACCGGGCCATTTGGCTTGTTAGTTACGGCTTTATCAGCCGCATTACCATTTATAGCGACCTTTAAAGACGAAATCGCCGGCTTCGGAAGGAGGATTGGAGAGGCCCTTGGCATCATTCCGACAGTAGCAGATAAAGTACGCGATAAATTGCCAGAAATCATTTCGGAATTCGAGGCATGGCAGGATGCAGTTCGACGAGTCAAAGAGGCAAATGAAGTGCTTGCGGAGCAAAAGGCTCGTTTTGAAGAGGCCAGAGAAAGAGGAGAGGAATTCCAGGAGGTGCTGGAGGCAATTAAGCGTGCAGAGGAGGATCTAAAGGAGGCAGAAGCGGATGTTAACACGCACTTCACTAATCTGATAAAGATATTATCCTCTCTTAGTCCTAGTCTGACCGAGCTGGCTACTAATCTCGATCAATATTACGAGAAGAAATATCGGGTTGCACAACTAGAAAGAAGGGATAATGAACTATTTTCAGAGAAAGAGCGCTTGATGGATGAATATGCAAAGGCCGTTGCGGAGGAAGGCGCACAGTCTGAGAGAGCATTAAACCTCTGGAATCGCCTAATCACAGTTGGTCAAAATATGATCGAGATCGGGGAAGAGCGGCGGGATATCACAGAGGAGCTGAAGAACTTAGAGGCAGATAGAACAAATATACTGGAGGGCCTTGATGCAGCGGAGAGGCAGGTCGCAGAGACGATGATGGACCTTTATGAGAAACAGTATATGCTTCAAGAATTGGAGGCTAAGAGGCTGGAGCTTGAGGCTAAGCTCAACGCTCTTCTTTTTATCCATGATAATATAAACAAAGTGCTAGCCGAAAAATTCAGGAATCTCGCAGAGTCTGAAAAGAAGGTCCTCGATATTGAAGAAAAGTTATATAAGCTCCGACATATCTCGCTCAAGGAAATACGAGATATATGGGATGCCTTGATCAAAGAGGGCTGGATCACTGAAGATCTCATAGAGGGCAGAAAGAGGATGGAAGAATCTTATGGCGCTATGATGAAGGCTCAGATAAAATTCTCTCGCCTACTTAGTACATTAACGCCAAAGCAGAGACGTGAATTATTAGAATGGGTTGCAGCTTATGAAGAGGCCAAGGCTGCCGGTAAGGCACTTCCAGCGCCGCCAGAATTCCTTAGTTCGGACCAAGTGGATATTGCATTGGAATATGTAGATGCATTGGCCGAATATAGGGAGAGCCTTAACGAGCTTCGGTCTAGCCTACAAACGCTTTTGGGAGAATTGGTTAAGAGTGACGTGGCGACTGGAGATTTGGCAGCGGCATATTATGATTTGCTTGGAATATCAAAGGAACTCAAAATAGCTGAGCAGGATTTGACAGCAGCTTTGCAAAGCCAACGTGAAAATTTCGCTAGCATTACCGAGACAATTTGGAACTATTGGCGGTCAGTGTATATGAGCTCAGAGGCAACCTCCACTATGGAGGGCGCCTTTATGGAGGCAGCAAGAGGGCTGGGCGTCTTCACCGATGCCCTTGGCGATTCAGACCTCATGCTTCAACGAATTCGGGAGACCTTGAATGATCAGACTATAACGTGGGATACCCTGACTGAAGAGCAAGCTGTCGCAGCCCTAACGATAGCTAAGGTAGGCGAAGCTTATTTAGGCTTGTATCGAACGATTTCTTATCATGATATATTGCCTCTCATTCCCGGTGCCGATTCTTGGGATGACTTTAATTCAGCAGTGGAAAGAGCGAAAGAGAGGGCCATACCAAATATTCGGGCTATACGGGATGAACTCAAAACTCTGGAGGAGGCTTTGGATGATATAGCCAAAACGTGGACTGTGACTATAAAGGTCAAGGTTAAGAAGGTCGCAGAGGAGGCAGGACCTGAATACATGCCTATCCCAGGGCCAATGGGCATACCCATCCTCGTGCCGAAGGAAGTATGGGAGCAAATGGGCAAAAGCTGGCCAGAACCAGGAGTAATATCAAAAGAAGAATTCCAACGCCTTATAGAAGAGGGGATTCCCTATGGCCAATTTGGTGGGCTGATTCGTAGGCCGACTATACTTATAGCGGGCGAGAAAGGACCAGAGCTGCTCCTGCCCCTGAATTATCCTCATCGCACAGCAAAACTCCTTGCCGCATTCATTCCAAAATATCTGCCGGAGCTCACTGCTCAATACGGCGGATTATATGGTGAACTCACACCTGCCATCTCCACGACTTTCACTGAAAACTGGACTATCACCGGTCCGATATATGTTCAGGGTGTAATGAATGTTGAGGAGTTTCTGAATGAGTTGAAGTATCGCGCTAGATCAGCTGCGCCAACATGACGACATTTAAGATTATATTTAGATCTGGGCAGTCAAATGCTATGACAATCACAGGGGCTGATAATAAAGTCAGGCTATTAGAGATCACCAACTCTAATGAGAAATACTTTAAGGACGCCAAAATAAGTTTATTCGACTGTGACCCTACTCAGTTCACAATCAATGACACTGTTCATATCTATATTAATGACTCTCTCGAATTTACTGGATATATTTCGAGGATACAGCAGGCATTGGGTGGCACTCCAGTTATCGACATTCAATGCATTGGGAAGACATACGACCTGTGGCGCTTCCACATTCCCGAGCACACAGTCTATGAGTCTTGCTATTCTTGCTATATTGTCTCCTCCCTTGTCGCTTCATACTGCTCAGGCGGGGGCATATATGTCATTCCACCGGATGTCACAAACCACGAAGGTAATTATATCGAGAAGATAGATGTCTCGCTCATGGCAGTCGGTGATGCGATAGCCAGAATATCAAAGTTTGATGGCAGGCATTTCTATGTCGACAACTTCGGCAAGTTGCATTATTATGAGATAGAGCCTACAGTCCAATTTACGGTTACAGAAGGGGATATCATCAGAATGACGCCTATAGAGAAATCCGATGAAACTGTCATTAATAAGTCTCTGGTTGTGGGGGCTAGGGCTTATGAGCGGCTAATGCCCTCTAGGCGAGCAGAAAGCAATGCTGGCTTTTTCGTCCTCGATTCACCCAATAAATTTGTGGCTCAAAAATTTGGTATGCCGCCTCTCCGAAGAGATATTTTATCGGCTGTATTAGCGAAGGTCTCGATATCGGGCTCTGAGATTCCAGACGTTCTCAAAGGTCATATACAGGAAGAAGAATCCGATCTGCCTGGTAGTATAGTCCCATCCTCAGACAGAATAGCTTGGCATGGCGCTGATGTACCGAGGTCTATCGCTACAACTTATCTTCAGCATAATTTCATCAAAGGACTGCCTCTCGAGAAGGATAAGACCTATTTTATGGTCTTTCATGCACCAAATGCTACGTCGTCAAAGTTTTGGAAAATAGGCTACATCGACCTTATAGATGATACGTATGACTTTTCTTCTGAGCCGACTATCGTTAAGAACTGGGACCTAAACGGTATAGACTATGGCGATGTCTGGTGGGATGACTCGACTGACTCCATTAAGTTTGTTGCCAAATGCAGGGGCTATGCTTCGGCCAATACGTATCTCGATTATGATTCAGAGCGTATTGCCGATGTCCAACTAGACAATCCGGCATTTACTGACCAAATTGAATTCACAATCTCCACCCAGATTCACTCTTATGCTTCTGGAGCTGGTATGGGCGATTGGCTCCACACCGATGATGGCAGATTTAGGCCTAGGCTTAGAATAGGCTTATGTGATTATGAGTCTGTTACCAGGACTATGTTTGGCATAGAATTCGATCTGTGATATGGCTAAGGGAATAGAGCATAGGGATGTTGGCGATGAGCTGTCAAAACAGGAGTGGCTAGAAGGCGCACATTATTTCAAGAGTGGCCTCTCCTTCCCAGAGGATCCCGATGAAGGCGATGTCTTCTACAAACTCGATGAGCACTGCCTATATATCTATGATGGCACATCCTGGAAGCCATTAGGCCCACTAGCTGTGTACGGATAATAGGGCAGAGCTATGGGCTATTCTTGGACTCCTATCAATAAGGGCGATATAATTAGAGCATCGCATTTCAATGAAATCAAGGATAATCTGGAAGACTTATATGACGAATTGCTCTTGAGTCCGCCGTCTTGGACCTATTTCCCTGTTAGTGTAGGTGAGATCATCAAGAAAGATCATATCCAAGAGCTAAGAGATAAGACTGACTATGCAGATGATATGAACTACTGTCGATATCACTTTAGCGGTTATCGAATCTCTGTGGATTACAGTGATGATTCTAATTATGATGGCAGTCACAAAAGCGGAGTTGAATCAGGAGAAAACAGTAGCTATGATTCGAGCTTTGAATCTTCGCATAAAAGCGGAGATTTTTCGACAGACCGGGGTTCCTATTATTCGGATGTTTATGGGTCTCATTGGGTTAGCAATCGCACATTATTCTATTCCGACAATCGTGACGATTATGAATCAGGTGCTGACCCCACCGTATATTGGGACCATAGAGGTGCATACTATAAAGTCGAGCATAATAACGATTTTCAAACTGAGCATGGAGCTTATTATGGTTCTGAAGGCTAATATAAAGCGTAGACATGGCCTTTGAATGGTCTTCTATTGAGATCGGTGATATTATTCGAAAAAGCCATATCGTTGAACTTCGTCAGAACATCGACTCGATTAAGGATAATCTCGCGTGTATTACGCACAAATCAGGCGTTCATTCGGCGTACGATCTAAATGTTGATAGCGATGATTACAGCTCCGTCGACAATGGCCACGATTCGACTATAAATACTATTCAGCGTGACGCTTATAAGGACTCCGACTATGATCCGTATAATTCGACTGCCGAGGCCACTTATTATGCAGGCGAGGATTTGTCTTATGATAATGGCGAAAACACCTATGTCGATGATTCATATAACTCTGATGTTAGGTGAGAATTATGACGTCTATCGAAATATTCATTTCTTCTATATGCAATCTTCGCTGTAGATATTGTTATATCCCAAAAGGCAAGAGCATGGGGTATTTGCAAGAGACTCTCAGGGTTATGCCCTCTCTTATGAGGAAGTTACCGACTTCACTTAAATATCTTGGTTTTTGGGGCGCTGAGCCAACCTTACCGGTCGAGCTAGTAATCAGCTGTCTCAAGGAAGCCTCAAGGCATCTGCCTCACCTAGAAAACATATCATTCTCAACAAATGGAACAAATTTGGGGAATTTAAAGAAAATAACTAATGCTGTCGTAAGCCACGGCTACAAGCTGGATATTCAGTTTTCTATTGATGGACCTGAATACATAAATGGCATGAACAGAATGCCCGGCATATTAGCCAAGGTCATGGATAACATCTTCGCCTTCATAGACTGGCTCAATCACAAAGAATTGCCCACCGAGGTGGAGCTTAAATTGAAGCCTACATTAACGCCAGCTAATATGGAATATATTTTGGAAAATAACTTAATGAAAGATGTCCTTGATTTCGGCCAGGATCTAGAATCGAGAATCGTCAGATCTATCAAAAATAAAAAGGTGATATTCAAGCCCAGTTTTAATTATACCCTAGAGGTTCCTGGTCGATATACTGTAGACGATGGACGGTTATTTGGTAGATTCCTGCAAGAGCTGCATAAATACCACGCCTCATCCTATACTTGGAGATTCTGCCGGTTAATGGATTTCTATCCCGCCTTGCCAATGAAGCCATCAATGTTCACTTGCTCAGGAGGCGACTCTAATTTTGGCTTTGATCATAAGGCTTGCCTGCACATATGTCATCGAACATTCTTCCTCAATGAGGAGCGATATCTAGAAGAGATCCTTAAGATGCCGGAATATAAGAACTGGGATGTGTCCTTGCTAGAGCGGAATGCAATAGACTTGCTGAATAAATTTTACATCGTACCTATAGACGATGAAGAGAAGGTCCTTAGGCTCAAATATGCATTGCGATGCTATCATGACTTCTGGAGGAATAAATTGGTTAGCACAGTATCCCTGATCAAAGAACTAGCTATAGCTGGTCAGATATCCTCAGTATATCTCAATGATGACATAGCTACCCTCCTTGCCTTATTCCTTAACACTGCCTTTTCTTGTCCTATGGAGAATATCCTCAATACGTCATCAGTCAATGTGATGCCTACTACGTTGATAAAGTTGTGGGGCAATGGAGCCTTTAGAGAACTCCTCAAAGACGTATTACAAAGAACAGAATAGGCTGCTGGCCTCTGTCTTGAGCCATACATTTGAAAGGGGACTAAAAGAAGGCTTAATGAATTTCGATAACGTCGAATACTACATTACTACAGACTGTAATCTGAATTGCCGCTATTGCTACCTCAGGCGATATGGTAATGAGCTTTATCCAAAGCGCCTAAGAAGAGCTGATAAGATTATCAGGAATAGCAAGATATTAACAGACTGGCTAAAGGAAAAAGACTTTGCTGGAAGACTAGAAATCTTCTCCGGTGAGCCTACGATGCTACCGTATTTCTTCGATATTCTCGACTACGTCTTAGAGAATTTGCCTAAGGCTAAGATCGTCATTCCGACTAACATGACATTCCTCTATGATGACGAGCTTACAGCTGAGATAGAGGAACGGCTAAAGGCTAGGCGGGTCTTCCTCTCTGCGTCTATAGATGGTAAATACTTGCAAGGTCTTAATAGACCATTCAAATGCAATAAGCCTTATGATGATGCCTTCTATGATAAGGCCTTTGCATTCGCTGCTAAATGGGGCTTCGGCTTCCATCCAATGATTTATTCAAACGGCATAGAGCTATGGCAAAAGAACTTCCTGTGGTTCATGGAAATGCATGAGAAATACGGCTTGCCTAAGGATAGCCTATACTTGCTAGAAGTCAGAAATGAGGAGTGGAATGAGAGGCAAATATACGAGCTCTATAAATTCATGCGATTCTTAGTCCGATATGTTTGGGAGGAGATTGCTAAGCAGGATCCGAAGGCGTTCTTTGATTTCATCTTTAAAGGCAGAGGCTTTAACATTCTTAGCTCTCCATTTACAACGTGTGGTAGAGGCATAGGCTGTGCAATACAAAGCACACTGACTGTTCGATTGGGAGACCTAGCTATCGTGCCTTGCCACAGGCTGTCCTATGAGCCATTGGTGGCCGGCAAATTCATCGTCAGAAAGGGCCATATAGTTGGCGTAAAGGCTAGAAACCCAGAAGTCCTAATTAGCATCTTATCTGCCACTACCAGAGACTTCCCAGTGTGCGAGTCTTGTATACTTAAATATCTCTGCAGTGGCGGATGTCTAGGAGCCCAGTTTGAGGCTACAGGCAATATGTTTGCTCCCATCCCAACAGTCTGCATGGCTGAGCATTGGAAGATACTAGGTATCATATTGGAGCTTAAGAAGCTAGGCTTATTGCAGGATATGTTGTCTCGTGTTATACCAGAAAAGAAGGCATCTATTAAACTGCTGTTGGAGGCGTATGAGTATGCAAGAAATAGAGTATTTAAAAAGGCTTCTCGATAGGCGGATTCTTTCAGAACTATATGGCTCAAAGTGGAAGAAGCTCTATAAACTAGAACTAAACAAGGCCATAGACGATGTGGAGGCGAAGATGAGGAGAGATAATGTAAAGCCTAAAGCCAAAAGAGCCGTCCTTGATAGCTTTCTTCAGGAGACCAAGGTACTTATTATCGAAAATCCGTTAGATTCAGAAATGCGTGAAATGATCAGACAGCTATTGACCCTCCTCTATAACTGGAATAGGGCATTCGAGAATAACAAGGACCTTGAAGTGGACATCTTACTAGCTATTCGACTAATAGATCAGACTTTGACAGTGGCAGAGTATTTGTCAGTATCGCGGGAGCTACTAAGCCGTCTTAGGAGCCTTGCTCGTTTCCAGCCGCCGATTTTTGAGCTGTCTAGGCATTATCTTCAGGTCCTACTTGATAAGTATAAAGACGAATGAGTAACGAGGGCTTTCCTTATACCTTTCCATTCTATTTTGCAGATTCGTTCCAGAAGAGAGTCCGAGCATTTGTCTCGACCTGGATCAGAATGAAAAAAGGAACTTATCCACAGCACAAGACTACATTATGGTTTCCTACGGGCTCTAGTTCTTATACCTGCAGAATATCTGGCAATAAGCTTTATTTTTATATAGACGGAGAATTCAAAGACGCCATCAAGTTGGAGGACCTAACGCTAGATGGCAATGTCCAATTTGGCGATGGTAGGCCCCATAACTTTTCCACCCTTCGATTCTCACTCATAGACACTGCCTGCTCTGGGCAGGGTGATGTCGGTGATTTTGCCCATATCTCGGGGGCTGTCACTTGGCTACATGTCAAGGATATAGCTAAGTCCCTCTACTATTCGACTGATAGCGGCTCTTCGTGGAGTCAGGATCCTAATCACAAGCTTGATGTCATCTTAGGCTTCAACTACGATAATATCACCGGTTTGTATGCTGACTCTGGCTCTATAGAAAAATATGGACTGCACTTCCAGAGAAGATCAGAGGATTTAATAGTCAACAGGAATGATGCTGAGACCTTAGCTAGAACTATCGTCGAGACTTATAAGGATGGACTCTACACTGGCAGCATTACTATATACGGCGTTACCGGCATATCCCTCAATTCTAAATTCAGACTCAAGCTGCCTCATCTAGGCTTTAACGAGAATCTCAACATAGTCTCCTATAAACACAGGATAGATAAAAGTGGCTTTACTACGACGATTAACTTCGGCTCCGAGCCTTATGACATAGCAGTAAAAGTTGCACGTCTAGAGAGAGAAGTATTTGGTGGTTAGATGTTTAAAAACATAGGCGATAAATTATGCCGAGCATAACTGAGCTGATAAGTGAGATACAGAAGCATTATGATGTACTGAAGCTAGAAGATAAAGGTACAACTGCTGGTGGCAAGATCCAAGAGTATGATCTGTGGTATAAGGACGGCGATACAGTCCGTTATAAGCGACTTCATATCTGGAGAGCAGAGGATGGCTCCTACTGGTATTCTGAGAATCCAATTCCAAGACCGTCCGAGATTCCATGGGTGAATATTCTTAGAGAAAAGGCGGAGGAAGAGCTAATGAAACAAGAAGGCGTAATATTCTGGAGTATCCTCACAACCGATGACGAGCATAAGCGAGCAATACTAGAGGTTTGGGTTGATGATGGCTCTAAGCTCATAAAGAAGCATGCATTTATGGCCCAATTGCCTGATGACACGTGGGATATTAGGATTAGAGACTAAGCATGGCTCTCGATCCATCTAGTGGATGGTCCTACTATAAACAGATTGATATTTCTGACTCTGCTAATGTTAGTGCCGACTATCAGATGAAGCTGAAGGTCTATTCGGGCGATGGCGATGATAATACTGCTGATGGGATAATTTATTGCGATAATCACTGTGAAGACTTTCCGAACGATATTCGCTTTGGAACGACAAATAAGCCTTCGACAGCCACTCAACTTGCTCAATGGATTGAAGAAAGTGATGCTACGAGTGCAACTATCTGGGTGAAATGCCCAAGTGATGGTAGCAATACATTCTACATGTTCGTTGGAAATTCATCTGCAAGTCAATATAGCTCGGCTGATGACACCTTCATTTATTTTACTCACTTTGATACCGATAAATCAGAAGACTTTCGAACAGTTGGCGGGGCGAACTTTACATGGGAAACCTCTAATAGCCGATTAAAGGGAAAAAACACCAGTAATACTTGGCATATGCATCAGCTGAAAACCACTTATTCACGGCCGATTGCCATTGAGGCTCGATTTCAGCAGAATTATCTAGATTGGCAATGCGATGGCGGAATTGGCTATGGGAAATCCTCAACTACTAGTATAAACAATTACGATGAAATCGAAGGGTATCACTTTAATTTGAGGAGCTCCGTAAGAATGACCCTTAGAATCACAAAAACGAGCGGTTATTTAGAAAATTATCAAACAAATGAAGGTACTTTTTCAACGAATACATGGTATAGGGTAACTCTCGAATTGGGCACTTCTGAAATTCACGCTTACGTATATGATGACAATGACGACAAACTCGAAGTGACTCATAGTGATTCGACGTTTAATAATTTATATCCTGGTGTGGATGGCGACATCGATGGCGGTACAGTATATTGGGACTTCTTTTTTATAAGAAAGCATGCAGACTCAGAACCCACATGGTCTTCCTTTGGCTCATGGACAGAAATATCTGGTCAGGAATATTCTAAGACTCTCACGGATAGCCTCAGCTTAACGCCTTCTCTCCTTCGCTATATTACTGTCCTTAAAGAAGAGACCACATCTCTATCAGATAGTCGATGCTCTCGTATCGGCATATTAAAACAAGACCCCCTCTTCCTTTATGATTATCTCTCCAAGCTGCCGCATGTATCTTGGTCGGAAGGCATCAATCTCGCTGATTATAAGATTTTTTTCCTCGTGAAGGCCTTGATAGAAGTCACAAACTTATCAGATCTTATTCTAAACAGACTAGCTATAGTAAAAACGGCTTTTCTCTCGCCTAACGATAGTCTTTTCGCAAAAAGATTAAGAGAAGGACTCTTAGAGGATGTGTTCACACTTTCTGCTTTTCTTCAAAAACAAACTGCATTTTCCCGTCTCGAGAGTTTGTATCTTACGCCCTATCTCGTAAAGGTCCTCCGTCAGCTTCTTGCAGATAGCATAATGTTGTCCGACAGCCTCATTATCGGTTTTTCGGGTGCTTTGCTTTTGACAGATGATCTTTATTTCTCGCCGGCAGTTTTCCTCGGTATAGGAAAGGAGAAATTATTCTGCGACAGTCTGGGTCTTAGTGGCTTTCTTGCTCTCTCCGCTCCCATATCTCTTACCGATATTCTGAGCTTGTCCGATTTAGTCCGTCGTGTAGCTAAGATTTTTGGTAATCTCAAAATAACAACAAAGAACGAAACACTATCTGTCTGGTGTTCTAGATGGCAAGAAGAGAATTACACCATCACTATTGAATTTATAGCTGATAAGAATTCTCGCGACAAACTCTTGTCTGATATTGTGCCAGGAGCGGTAGCGGAATTATATAATATATTGGGTGAACCAAAGTTTATAGATACGACGTATTCGAATCAAAACACTCTTGTCCTAAAGCCGAAGCGAGGTCTCTTTTCCTTAAAGTCGCCTGTTACGGCTGCAGTTCGACGCTATGCAGAGACTATGATAAGATGGGATTTGTTCAAAATAAAATTGGAATGCGTTAAATTATGACGAAAAATACAGTAAAAATAGTATTGCCGAATGAGACAGTGATATTTGCACCCTGTGCTGAGTTTGATGAAACTAACTACGAGGTCATTTTGGATATAGAATTAAAGAGGGCCGATCGTGACCAGCTTTTATCGAAAATCACGCCTGGTGCAATCAGCGAGTTATATAATATATTGGGAGAGCCGAGATTCATCGACACTACTTATTCATCAGGTAATACTCTATGGATCTATCCTCTCTCAGGTACTGGCCTTTATAGCCTCCGGGGTCCCTTAAAAGTCGGAGTGAGAAGATACACTGAAAATATGGTGAGGTGGGATTTGTTCAAAATAAGGCTGGAATGTGTGCGCTTATGACTGTAAATGATCTCCGGATTTATGTCTCGGGCGGTAGCATAATAACCTGTCCTTGCTCTAGATGGGACCAAGACAATTACACCATAATAATCGAAACTTATCTAAATAGAAATCAACGCGATCTGCTTCGCTCAAATATAAGGCCGGGAGCTGTTGCCGAACTTTATCGACTTTTGGGCCGACCTGTTTACTACGATACGTCATTTGGCTCCAATACTATTAAATTATCGCCTGTATCTGGGACTCGACTTGCAGAGATGCATTCGGACACGGTTATATATGTAAAGCGGTATTCAGAACGTATAACTGATGCTAATGATTTTCACGTGAAAATAGAAGCCTTTATCTCAGGCTCTTTAGTATAGGAATAGCTCATCCTCGCTGACCTTGTCCAATATCGCCTTTTCTAAGAGCTGCTTCATATAGTCCGTAGCATGCATCAAATAGCCATATGAGTCCAATAGCTTGGTATGATGCCTGGGATTGCCCACTATGCCCTTTAGCTGCCATTTCTTCCGGAAGTATCTCACACTCCTTTTGGCCTCTATGCCTTTTCTATAGCCTGCATACTCTTCTTCTCCACCAATATCATGATAGACCCATACGCCTAAGTCGATAGCAAATCGCCATTTGCCTAGCTGCTTATGAGCTAGGAAGTAGTCCTCATGCTCTCTATTGATCTTATAGGCCTCATCCCATGCGACATCCCTGAATATAGCCTTCCTGAATATGGCGCTATTAGGAATGAAGTCAAAGGCATAGAGGAATGGATGACCATTGATAAATTCGCCTTCTTTTTCGCCGGCTAATACTCGGACATAGTAGCCGTTAACTAGCTTGATATCATGCGCGTCTATCTCAAACTTATTAGGCAAGATCCATCCAAAGCCTACAGCGCCAATATCGTCATACTTCTCCATCAACTCTATGGCTCCTAGCGTATGAGCTGGGACATACTGATCATCATCTAGCAGCAGTATATACTTCGTCTTGCTTAGGCTAAGCATTCTATTTCTTACAGCGCTTATGCCTAGATTAAATGGATAGGCTCTAAAGGCCAATGACTCGATCTTGTCCTTGTATTCATCGCATATAGCCTTATGCTCTTCTAGCAGCTCCTTAGGACCGTCATAGCCTACTACTACTTTTTGGACACCGGCTTTTATGACATAGTCCAGAGTAGCTTTGAATTTAGCCGGCCTTAGGAAGGTCTTGATATTAGCCGTGACTAAGTCTGAATATGCCATTTTCGGGGTCTAGGACCTCCTCAAATTTTTGCGTTAAACGGGCCTAACAGCCTCGTAGAGCGCTTCTCTGAGCTTCCGAATGGTAAAGTACTTGCGAGCATCAAAGTCGTCTCTACGAGCCTAAAAATGGCCTTATTCGGCATTTTTCTCAGAACAGCAGCTGATAAACGAAGTCATATTGGACATACCGGTCGGACTGAGGCTCTATCAGATACACGCTGCAGTTCTCGTCCACATAGAAGTTGATAGCATGAGCTCCTTTACCAGTCAGAACAAATGCCACACCCATAGCAATATGGTAGTGCCTCGTTATATTCCTCCAAAAGTCAAAGGCAAAGTCATCGCAGTCATAGATTACTCGAATATACCTATGACAATCTGTTTTATCGTAAGCTAGAAGTCTGTCGAAATCTCTTTTGCTTATGAGATAATACCACTCATCTGTAATGAATATGCGTGCATAAGGAAATTTTTCGGAGAGTAAATGGTGCAATTCGTTTGCAGATATCCTTCGGGAAAGATGGATCGGTGGCATTTCCGATTCTTCTTTGAGTCTGCCGATTAAGGCAACATTTAGTGCCATTGACAGCGCAAGCGCTAGTCCGAATAAGGCGACGGCGATTCTTTCGAGCTTATTCATCTTTTTTTAACCTCCTTTTCTCGTGCATCTATTGCATATGAAATCTCGTGGAGTCTCTACATTGCCACAGACCATATCTCGGATACGTTTATAGCTATCGCTCTTCAATATGTCCTTTATGGCTTTATTCTTGACATTGCCAAAGCAAGCCTCATGTTGGTAGTCATTACAGCACAGGATCACATCACCATTCCAGAGTATATGTAGCCATTGATCCACTCTTGGACAATAGAACTTATTCTTGGGGCCTATGTGTCTAACTATAGCTGGCTTTTGCCATCCTCTAATTCTGACATTGCCTGACCTGTCATGGAAAGATTTGGCAATTACTCGAATATTGTTAGTTTTGATGTCATGCTCTTTGAATAGCTTCTGCCAATATCTCTCGAATGCTCTAGGCTTACTTAATATGACTTTGCTATCGAAGGAGTATAGGAAGCCCTTAATCGCTATGGTGAGTCTACCATCAGCTTCTTTTAACAGATAGATGATGTTTTCTAACGATTTATTGCCGTCTATGCCCATATTCTTTCTAACATCCTCTGGAGTTATGCCATGTCTGCTTATCCAGATGTCATGCCTTGAATCGGCTAGGATGTCTATTAGCTGCCTGGATTTATCTGGTGTTAATAGCTCTGCATTAGTGGAGACTTCAATGAGGGCATTTGGGAACATCTCCCGCATTAGCCTTATACGGTCTATGATCTTAGGATCGCAGAATGGCTCATTCATCAGATATGGACACATCTTGCCGGTATTGAGCTCTTCCTCCCATTCTGTAAGCTCAGTCAATATCTTCTCATAGAGACTATCAGACATTGAGCCAGGATGGGTCTTCATCCATGAATCCTTATGCGGACATATAATGCATCTAGCATTGCAATATGATACCGTCTGGATCTGCACAAATCTCATACTCAGATCGAGGAATAATATAGCCTGCCAGTCTTATCGGAGACCTTGCCAGCCTTTCTTAGGCGTCTGAGATTCTTTAAAAGGAATGTCTCAACTTCTCTGCATTTATCGAAATTCTCGTCTATGTCACCGTATGTCTCTAAATGCCATCGCTTATACATTTCACAGACAGCCTTAGATGGCCTCCAAACATTAGCTCTTACACGCTCAGGTGGAAATGGCCTCTGCCTTAAAAATTCCTTGAATTTGCGATTATCTCGAACTAGCCTATAATCTTTCACGTTCTTATAGCTATGACCAAAGAAATAGATCTTTGCAGCTGTTATTCTGCGTATAGCATCTGTTATGAGAGACAATCGCTCTCCAAAATCGCCGTCTTCTCCATGCATAGCTCCATCTAAGGACTCATCAAAACCATTTAGCAGCAGGGCATCCTTTAAGGAGACTGAGAAGCAGTAGCCGTATGTTGGCAGCCACACATCTCCAGGCTTAAGCTGATATAGCGTCTCTTCTCTTATAACGCCATATCGCAGCTTAGTCCGTTTATGCCATCTATCAGTCTCTGCATTCTGGCTATTAAGGACATACTTCACTGCCTTTGGGATTGCATATTCGCCTCGTTGCCATAAATCCCATATTTCAGCCAACAAAGCAGAGTCCCATATAGAGCAGTCATCAGCGCTTACTAGGAGCTCTCCATCTGCCCAGATTATCCCTGTGTTAATTGCATTGGATATCGTGCAATAGTCAGAGCCTAAGTCATGCCATATGCTCTTCTTTTCGGAGACTAGCTTTATCTTCAACTGCTTGCCGTATTTCTTAACTGTCTCTAGGACTGTCTCTGGATGTCTATGGACAAGGACTAGCTCAAAGTCCCTAAAGATCGATTGGCTCAATGATTTTAGAGTCGGCTCTAGGTAAGACGAGATGCCCGAAAATGATTCAGCCCAGACATCCCTTATGTCCTCGTCTATGACGTCCAGATGCTGCTTATCCTTCCAGAAGCTGATGTCGGTATCTGCATCGGTCCTATTTGATTTTATGATGACTGAGATCCTTATACGATCACTTCTCTCCGCCATAGGTCACTCTTGTTATTGAACTGCTTATTATATCGCGGATTAAATTCCTTGATATACAGCATCTCAGCTATTTCACGCACGTACTGGTCTGAGCAAGGAATTATGGCAATCGAATCGAATTGCTTATCGCTGTGTAAGTGATTATGGATTCTATCGAATAAATGTGAGCTTTGGCCGACATAAACTAGTTCCTCTCTGTCAAACAGGAAATAGAGACCGCCGCCATCCAATTCATACGTATACTCCAATATGTCATCTCGGCTATAACGCCTTAATAACAAAGGATTGGAGAGCCTTATGGTATAGACAATTTCAGCTCTTCCCATTCTGCCGACTTATTTGGAACATATCACAGGCCTATAGACTCGATCATGCTCTTTATTTCTTTGAGTAGGCCTTTGTAATCCCAGCCATCACTGATTGTCTCGACTGTCTTAAATCGATAACCGCACTTTTTACAGCGCCTATACCTGAATGTCTTCTCCTTCTTTATGATCGTCTTCTCTACTTCGGTCTTTGATCCACACTTAGGACAGTTCATGCTATCACCGGATAATCCTAACTAGCTTCACATCACTGCTTTTGCAGTTCGGACAGTAAACAGCACAGTCAAAATGCGGTATTCTCTTAACGAATTCTCTACCGCAGCTATTACAGCGATAATGGACCAGCATCTTCAGCCTCTGTCGACTATCTGGACTTTATAATGCTTGGGCTGCAGCTCCTTTATGATCTCTATTGCAGCAGTATAGGCCGAGTCTGGTGGTCCACATGAAAAGACATCTACAGCTGCATATGAATGCTCTGGCCATGTATGGATAGAGATATGGGATTCTGCTATCACTATGACGATGCTCTCGCCATGTGGAGTAAATGAGCATGCATCTCCGCCTATGATTTTCATATTCGCTTTCTCTGCTGCCTTTCTTAGGACTTCCTTCAGGTCCTTTGACTTGTCATAGTCCCAGATATCCACTATGATATGCTTTCCTACGGCCATATTCTCTCCCACAACAGCTCATGGAAGACAAAGAGCACAGTCCTGATAGTATGAAAGACGACAGTGATGATAGTAGTCTGTATCCAGCTGCCTGTCACTATAATGCTGATTACTATAAGCAGAATTATACCAAGTAGCCTCCACATCAGGGACTTAATCACTGCTCTCTTGATCCTTGAAAGTCTCTTCCCATGCCTTGAGGAACCTCTCCTTCTCATGCTCATCCATCAGCCTTATGTATGCGTATTTTGTGCCTATATGACATCTGTTGGCTACAGGCGAGTCATATCGCCATATTATCCGCTTAGTCCTCACTTTCCATTTGCCCTCTAGCTTCTTCATGAAGTCTATGAAGGCTACTTTATCCGGGAATGTATAGAATCGAACTTTAAATTCCAGATCATTTACCTGCTTAAGGCGCATAGTCCTATTCCACTAATATGGCCGTAAAACGCACAGAAATCGATTCTGAGGCGAGTTTCCTTCGTCACAAGTACTTTACCATTCGCAGCGTTGAAAAACGTCTCTACGGCCGTGTTAGAGGCCTTAGAAGCGAAAATTTTGCAGGGTCTAGGACCTAATTTCAGCGTATGCCAAGCACATCAACATTCTTAGAGCGACAGAATGGACACTGCTTCTTCACAGCAGAATATTCGTTTTCTAGGACCGTCCAACGTTCTCCACAGTCATTGCATCTAAGCTCATATATTTTCATATTCAGCCTCCTGCCTATATCTAAGACAGCTTAAATGTCTTGCGGTATCGGAATTCTGCCTGCTTGCCTTTGTTCCATTGATCTACTGGTCTCAAATAGCCGACTATCCTTGAATAGACTTCACAGTGACTTCCGCATTTAGGACAGGTATGGTGTTCCCCGCCTATATAGCCATGATTGGGGCAGATACTGAACGTAGGCGAGATGGTAAAGTATGGCAGCCTGAAGTTGCTGCAGATCTTTCTCACTAAGTTCTTCACGGCCTCATAGTTCGTAATTCTTTCGCCTACGAATATATGCAGGACTGTGCCACCGGTGTATTTAGTCTGCAACTCATCTTGCAGCCTTAATGCCTCCCAGATGTCATCGGTGTAATTGACCGGCAGCTGAGTAGAGTTTGTATAGAATGGCTCTGCCCCTTTTCTGTACTCATCCTCATTGGCACATATGATGTCCTTGTATTTCTTCTTGTCCAATAAAGCTAGCCTATAGGATGTGCCTTCAGCCGGAGTAGCCTCTAGATTATAGTTATTGCCGGTCTCCTTCTGATATTCCAGTAGCCTTTTACGCATATGCTCAAGGACCCTAAGTGCAAATGATCTGCCTTCCTCTGTTCCTATGTCGCCTAGGCCCAAATTCAGGCAAGCTTCATTCATTCCTACTAAGCCGATTGTTGCAAAGTGATTCTTCCAATATTCTCCGAATCTCTGCTTGATGTTTCTGAGATAGAACTTTGCATACGGATACAAGTCTCGGTCTGTAAGGCGTTCTAGGAATTTACGCTTAAGCTCTAAGCTCTCTTTAGCTAAATCCATCAGCCTATCTAGGCGCTCTATGAACTCATCTTCGTCTTCAGAGAGATATCCAAGTCTAGGCATATTTATTGTGACAACGCCTATACTGCCAGTCAACGGATTGGCTCCGAATAGGCCACCTCCTTTTCTTTTAAGCTCTCGAGTATCCAGTCTTAATCTGCAACACATGCTTCTAGCATCTTCTGGCTTCATATCGGAGTTTATGAAATTGGCAAAGTATGGTATGCCATATTTGGCTGTTGCCCTCCATAATGGCTCTAAGACCTCATTGTCCCAGTCGAAGTCCTTGGTGATGTTGTAAGTCGGTATTGGGAATGTGAATACTCTGCCTTTAGCATCGCCTTCTAGCATCACTTCCATAAATGCTTTATTCAGCAGGTCAATCTCATCCTGAAAGTCGCTGTAAGTCGCATTCTGTGGCTTGCCTCCAATAATGACTGGAAAATCTTTAAAGTAAGATGGAGGCTGTAGGTCTAGTGTTAGATTAGTGAATGGAGATTGGAAGCCTACTCTAGTCGGAATGTTGATGTTGAAGAGAAATTCCTGTATGGACTGCTTCACTTCCTCATAGCTTAGGCCATCATATCGGATGAATGGCGCTAATAAAGTGTCAAAATTAGCAAACGCCTGAGCACCTGCAGCCTCTCCTTGTAGCGTATAGAAGAAGTTCACTACCTGTCCAAGGGCGCTTCTGAAATGCTTAGCAGGCTTACTTTCTATTTTGCCTTTGGCGCCTCTAAAGCCTACTTGAAGCAAATCAAGCAAGTCCCAACCAACGCAATAAACAGAAAGCATACCTAGATCATGAATATGGAAATCGCCTGATATGTGAGCATTCCTAATCTCAGGCGGATAGATCTTATTCAGCCAATATGTCCTACTAACCTCAGAGGAGATGTAATTATGCAGGCCTTGCAGTGAATAAGTCATATTTGCATTCTCTTGGATCTTCCAGTCTTTGCCATTTATGTACTGCTCAATAATGTCGATATGCATTTTATCGGCTATTTCACGCATCTGTCTATGCTGGTCTCTATAGAGAATAAATGCCTTGGCAGTCTCTTTGTACCTTGAGGACAATAGAACCTCCTCGATAATCTCTTGGATCTCTTCAACGGTTGGTACTCTCTTCTGTATAGTCTCCTCGGCTATTGAAAGCACTTTTAACATTAGCCTTCTTGCTATGGATTCCTTCTCTATTTCACCTGTGGCTCTTCCAGCTTTAAGTATCGCCTCCGTTATCTTCTCAGGCCTAAATCTTACAATCCTGCCGTCTCTTTTTCGGATACTCTTAAAGGCCAATCCACCACCTCCTAAGCCTTAAGAAGCTTGAGACGAAAATCGATCTCTCTCTTCGTAAGCTGACTCGGATCTATTCCGGCTTTCTTCAATAATAGCCAATCTTCATGATCTATATAAATCCACAGTCCATCTTTAGTCTTAGCTATATGTAATGTGAGCGAAGGCCATTGATATTCATAGATCTTTTTTCCAAACAAATCCTTTACACGGATTTTAGCTTTTGGGTTTATTGAGCAGCTTATTTCTGCTTGCATATATTCTCTTTATATGCCTGATACTCAGAGTTGTCTAGCTCATACTTCTTGTACATCTTTATGACCCAATCCTTTAGCGTCACATGGCTTATGTCATCAGGAATAGGCTCCTTTCTGTTGATCCAAATTGGGACCTTAGCCAAGCCTGGAATATCATGCCCGCCTTGGAAATGCCCTGTAGCCTCACCTTCGTCTTTTAATGCTTCGCCATGATCTGCAAAGACTATGACAGTTTCAAGGTTGTTTGAAATATTCTTAAAGGCCATCAGCCTAGTCTTGAAATCATCTACACCCAGCTTATACCATTTATGGAGCTCCTCTCTGGACATTCTAGCCATCAGCCTATCACAGTTCTTTATGCATGGCAATTCCTTTGGACCGTAGCAATCTATGCCCCAAGGACCATGTGTCAGCCAAGAATGATAGAAGATGAGGTCCCACCATTCATTTGTTGCTATAGACCACTTCCTACCAACATATTCCAAGACATCATCATCGTTATTTGTGACTGCATTCCATTTTATTGGAGGTAAGAAGCTGATGTTATCTCGCCTACTAGGCGGGAGCCATTTGGGTCCATTGCCAATAAGCCGAGATATTGTGACCCATGAGTCGAAATGATCGAATAATGTGTCTTTGCATGCCTCAGGATTTACCTCATCAGTAAACCACTTAACTCCATGGACTTCTGGTGGAGTCCCTGTCGCCACTGTAGCTAAGACTGGTGCAGTAAAGGTCTCTATAGCCTCAAATGAGGACCAGCTTTCTTCTGGAAACACGCCTTTCAAATAGCGAACAGCAAAATCATATCGTAAGCTGTCAGCTAATATCAGTATCATGTGCCTTCTTGATATCTTCTAGCCATTCCTCTACAGCAGACCAGAATCGTCTACATATCTTGCAATCACAAGCACCAGGCTCTGTATTTGCAAGATGTTCGAATTCCTCCAAGGTCAGCTTGATTGTATATTTCTCATCTTCTTCTGTCATTCTTCCTCCTCTACGATATTATCGACTCCGGCTACTATGCCGTTTCTAATTATGATATCGCCATAGAATACAGTAAATCGCCGATCTTCATCCTCATATGCAGGATTAGGACAGTCTTCGTGTATGGCTATACAGCGCTTTATCTTGCCTTCTTTTATTTCAATGTCGGGATGGCTGAAAGGCTCGTTCTCTTTCCATTCCCTTAATGCACGCTGTAGAAAGGCCTTGGTTTGGAATTCAAATATGTCTTCTAGCCCGCATCTTGGGCATTTGGTCTTGACGTAGAAGCTGTCATAAAGGCCCATAGCTCTCACCTCACATATAACCCAGCACTCTAAGCCTCCTCATTATCTTCTCTTTGTCTTGTGCTCTGCCTGCTCTTTCACCTGTGCCTTTGTAGGACTTTATCTCGGCTATGATCTTGTCAATGGTGTCTGCATCTGATTCTATTGGCGAAGTGCAGGGCATACAGCCTATGCTCCGGTATCTATAGCCATTCACTGCAAAGTAAAGAGGGTTTACTGGAATATCCTCTCGTTTAATATATTGCCACACGTCTAGCTCAGTCCAGTCAAGCATAGGATGGACTCTATAGTGGTCGATTCTAGGATCAGTCCAATCTGCCGCAAATAGATACCAGCCAGAGAATTCTGCATCTTGCAGATATTCAAACGGTGAGTCTCCTTCTTCCGTAGGCTTCTTAGGCCTCAGGACTTCCCAGTTGCCTTTCCTTCTAGGCGAGAAGAAGCGTTCTATGCCTCTTTCTGGAAGTTCATCCCGTCTAATTGCCAGTATTAAGGCGTCAAAGCCATATTCCGCTAACACCATTTTCAAGGCTTCTGTCTTTCTCTTCATGCAGCATTCGAATCTGTCCTTTTCGGGGGATGTGCTCTTTATGCCTTCCAGATTCTTTGCTATCAGCAATTCAAAGCCATAAATCTCCTGAAGCTTCTGTCTAAATTCATAGATCTCGGGAAATTTAACGCCTGTGTCGATATGGACTACCGGAAATGGGAATGTAGGAAATGCTTTGCTTGTGATGTGGACTAATGTGGTTGAGTCCTTGCCAAATGAGCAGAGTATGGCTGGATTTTTGAACTGAGCCTTTGCCTCACGAAGCACGAATATAGATTTTGATTCCAATTCATCAAGGAGTCCCATATGTCTGCACCTCAATATTCGAGGATTATATCTAAGACGCCATTCTTAAATGAATAGGACACAAGAGCCTTAATGGGCAGTTCTAGCTTTATTTCACGATAGAAAACCTCGCCATTCTTTGCAAGTATGTATAGATTGCCATGCTCAACTGCTACGTCCTTGACCTCTTTGATATGGCGTAATGGCATAGAGACATATATTCGCCTTTTCTCTCTGTCAAAGATGACGTCCATATCCTCTGTAATATGCCTATCTTCGCCTAATAGCGCCCTAAGATTAGCAAGCAGGTCTAATATCTCATCCCAGAAGTCGTCATCCATTATCCAACACCTCTTTTACTTTATTCAACCATTGCTTCTCTATGACTCTCAGCTCGACATTCTTCTTGACCCACTCTAGAGCATTCTTGCCATGCTTCTCAAGAATGTCTCTATGCTGATAGTAGTATTCTAGTGCCTTAGCAAGCTTATCGGTGTCTATTAAGGCTCTTTGGACTGCAGCAACATCTAGTGTGTCCCAGTAAAGAGTGATGTAAGGAACTAATTTGCCTCTTGGTCTAGGCCTGCCTTCCATTATGAGCTCTCGTGAGGTTGTGTAGTTTGTAGCAATTGTAGGCTTGCCACAAGCAGCTGCTTCTATTGTTGGAAGTCCAAAGCCTTCTCCGGCTGTTGGCATGACATTAACATCAAAAGCAGAATATATTTCTTTGAGTTTAGCCTTAGGCTGAGGAAGAGGCCTAGGCTGAATGCATTTGTCAGCTATTTTATAGACGTCTCTTACGAAATAGAGCAGAGGCCATCCAAACCTGTCATTCCAATCCATTTGGAGCAATAGAAAGGCATCATCCTTATCCTTAGCGAATTTAGCAAATGCCTCTATTAGCCGGATAGGCTGTTTTCTTGGCTGATTCCTGTTTATGTCTCCGACTATGAACTTGTCTTGAAGATGTTCAGGCTTGCCAACATCATAGAAGGTCTTAGTATCGACTGCGTGATAGATGTAGTCGACATCCATCATGAAGTAATCCTTGAAGATCTTCTGACCATATTTGCTCATTGCAACAACTTCATCTGCAGCATAATAGGTCTCATACCATCTTGGGATTGGTGGCTCTCCGTCTTGTGGTGCATACATTAGCCATTTAACCTTTGGTGGATATCGCTCCCTGACCTTTGTAAGCTCATGTCTTATCTCGCCTAATAAGTCTGCTTCAGAGCGTATACGCTTAGAAGGCATATCAATGAGGTCTAGGACTATTGTATGCTTATAGAGCGATCTAGGAATGTGTGAGACCATCTGGATGTCATTGACTGTTATCAGCAGGTCTGGCTTTAGCTCATTGATTAGGTATGGAACTGATCTCTCGCCAAAGTCCCATAGCTCCTTAGCACGTGGGTAGTTCTTATGCTGATAGACTTGCCTAGGCTCATCTGAGAAGTCTAGAACAACCTCATTGTCTTTAATGGATTGCAAGCCCAAGACATGCACATCATACTCCTTTGCTAGGCACCAAGCAATATTAGCAGCATTTGCAGCAAAGCCTGTTGGTCCTTCAAGAGAGTCTGACACTATAAGTATTTTCTCATCTGCCATAAGACATCACTCTAATAGCTCTTCGAAGAAGGCGATATATTCCTTTACCTGATTATCCCAAGACAGCCAGGTGGGATCAGGCACATCATCTAAATCAGTAGTTCTAGCAGCTTTAATGACAGCTTGTGCAAATTCTATTGGATCTGGAGGCCCAACTAATACGCCCTCTTGCTGTTTGATGAAGTTATAATGTGGACTGTCCTTGACGATAAGCTTAGTATAAGAGCCATACATATCGGCTGCTATTCCACTTTGGGAGCCTCTGTCATTAGGCCCGGTAATGTTCCAAGCAAAGAGCAGATCACAGGCTTGCATCTTTTCATTTAGGACCTCATCTTCGACAAAGTCTGTGTCTATTCTGAATGAGTCCTCTTTTTCGTATTTTCGGACTAGCTGCATTATTTGAGTATATCTGCCTAAATCACCAGCCTTCCACATCGAGGTGATGAAATACAGATACATGTCATCCTCAAGATATTTGAGCAATGGCACGAGGATCAATGGCAGTCTTTTGCCGGTCCCAGCTATAAATCCGGCAGTGCCTATTATGAGCTTATCTTCTGGCAAGCCATATTTCCTTCTCAGCTGTGTCTTGTCTTTCTTTGGATAGACCAATGCCGGATGTGGTATAATGCGATAACAGCCTTCCCAGACATCTCCTAGCATTTGGGATTTGTCGTGAAAGACAACGCCGTCTAAGATTGGATAGAGGCCTTCCAAGCCTCTGGTATGATGTGCAGTAACAACGGCTATTTCCTCGATGTATTTTCGGACGTATGCATGGAGGATTGTTGGATGGAGTATACCGGGCTCATATTGATAGGAGATGACGTCTACTTCTTCATGAGGCTTCTCAATGAAGATATGCGATTGAACTCCTGCTTTATTTAAGGCGTTATTGAGCCGTATGGAATAAGTCGAAATGCCACATCTTTGGCCATAGCTTGAGCATTGAATGCCTACTCTCATATCTCCATCTGCAGATATTTGTCTGGGACATACAGCTCAAATGTGATTTTGAGGACAGCCTGCAGTTCTTCTTTAAGCTCCTCTCCAGTAACTGCTACATCGGCTGCATATAAAGAGAATTCCGGATTCTTGACTATAAAGCCGAAATTCCTCAATTGCTGGACAGCATCCTCAATCGCCTTCTTTGCCTCTTCGTTCAGTTTTATCCGCATAAGCCTCCTCCTTTATCTTAGCAAAACATCTGAAGCAGATTGGCACTCCTATGTTATACATAACTCTGTCTCGCTTAGATAGCTTTAGCTTGTGTGTTGGAAATGCTCTCGATGTAGTCCAGATGAAAAAGATCGTGTTAGTGCCACAAATATAACATTGCTTGCCCATAAGCCTCACCTGCTATGCCTTCTCTCATTCTCTCGGAAGACAACCTTGATCTCCGGAAAGCCTAGGCTCTCTAGCCTATTTAATGCAGCCAATATTCTCTCTTGATAGCTCTTGCCGTGTGGCATAACGACTTTTAGCTGTCCATTCCTGTCAACATATCTGAGTGTCACTAGCCTGTTCTGTAAGACCCAGATGATAGGCTCTTGCTCTTCACAGAGTATCCTTGCAAAGGCCTCTCTTTCACGCTCATAGACTAGGCAGAGATAAGGCTTGCCGGGCTTTACTTCAAATTGCTCTCTCCTATCGACGAAGACGACCTTGCCATTCGGCAGTCTGCTCATTAGCTTCTTTGAGCCATCTGGCTGTGGCTTCCATCCAAAGACTAATGAGCGTATATCTGTAAACCTCTCATCTTGCTTTTCTTTGACCATTTCTATGAATTCCTCATCAGTCTTAGAGAAATCGCCTCTTCTAAGCAGAGCATCTTCAATGCTTAGTTTTCTGCTGTCTGTCGGCATTTTCATCACCTACATATACCGGCTTTAATTCCTCTTCAAATTTCTTCTTCAGGTCTTTGGGATTCACATCCAACATGATTGCTACTTTACCAAGGACTACAGACCGAACATATTCTAAATAGTCAATCTCATAGCCATCAGGCCATTCGCCGTATCTAAAGGCGATATAGCCTTTCTCCCCATTCTTTAGTCTTTTGACAGGCAGCATAAGGAATTTCTCACCTACATTGATGTCTAAGCCATATTCGGCTATAGCATTAAGGACTGCTTTGATGTGTGCTGATTTCACTTTATAGGCTTCTGGCTTCTTCTTTAGCGGTTTAGGTATGCCAAGATAATCCGGAGATTTCTCATCTAGATGCTTCAATATGCTGATGACTTCGGCTAGAATCTCATCCTTCTTATGGCCCTCGAGATATAGCTCTATGATCTTCCGCTCTAGATCCTGAAGAAAGTCTGGAGCATCTGAGCGGATGAGGTTCATGCCTGTTACAACCCACTCACCATCTTCTCTAACCATCACATTTCTGGCAGGCGAGTGTATGTAGCCTTTTTCATAGAAGTCCTTGAACTCGAACTTAGGCGTGTAAAGATAGCCTCTAGCCCTTACATATTCCTCAACTGATTTATTAGCCAGCTCTATGACCCGATCTATTTCCTGTTTGCCTCCTAGGATATAAAGTGAGTCGGTATGGGCATATATGACCTTATAGCCGTTTTTCTCAAGAGTCCTTCTGGCATTATCTAGTATTGAACGAACTGTCGAGGTTATTGCCTCAGCTATGTCTTCGGAGAATAGCCTGGAATATTGATAGCCAAATATGCCATGGCTAAATGCAGCAGCTTGGGTCTTTAAAGCTCTCTGCATAATGTCCAATTTTCTTCGTCTAGCCTCATCTGTCTCTGCTTTTAACTTTGCTTTAATCTGCTCTCTCGCCTGCATTATTCGCTTTAAGGCTTCCACGAAAACGCTCTTATTCCGATTAAATCTTAGGCCATTAGCGGCGACTATATCACCCTTGGGATCCTTAGTCTCTATTGATGCATTTAAGGCTAATACGCAGGATGGATAAGCTGCTTTAAGATCTATGGCGATAATGTCTCTATAGACGCCTTTCAAGCCAAATGGCTCAGCTGCTTTGTATCCCGATTTCTGCTTCGTCAGATTCTTAGATGGTAGGATTATATTATGCCGCTTATATTCGTTTAGCATGACAATGTCATTGACAACCGAGTGGATTTCGGTGTCTTCTATTCTGCATTGAAGAAGCCAAGCAAGATAGATGTGATAAAGGATCGGACCATAAACGGCCTCTATCTCTTCAGGAATGATGGTATCTATGACATTATAGGCGATGAGATCATCGTATGAGAGCTCTCTTACATGCCTAGTGTGAAGGTGCTTGATTATACCGACTAACTCCCTGCCTGCATTTTCAAGTGACCATGATTTCAGCTCTTTGCCTATCATCTTCTTCGTGAGGTCTTTCATGTCTACTATTGCCGCTATCTTGTATGGATCCAATAGCTCTTCTATAAGGAATCTAGGGATGTTATCAGCAGGCTTAATACAATTATCTTTCTGGGCTAGCAGCTTGTGCTCAATTAGGCTATCAACAATCTGCCTAGCTTCTTCAGGTGTTAGGTATTTAGCAATGTGATTTTTCAGGTCTTGCTCGCTATAGGAATTCTGCATAGCAGCCTTTAGAGCAAAGGCTATAGTTTCAAGAGGCTTTGTGATGTGATTTATATCGAACTTAATATTCCAGCCGGTAATAATGTCGCATTCTAGGATATCTGCCAGTAATTCAATCATCAAATCCCATTTATTGGTGTCCTGCAGAGTGATGCATTTTAGCTCCTTTTTCCACAGCTTGTTAGCAGCATATGAAATTATGTCGTCTGATACTGGATAGTTCGTCTCTATGTCTAAGATGAGGACATGAAGGTCTAGAGGCTCTTGAGATTTGAATAAGCCGTTAACGTCAATGAGAAATCTCCTGACAAATGGAATATCTGCCTCATATGGCTGTCCTTTCTTCTGCCGTATGGACTGCAGTCTCAGAAACCGGATCTTTTCTGGTGGGCTTCTGTCTAGCTCTATTTTCTCAAGCCTATCGCCGAATATACTGCGATAACTACCATTTGAAGATGGGACATAGCAATAAGGTCTAAAGCCGCCTATTCGCAGATAAAACTTGCCGTAATGCTGTGACCGTCCTAGTAGGTAAATGACCGGATATTTGAATGATGGATTGAATTTATACCAGCCGGTATAGACCATCACTGCCTTTGATTTCAGGTCATCGATTAGGCTAGCAGGCAGTCTGGGATCATAGTAAATTGCATCATGCGTATAATAAAGCTCTGAGTATGGAGATAGCTGCATCCCTTTTGGCAGCGGCTTTAGCTCACACATATGCCTTCATATAAATCATATCGTCCTTCTTTTCAGATTTAGTCTTCTTAGTCTCTGCCTTCTCTGTTTCAGATTTATACAGCAACTCTCTGATGTATTCTGTCAGCAAATCCTGGCTTTCATTTAAGATGCTTTTGATTCGCAGTGTCTCTTTGACCACTGCCTTGATGTAGTATCCGAGAAATAGCACTAGCATAAAGATGCAGACTCCAGTCCAAAGGACTTCCATCATATCAGTTCCTCCGCCATAGCAATTGCAAGATACTTGTCGATGTAGGCCTCACATTCAACATCTTTGTATGGGTCGTCTATCTTCTCATCCTTGTATTTGCATCTCTCCCCATCGAAATGAATGCAGAAAGCACATTTCGCCATTTATTTCACCTCCTAGAGATATCGCTCTAAATGTGGATATCGGTCTATCCAGTCCTGCCTAGGCTTATTTCTAAATCTGCAATTTGGGATTATGCAGTAGCCTAAATCACGCAAAGTCCTGCATGATGGTGGCCTGTAGTCTCTGCTTGCTATATGATTTATCTGATAGATCGTCTTTCGTTCATCGAAGTCTATCCAGCCAAATGACTTGATCTCCTCGAATATTTGCTCTGGCGTATAGCCTTCTGCTAATCTAAGCACAACATATGCAAACCGGATAAGCTGTGAAGGCTCTGGATCCTCTCTGACTATTGTCTCTATGCACGGATATTCATGGTATCTAGCTCTGCTGATTGCAGATTTCTTTAAGATGCCATTGACTGGGATGGTGTCCCGGACAAACTGATTCAAGTCTAGCTCTCTGAAGCCGTCTGTAGCGAGGACTTGAGCTAGGCCTCCGTTCCTGTGATAGGTCGATGGTATGCGAATTAATCGCCTATAATCGCCAAATATCTGGGCATCACAAGTTGTGAGATTAAGCAACAGTCTGATTTGGCTCTGGAATGTCTTGAGCTGATATTTCGAATAGTACTCTGGCTTAGTCTTGACCAGAACATGAAAACCTCTATTGCCGGTATAATTAAGCCAGGTCTTATAGCCTAAGGACGTGAAGAAGTTGAATGTCCTAACAGCCTCTTCAAACGCAAGCTTTAAATCACTCGAATCAAAGTCAAAGGGAATGAAAAGAAGGATCGGAATGCCATCCTTGAATGTGGATATAGTTATGCCACAATCATCTAGCCCAGCCCATCTAGAGAGCATGTCCCGTAACTGCTCTTTGTTATAGATTCTAGACTGCTTCCAATGTCCGAAGAATCTATAGCCGCCCAGGAATTCAAACATGCTCATAGCAACATCACCAGCGAAGTGAAGAAATCCTTCTCTAGACGGCTAGCTGTAGTTTCACCACTTCGAGTGTCTCCACCAGCTAGTATGACATACAGGATGCTTTCTTCCGATGGGTTCCATAAGAAGGAGAGATAGATTGAGCCTTTTTCTGCTATGAGCTCATGCCAATTATCTACTGGAAGAGCTTTGTTCTCTAGTATCTTGAAGCCTCTCGCCTTAAGGAAGCGGACTATCTGGCTATATACTGCGTCTGACTTCTTTGACATAATCCCTCAGCCTGTGATATAGCTCCTCTAAAATGATGACATCCTTCTTGTTGTGGTCTAGGACATACTTTAGAGCCTTCTTATCGCCTGTCAATGCTTTGACCCACTGTGTTCCATCCAGATGTGTTTTGCCCTTAATGCCAAGTAATCTGCATGCGTCCTCCAATTTATTGCGATGAAGTCTAAGCCGGTTCCTGACCATGTAGTAGGCGTCTTTGTGCTTGATATAGCCATATTTCGGAAATTCTAAGCCCCAATGCAGAGCTCTAGATCGGAGATAAGGCAAGTCAAACCGAGTCCCATTATAAGTTATGATTTCATCAAATTTCATCATGTCTCTAATGCATTCTTGGACTACCCGCTTATCCAAAGTTCCATTTGTTAGCTCCTCCTTTGTTATGACGCCGGCATATATCTTTCGCTTATTCTCGACCTTGATTGCATAGGATAGGACTATGCCGAAGTCTGCATGCAGATTAGAGACCTCGATGTCTAAGAAGCCTCTCTTTGGCTCTTTGCCTAGCTCTTTAAGGAAACACGCTGGATGCTCATAGTAGAAATGATGGTGCTTACATCTGCCCGTTAGGAATATCAGTAGCTCGTCTTTCTTTAGATTAAACGGATTCACAGACGCCATACTACCACTTCTCAGCCCAAATGAATGACCGTCCTTTGCAGAGTGGGCATATGGTCTTATGCTTCTCAGACTGGATATAGCCTGTAGCTCTACAATACGGGCATTTCACCTTTATGAAGTTCTCGTCATGCTCCTTCTTGTAATCCTCAATGAGCTCTATAGCCTCTGCTATCTTCTTCAGATCTTCTAGATGGGCTAGCTTCTCGTTTTCTAGCCAGCTTATTACGCCGTCTAGATTTAGGTCTTCGAAATTAGCTATAGTCCCATATCCAAGCTCCATCAGCAATTCTAAGATCCTTGACTTATCAGCCATATCACCACCTCATGAATGGAAGACATTCCAAATAGTCTTAGCCAATTTCTTGCCTATGCCTTCCACTTGCACAAACTCTTCCTCTTTCGCATTGGCAATGCTGTGGACAGTCTTGAATTTCTCTAAGAGCTTCTTTGACTTCTTAATTGACAAGCCGGGTATTTGTGCTAGCATGTCTTCTTTGACCTCCTGAATAGATTTTGATTTTCTCAGCTTCTTGACAGGCCTTTCACTTGAGCCTTCTGATGTGACTCGTTTATAGATGGCCTCAATAAGTCTGATAGTGTCTTCTCTAGATTCGACTGTGATGACTGGAATACCGAATGAGATGGCTATTGAGCTTATTGCTCCGAAATAGGACTTGTGGATATACCGGCAATTGGTGAAATACATATCCTTCCAGATATCCTCAGTCTCGATTATTACGACGGCATGTTGATACTGCTTTAAGTTCTCTAGCTGGTTCCATAGGCGATTATCCCTGATGGAGAGTATGAAGTCTGAGGCTGATTTCCGCTCAATGACTGTATCACCCGGCAATAAATAATCGCCGATCTCAAGGAAATCGCGGGTCACATTTATGCCATTTGCCTTTAGACTATTGATGATGTATCTAGGCTCTCGACTATCAGCTACAATCATAAAGAGGCCTCAAATTTCCATTTGATCATGACGTCTAACAGCTCTTTTTTGATATCCTCTACAGATATAGACTTCCTCTTATTTGTTTGGAAATCTATGAGCTCTTCAGAATGTAGTCTGTAAATCATTATTCTTTCTTCAAGTGGAGCTGGTCTGTATATCAAGCTGAGCACAGGTTCATTGCTTTCCCAAAGTAAGGATGCTTCTCCTCCTAGATCTCGCCAGAATTCCAGGATTTCGTATATCTCTTTAATGTTTAGATTACAAGTCGCAGAAGCCATAGTCTTTCTTCAGTCTAATGTTATACAGCTTCCCATCTGCTATAATATACGGATGTCTTATTAATCGGATACGTCTTGCTTCATTCTCAAAGCCCTGATAATATTTCTTTCTAAGTTCATTAGTGGATGGCAGAAGCTGAATCGCATATTTTGAATTGTATAGGACAGGCTGACCCCCATATATCTTGCCTAGGTCTTTTCCAAATGGCATGACTGGATTGACAGATGTATGATGATTTACTACGACCAGCAAATTGTAGGTCTTAGCAAGCTGATAAAGCCTGCCATATAGCCGTTGGACTATAGAGGCTCTAGCAGGTAGATTCTGTGTCTCAGAGCCAACTGATTCTTTAATAGGCGTAGTGATCGAGTCTATGAGCATGAAGGATGAATTCTTTAGGACTGTCTCATCTATGCCGAGCTTAGTCTGTGTGAAGTCAGTCGAGAATTTGCCGCCTTTTGATAGCGTCAGCTTTAGGTCATATCCCAATAGCTTCATCAATTTCTGGATGCCGTATTCTTTGACGTCGCCTATGGTCTGATAGTATTTTATGTGCTTAACTAAGTCCTGTTCTGATAGGCCATATCTCACCGCAAATTTCTTCATCAGGACTAGGTGGTCTTCAAAGGACTCGCCTTCAGTCTCGATTATTATCGAATGCTTGCATTTCTGCTTGATATTCGCTACTGCTAGCTGGAGACCCAATTTGGTCTTGCCTATATTAGGCTCTGCCGTTACTGAGACGACCATGCCGTATGGGAAGCCTCCTCCTAATAGACTGTCTATTGTCGCACAACCACTCTTCAACAGCTCCATATTATTCCTCCTCTTTAAGCCAGCTAAATTGACATTAGCTAAGACAAATTTTATATGCTTACACTGCTCTTTCTTATAGACCCATCTGGGACAATCACACCAAGTCTTTAGCGTGTCACTGTCAATGCAAACGACATAGCGATTGTTGGAGTCAGATAGAACTTCAATGCGTGCAATGCCATCATTGTCGAAAGATACGCTCTCTATCTTCATATCTGCAATAGCTTTGCTAAGTCATCTATGAACTTATAGGCATTTTGCTTAATTCTGCCACCCATAAAGCCGGGATGTCCGTCTATTTCGATGTAAGGCAATGACGCTACCTTAGACTTGATGTATAATGCCAAATCTCCTCTCACAGATAAGGAGCCGTCCATGCGATTAATGGCGATAATGGTTGAGCCATAGGTGTCCTTAGAAGCCTCTATGAGTGAAGCGATATAGCCAGTAAGCTTGTATTCTGAATCAAAGATCACTACATGGACATCTCTGAGGTTGATGATATCGCAGGTGGACATAATATGCTTGACTTCGTCTCTTACTTTTGCTCTAGCCTCTTGGGCTATTTGGGAGTGGTAGATGTCCAATGGCCTTTCTGCAAATCTAACTAGATTGATGGCATCTTCATACTGTCCAATTCTGATTAGGCTGTTAACCAATGAGGAAAGAAGTTTATAGAGTGGATAATAGGCTAGTTGCCATGAGCCATAGCTCTGGTAGGCGTAGGTCTTGACTTTGTAAAGGAGTTGTGGCTCTGTCTCGAAGATTTCTGCATCTAACAGTTCTAGCTGATTGTCTCCGCCTAAGCCTATCGCAAGCTTCCAATACTGCGACTTTGGAATATAGTCTTTGAAGCGATTAAAGGCGATGTATGAGGCTGGATAGACATCCCATATCAACTCGTATTTGCGATTTTCTGGATGGCCGGGATGATGATCTATGACCAGCCCTTCTATGCTCGGATCATTAGGCCTCATATCGACCATTATGTCGCCTGATTCCCAGTCACTAGTATCACCGAATTCTGCCTTCATTAGTATTTCGCTTTCTGGATAGGCATACCAAACAAATAAGGCGGAGGTGACACCGTCTGCGTCATTATGGCAATGTATTTTCATTAGCTCTTCACCAAGCCTGCTTCTTCCTTAATGATGCCATCACTTAACAACTTCTCAAAATGCTTCTCGACAGTCTCACGAGTTATATCAGTATAGCCCAGCATATTCGCCTTTATGACTACGCCGCTAATGAACTCGTCTTTGGCTATGCCGTTGCTTAAATACTCTGGCATATCCTTCTTGATGGACTCTATGGCCTCCTTGATTTTCTTGTAGTCGTCATCCTCGTTGATTTCAGTGCCTTCTTTACCAAGGAAGGTGATGTCATACCTGTTGCCTTCTCGCTTTATTCTCCATTTAGTGCCAACTATCTCCTCAGGCTTGATGTTGTTTTCTATGCAGTAGTTTAGGATGCCTAACAGAAGCGGAGACTTAGGCCCGCCTAGGCTGAGGATATGTGTCACTCCATTGTATTCGACCTTAGCCTCATGCTTTGTCCATTCTGCTCCTTCTGGCGGACTCCAAGTGTATCCAGTTAAGTCAGTGTCGCCGGGTTCTATGGCTTCAATTGGACTTCTGAAGGCGATTTCGACTTCGCCATGCTCTTCCCGGATTATTAGGCGTCTTGGCTGTTGCTCTAATAGTTTCTTAGCCTCTTCCCATGTTAAGACCCTTCCCATATCATTTCACCTCCTCATTCTTTATTTCTTTTGCAACCTTCAATATCTCATGTCTGGTAACGGTAGAGCCTAAATTGTCCCAACTGAGAACTTCCAAGATGTCCTCAAAGTCGTAGGACAGCTCAAATACGCTTATCTTCAGCGGGAAATATGCACCGTCATAGCCTGCTTTCTCAATCTCCTTGTAGAATGCTCTAATGGCCTTGTATAGTGCCTTTGTGATGGTCTTATACTCTTCTGGATATTCTTCTTCGAACATGCCTTAATGATCACCTCCTTTTGGGCTGTTTCCAATAGACCGTAGAGGCGTATTCCTCTATACGGCTCTTTTCACGAAAGAACCTCTTCTTATCTACGCCAAAGACAGACAGTAGCTCATCAATTTCATAGCTGTAGTCATAGTAGTCTAGGACTTCTGCCACAGTAACTGTCGCTAGCAGTTCTATATTCTTCCGGCCATGCCTTTTCTTGAATTTGCTGTCTTCTAAATAGGACTTGCCTAATGCTTTTGCATCGGTGAAGAGAATGGTGTGCTTGCTATAGCCAAGATTATCCAGTAAGATGTCTATGAGGATGTCTAAGTCTGCTACTTTCTCTTCTTCGGCTCTGCATTCACCATACAGACTTTGCAGAATCTTTAACGCAAGCTTATGCTCCTTTATGAGCTGTCTTAATTCATCTGCTGTGAGATCCTCATAGTCTGACCGTCTAATCATAGATTTCACTCAGGACTATATCTCCATCCACCTCTAGGACATTATACTTTCTGGTTATGCCCGATGGATAAGACACAACCAGATAGTCGCCTTCGAAATATATGTCCGGCTCATGCCTCACTGCTGACAGCTGTTCTCTCAGTTTAAGCTCTTCTGTGATCATTTTGAGCCTCTGCTGTAGCTCCTTATATTCTTGTGCATAGTCTTGGACATTTAGGTCATGACTGTGCCTGTAGTAGCTGATATCTTGCAGATATTTATGTCTTAGGAATCGCAGAGAGCTAATGTCCAGCTCTGATAGCAGTCTATCGAATCTGTATTGACTTTTCTTGCCCAGCGTCATCTTCTCTCTCCTCTTTCTCCATTGTATACTCTAATAGGGCAGTAAAGTATAAATATTTTTCGGTTATGCCTAGACCAGAGACACTAGACGGCGAAGCAAGAAGTCATCAACTAAATGAGTCAGCTTATGGAAGTCCTCCCGGATGATATCGATCCAATACTGTTCATATGCAGGTGTTAGCTTCTCCATAATCTGGATATTCCAAGTCAAGAAGCCAAGAACCAATAGGCAGTCACGAGGATAGTATCGAATGGACAGTGACATGTCATCTCCATGAAGATAGAACAGTATTACACCAGACACTACCTCGCTCCAGTTGGTCGAGTCAAAGCCATAATTCCTCATGAGGTAGTTTGCTAGCTCCTTGAGACGCTCCAGAGCTAGATCCCATATTGACATCGCAGACCACCTCAAAATTTGCGTTTAAAGGCGGTTTTTTAGCCACGTAGAGACGAGTTTGAGCGAAATAAGTATTAGACCATTTGCAAGTCAGAAAATCGTCTCAGAATCGATTTTAGAGGCCTTTACAGCGAATTGATAAGCATCGCTTCAAGCCGTTTGATTATCCAGCTGGTTGTCAGCTTCCAAGGCTTCAGATAATAACATGCAGACTTTCCAGTGCTATAATCTGAAATCTGAACCATGATATTTCGTTTCTTTGGCCGATAAATTAGGATGAGATGAATATCTCCCATAAACACATCCCAAGCTACTGTCTCACTAAAGACTATGATAGGCGATTTCTTTAAATTGAATTGCTTGCAGATGCTTTTGCCTATCCTTGCAAAGTGTAGCTTGACCAATTGCTTTTTCACAGCACTAGCTATTTGCATTTCTCTCACCTAAGAGTCGGAGTATTTGATTTCTCCTTCGCCAATATTTGCCCCAAGACAGTATGATGACATTCTCCCGACCATATCTTTCAATGAAGTCCTCTAGAAAGCGTGGTCTAAGAATGCCTCTGTCATAGACCCATTTCGAGAGCTGAGGATTCTCTGACCGTAGTCCGATGTCATAATAATAACGCCATCTGCCATTCTCATTGACTTTAATCTTCAGCCTCATCGAAGACAGCTCCATCATAAGCCATCACCTTAGAGGATCTTATTGAACAGCTTCATTAAGCCTTGGTCGTTGAAATAGAAGGTGAATTTGATGTTAGTCTTAAGGCTTTTCTCCCAAGACCAGATGTAGAATGTGCAGGGCAATGAGATCTTATCGCCTTTAAGCAATTGAGCTATTTCGCCTTTGTGGGAATGAAGGGAGAGATTGAAATAGACCGTATCATCACGCTTAGAATATCTTCCATGAACGCCAATGAAGATGTCATCCGGTGAGGCGAATTCCAGTATGTGCTTAAACGCCCATCTATCTGAAGATTTGAAGCCATGCATCCTGAAACAGATTCTGTCTTTAAAGATTCGAGATATGGTAAATGGATAACGCCGTTTAGTCTTGCCTATCTTCAATTCGAGGATGCCATCTATATCGATCATGCTCACACCTCTGTTATACGCCTACTCACAACTAAATCTTGAAAGCGATAATACCAGAATTCTACAATTTCTGGTGTGACTTTGAGATGCCACAGCATGAGCTCCATATCATTTGTCTTGAACTTCAAGGCTCGTATAGTATCATGGACTGTTATTTCTACATCGCCTTTGATCATGCGAAGATGTATATACGATGGATTGGCTATTGCTTCTAGAACTTTGTCCGGCTTTATTTTCTTGATAATATCGGCAAGCAATTGCTCACTAGTGCTTTTTGAAGATGACATTCCTATCACCTTCCCAGCATTTGTAACCGCATTCATCACAGCCTTTCTCTGGATATGGACACAGGAAGCCTTTAGGCTCTTCTTTGTAGATCAAGCCCTTGCCAATCACATAGACATAAGGCATCTTTGTCTTTGGATAACGCCTTGTATCTGGCATCACAGAGTAGTAGACTACGAAGTTATCTGGAAGCTGGCTAAAGTCTAATTGCCATGATTTAGTGTAGGCTAAGAATTTAGCTTTTGGGAAGGCTTTGGCTATTTCGATCCACTTGTCTAGATACTCTTGGCTGTAGAAATCTCCTGTCTCATGAAGCCTAAATCTGCTGAATTTCTTCTTTGACAGCTCAGCTATCATTTTCTCGACAAAGTCATCTTTTAGAGACTCGGCATAGTTCATCCATCTGTGATATCTGACCATCGGATATATCCACGCCTTCTTGCCATAGCAGATTTTCTTGCACAGCTCTGTAGCACCGATGCATGTGAATACTGGTGGCAGGGAGAATATTGGTATCTTCAGCTTTCTATTCCCATGCCACTGTATATAGACCATCAGATCATCCTCATTATCGTTTTTAGGACGACATCATCAAGCTTGAATCTAGGCTCGAATTTGACATACACCAGCTTGGTCTTGACTTTGAAATACCAGAATTTCCTCAGCCCTTTGATTAGCTCATTTGCGTTTAGATCATTGCCACAGTAATAGAAGAGTCGATACTTCAGGTAGTGATTCCTGTCAAAGCTCTTATTGATCGCTCTAACTGGCAAATTGGAGATTATAGCACCGATAGGCTCTAGATACGTCCATGCATCTGTAAAGAATGCTTCGATAAAATAAGAGCCATTTACACCTGTCGCTATTCTAAGCCAGACTTTGATTTTGCCACTATCCTTTATCAAAGGCGAGTTAGTCTTCCACCTGAAATAGCCTAGCAATATCCTTTTCTCCATACTCTCCCTCTTTTTATTTTTTTAGTTTATAGCTTAAGCTATAGCTTAGACTAAGCTAAAGTATATAGCTTATAGCCGGTGTATAAGCTTATCTTTTAGCTTATAGGACTCATAGAGCCATTTAAACTTCTGCTTGTCTATGACGGCGTCTAGAGCCTTTAGGTCTTCCTTAATCATCTTGAAGCCTGCTGTTCGCTGAAGATATCGCCATGAATGAGTAAAGCTGAATAATCCGGACATATAGAGGTAGGTTGTATCATCAGACCATCTATGGCAGGTGAAATTGAAGAGATGGAAGCCATTAAAGAAGTATTCCTCATCATGCTGGATTCTGAAGCGAAGGCGGAAATAATAGCCCTCTTTATGCTCCTCGACTTGCATTAGGATATATCGCCTTTTCGATCCATCTTGGAAATGACCAATACGATGATAGGCTATCATGCTATCAGACATCCGATAGCATTACAGCCAGCACTTTCTCTTCCCAGTTTGGATATAACTCTAAAGCTCCGATTTCCTTGAGGTCATCGAGACAGCTCTCTACATCCTCGATAGACTTCACATCCTTCTTGAATGTAGCCACGAAGAAGTCCTTTTCTCTAAACTCCCAATAATGCCATATCCAGCCTCGCTGAGCAAATAAATCTCTTACAGCTTCATAATCACGCTCAGATCTAGACCTGATACCTAGATGAATGTAGATGTCATTTGAGCCTTTCCTTTTGATTATACGCACATAGGGATAATAGCGGAAAACTCTGAGCCTACCGATCCTGACATCTATCCATGGCATAGCCATCGCCTCTAGAGCTTCTTTATCTTCAGCTCAAGATAGAGATCCTCTAGCCTCTTCTTGACAGCCTCTTTATCAAATTCGATATAGCCAGCCTTCTCGTAGGTCATCTTCCCTTTTCTCTTGAGGAATTTATAGACCAGTATGGAATAGATGGACTCATTTAGCTTTGTGATTGTGATTTCGAATCTGTCTGACCAAGTCTTATCGCCGTCATCTCCCATATCGAAATGGATTTCTTTGCCGTCAAGACTAAATGACAGCCTCTTCTTCCTGAATCGCTCCTTGATGAAATCGAATAGCTCCTTCATATCCTGCATGCTCTCACCGCTGAGAATTTAGGAAATTAGGAGAGGTATTTGATGATGTTCTTAGCCCAGTCCCTAAATTCTGGAAGCCTTTCAATCGCCTGCATGATTATTCTTGGGCTTATTTGCTTTATGCCTCTGAGGGTGATAATTTGGAATTCTTCCTCAGCAAAATTCTTGAATACATCAAACAGCTTCTTGAAGGTCTCAAGTGAATGCTTAGATTGCTTCCAATGTTCAATAATAAGGCTCACTAATGCATACTTCATATCCAGCTCCTGTATCTCTTTTACCTTCTCTGGATTATCGAGTATAGCCTTGAAGTCTATTTGCCTCTGTAATTTGATGAAAGACACGAACTCTAAGGCTACTCCAGTTCCTACAGCAGTTGCGGTTAGCATCTCTAGTGTCTTTAAATCATCATTTGGCACATCAGCTATTAACCTAGCCCAGAATTCATTAGTCCTTGGCGTTGGGAATGCCTCATCTCCAGCCTTCTCGCTCATTTTGAAGATGAAGGTTGGTCTCGCATTCAGGAATGTAATGACACGATTGTCTAAGCCATGCTCCTGAGCCCATTCTGTCCATTCTTCTACAGTTGGTATCCTCAATACGCAATGTATGAATCTGTTCTGTAATGGCTTTGGCAAATCATAGACATTCGCCATATCCTGAATCCTATTGCCTGCTGAAACAATCAAGACATTATCAGACAGCTTGGTATCCGATATGCATCTGTCGAGGATAATCTGATATGCGGATGCCTGAACAGATGGCGGAGCTAAATTTATCTCGTCGAAGAATATTATGCCAGCTATGTCCTTCAGGCTGTAAACATAGACCCATTCTGGTATCTTCCATTCTACTGTCTCTTGCCCATTTAATGCTGGTAATCCTCGTAGATCACTCGGATCATACTGGCTTAGCCTGATATCATAGAGCAGGAAGTATTTCTCTGGATGTTGCTTAATTGCCTCTTTCTCTTCTTTTGTGAGATGGCTCCATTCTTTGTATTCTCTGCCGAGTTTCTTAGCCAAATCCTTAGCGAAGTCCCTAACTGCTGTTGATTTACCAATTCCCGGTGCTCCCCAAATGAATAAGCTCAGTTTGGTCTCCCAAGCCTTTTCTAATACCTTCCTCAATTCTTTGTGGCTAACTTCCAACTTCATGGCTATCACCTCCTATAGTTTATTCAATTTCAGAGCTAGAGGAAGATTGGACTCTCTCAGAAGCTCTAAGAGTCGGAGATAATCTTTGGTAAAATCGCCTTTGAATTCGAAGACAAATTTACCCTGCCATAATATTTCCCATTCTCTGCCTAAATATCTCAGCTCTCTGAATAGAAACGCAAATGTTAGCTCATTCAAGACCTGCCTTACGGCTGAGCTGATGAGATAATAGACTACTGGCGGATGATCCGGACTGTCATAATAGACATGAGGTGGCTCTTTGTTCTGAAAGACCCGAATTATGAACTTAACCTTGCCCTTCCATTTCATCTTACGAAGCCTTCGAGCCTCTGGATCTTCATCCCTTAGCCAGTGCCAGCGAATAAACGCCCAGTGAGATTCATTCTCTTCGTTCATAATTAATCACCACGCCAAATGGTGGCTTCTTATTATTTGACTTGTCGAAGTTAATCCAAAGTGTTGGAATGCTACAGCGTTCAGGAAATGTAGTCCACATGTCAGTAAAGGCGATTATTAGCTGGACGTTCTTTAGATGCTTTTGGATGTAGTTGAATATCGGTCTGTGGTCTGTTCCACCACCGCCTACTGGCTTTTCTCTTAATATGTCATCCACGGTTGGATGCTGATATGTCCTAACTTTTTGAACTTCGGCATCACCATAGATAACTGTCAATATGACTCCCTTAAAGCTATTTACAATGCCTACAATCTCAGAAAGGGCATCAGTTATCTCCTTGTCTGATATCGAGCCAGAGGTATCTACAGCTACTGCAATATTAAGAGACTCCCTGACTACATTTGGAAAGTATGTCTTGAGAGCATGGCTTTTCTTAGATGGTCTGGCATAAGTGAAATCCACAGGAATTGTCCTCGTGATGTATTTGTAGAGCAGTTGTCTCCAATTGAGATAATTGCCATGAATCTTATCGAATAGCCTTTCAAATCCAGCAGGTAGTTCACCACGCTGTCTGGCATATTCAAGAGCTTCTTGGAATCTCTTAGCCCACTCCTTTGCCTTTTCTTTTGCGGATTTGCCTTTAGATTTGCCCTTCTTGCCATCCTTTGCATAAATATGCTTGTCGAAATTGCTATCGCTCTTAATAGTCCCTACTCCGCCAAATTTCTGCTCAAGATTCCGCATTATGACATCATAGACTTCATCAGCCGTCTTTTCACTTGTCTTCTGTATCACGATTTTGATCTCGCCCTTCTCGGTTAATATAAGAAGCTCCGTCTCATCACTGAAAGGATTTGGCTTTATAGTTCCCTTTGGCAATGTGAAGCCTTGTTTTACCAAGTTTGCATTTATTACAGCGTCTGAGGCGATATTATAGACTTTGGGATGCCTCTTAGCTCCTCTGATTGGATGTTCAAAGACCACATGCAGGATTTCATGACAAATTGTGGCGACTAGCTCATTATCGGAAAGGCTATTGACGAAATTAGGATTGTAGTAGAGATTGCCGTCTATATCTACCGCCATCGTCTCAATATCTTTAGTCTCTTTTGGCGTCAAATATAATGACAGATAGCCAAAGAACGGATACTTCCTCGTGAGATGGATTCTCGCCTTTGTAATTCTTTCTCTTGGACTCAGCATCTCCAATCACCTCGCTATAGGTCTTTAAGATTCGAATAGACATCAACAACGCTCTTAATCCACTGGAATGTCTTCGAATAATAGACGCCTTCGACTCTTAATAGCATCTCATCCATCCATTTGTGAGCCTTGAGGAGCAGTTTTTTAATAGTTGGAAACAGATGGTAGTAGTCTATGGCGTCATGGAATGAATTTGGGTTAATCGTATCTCTGCCCCACCATCTATCCTTATCATAAGGATGTTTTGCAATCACAATATAAGGCATGTGCCGAATCTCTACAGCTACAACCTTTTCATCATAGTCATCGCCAAAATCGGTCTCTTTTGGATAGAGGAATGATTCGGTGATGAATCGCTCGAATGTTGGCAAATTAGTCTTTACCAGCTCTTTATAGAAATGGACAATCCTATCGAACATCTCCTTCTTGTCTTTCTTTGCTACTGCCCTCAGCCAGTCTAGATGTCTAAGAAGCTCATTACGGCTTTTGTCAGGGTCTAAGTCAGAAATATGGCATCTAATATCCCACTGAGTGCCTATGTGATCCCTAGACGCCACAAGATATTCATGATAACCGTTGGTCTCAATTCGCTTTCTTTTCGGCTTAGTTGGAAAACACAGCTTCATAGCCTCGAAAGTGTAGTTGAATAGCTGTTGCCTTACATCATGATATTTCGCCACCTTTTTGTCTAACTCCTCTTTCAGATTTGCGATCTCCTTTCTCAAGGGATTTTCCATCAGCTCCTTCCAACCATACGGCAATATCTGCTCCATACCATCACCTTAAAGATTTTGCAATTTCCACATCGTCCTTAATGTATTGAATTCCTCTTCTGCCTTTTCAAGAGAATCAAACTTCTGCTCCTTCTCAGCGATTTTATACAGCTCAATCGAATTTGGCATAGTCCATCTCAGGAGTAAAGTCTTAGTCTTCAGAAGATACTGACCGCTAGTTTTCAGTAACCGCAGTAGAAGAACGACACTAGAGTCTTTGATTTCAGCCTTAAGGATCTCTTCTTTTAAGATTCGCTCACTTTCTTTGGATTTCTGGAACACCATATTTGCACCTGCCTTTTAATTTTAGTAGCAAACACTGACGAGCAATTTTGTCGTAGAAATCACAGTATTTGCACAGACGGCTATCTATTTTGGCAGAGCCACTAACAAGATACACTACCATGCTTTCCACCTCTTTCTCTTTATGGGAGCAGTGCCTAAAGACACCACTCCCCCAGTCTAAAGAAGAGAGAGGCTTTCAGATTAGTAATAGCAACACTAAAGAAATTGCTCCCAGCATAAAACTTGCTACCGACTCAAATATTTTGCCTTTCTTAGAATATATGCCTGTGGCTATGTAATAGTTGATAGTCAGAAAAATTAGATAGGCTTTTAGGAAGATGTAGACAAAATCCATAGCAATCACCTCAGTTATTAGAATTTATAGCCACAGACCCAGCATTCCCTTTCACGATGCCAATTTAGAATACCACA
>Ga0180302_10000002_pt1 | contig 75944 bp, 77 predicted proteins | sample GuaBasSediGuay17_FD_121794 | JGI IMG/M metagenome (GOLD analysis project Ga0180302, IMG submission 121794) | Subseafloor sediment microbial communities from Guaymas Basin, Gulf of California, Mexico - Guay17, Core 4571-4, 12-15 cm | ecosystem: Environmental > Aquatic > Marine > Hydrothermal... | reverse complement strand
TTGTTGGTGGTCTGTTCAGTTTATGTCTCCAGTAGTGTAGTGTTGATTTTGGTATCCCCAGTTTCCTTGATACTGTTGTGATACCTAAGCCAATACTTAATAGCTTTATAGCTTGTTGATAATCTTCTGGGGTGTAATCTTTTTGTGGCATAGCCATACCCCCTCCCCAAAACATGCCCTCCCATCTCCCACACTTTGAGAGGGCGGGGTTTTACCCCCAGGGGTGAGGAGGGGGTATGGCTATGCCTATTCTATCTTTATTTTTGGCGTACAATGGTATGTTTATTCATATTGTTTGTGTGATTAAGTTATTATTCATAATTTTATTCCCTCCTCCGGCTTTGCCGGAGGCTAAAACCCCTGTCCACCCCCAACTATCACATTACCAGTTGGGAGTTTCATCCACTTTATTTGGTATTCCTTTTTCCTTTTAAAGATAGAGAAGTTTTTGTTGGTCTTTATTTTTGGTTTGTTTTTTGTTTGATAATTGGTCTTAGATATATGCAAGAGGGACTTTTTAAGAGAATTTTTTCTTAAAATATGAGGAGATATATGAAAATGATTCCAGTAAATAACGTGTATAATTGTCTAGTACTGTTTCGAAGATACATAGACCGCTTAAGTAGATATCCTGTGGTATCTCCCTATCTTGTTATGCTATTCGGTGACGATATTCGAAATAAGGGTAACATATGGACGATTATCGATACATTTTGGATAATTCCTAGGTCACAAGTATTTAGTATGGCCTATGAAACCTATAGCGGTATTCTATGTATTCAAGATCATCATTACGATTTAAAATTAGCGATTGAAGGTGAATACGACACTTATATTGGTGTTGATGTTAATTGGAGTAGTAAAAAGGTATATGAAGATTTTAGACGCAGATACCCTAATGCTTTCTATTTTCACGATAAAAGATTAGATGCTGCCAGAAAAATTTCTAAAGAATATAATGTTAACATAAGGGAAATTATAGGATCAGACGGACATGTAGCCTTACAGATAGAGTATCCTGTTAAGAACATGGAAGTCGAAAGGAAAGTCGAGCTTATATATGAAGCAATAAAGATATTTGATAAAATCTATATGCTCGCGTTTCCAGAATCAGTAGACATGATCCTAAAAACAAATTTTATTGAGGATGACCTCCCGATACTAAATCAATTATTGATAATTGCGGAAAAAGTCATACATAATATTAACCATGAAGTATTTAGCGTGGAAAGATTGTCAGTTGAGAATTACTATGCGGGCTCACATATCACTAGCTTAGATCTAAGAAATAAAAATACTAATACTGTACTAAAAATAAACACTTTAGTCAAACCTGAAGAAAGGAGATATCACATAGGCATACAACTAGAAATTGAAAACAAACGCCTAAATGATGTAATGCCAATGCTAAAAAGAAGAAACATAAATATTTTAGAGAAAAAGAGAAACTATGCAGTATTTCAGATACAAGAAAAAGAGACAAACACATTAAAAGATCTTATAGACGAAATAACTAACGAAATAACAATAACAGAAAACATATAAAAGTAACGAACAATCAAAAACAACAAAACGAAAGCAAATAATTTATTAATAAATCCAAAATAAAATAATATTAAGTGGAGAATGCCCCGGTAGCTCAGCCCGGGAGAGCGCCCGGCTGAAGACCGGGAAGTCGTGGGTTCAAATCCCACCCGGGGCATCCATGAATATTTTTATATATTTGCGCTGTTTTTCTTATATATTTTTACTTTATTTCTACAGTTTTAGTTATATTTATGTTTTGTGGTTGTGAAAAGAGAAGGTGGGTTAATACTACCTGTTTATCGGTTATTTGTTTAAGTTTATTTTTGGTTTATTGTTTTTATGTTTTTGGCGATGATTGTGGCTAGATAGTCTGAGTTTGTGATGAGGGACCTCCTTTGATGAGCCGTAGTATGCTGTTTATCCCTTTGGTGTTGTTGTTCTGTTTTGTTCTAGGGTTTTTTGTAGATTTCTTTGGTGTTTCTAGTGTTTTTAGTTGGTTTTCTATGGTGGTTGGACGTGCTCCTTATGTTGAGGTTAGTCTTCCTTTTCCTTGTTTAAGTGGTGTCTTTTTGTGCTTTTGTTCCTTGTTTGGATACTATGGTTTCCGTATAGTTATGTTTCTAATTTTTTCTTTGATATTTTTTATGATTCTATATGTTTATGGTGTTAATCGTTTTTCTCTATACGTCTTATTGATGCCTAGTTTTCTACTATTTCTCTTCAATAGTTTAGAGTTTCTAAGTAGTTTTCTTTTGTTTTTATCCGTATTTCTTGGGTATTTCAGCTATATGGGTTTAGCAGGTTTAGTGTTTGGGTTAGCTTGTTCATCTAGTATAGTACCTCTGATATTCCTGCCGTTTATGTATATTTATGTAGTCAGGAGGTCTAGGTTATTTCTTGAATCATTTATACTCTCCTTTTTCATGTTTAATTTTCCGTTTATTATGATGAATCTTCATTCCTGGATTTCCTCATATGTAGATAATGCTCTTTACTTCTTTCCCTACCTATCTAATATTTTTTGGCATCTAATTATCGTCGGAATACTAGTTACATACTTTATATTTTCACGTTATAGAGAGCTTCACCCACTATCTGTATATATAGGTTTTATACTAATTTTGTATATTGCCTCTTTCTTTACTAATCCTCTATTTTCCATTTTCATCTTTCCTTTACTATTTCTATTTGATAATACTGGCTTAATCCTTTTCTTCATTTTCGACTTATTTAATGTTCTAAGTGTTTTTAGGCCGCTAAGCTTTTTCATGAATATCCTTGTATTATGTAAGGTTGTGGCTTTAGTTCCCTTACTATACTGGTGCTTATATATCTCTAAGCCTTATATACCACATACTGCTCAGGATAATATTTTAAACATTCGAAGCACTATTCTAGATTGTTGGAATTTTATAAAGGGTATTATTTATAGAGGTGATGTTATATATCCTGTATTGTTTCTTATTACATTCTTATTACTTGTTTATAGGTTAGATTTTCCTACAAAAATCTACTTTGATGAAATTTATTATGTTGATAAGGGTGCTAGACCTATTTTAGCATTAAAAGGTGATTTTAACAGGATACATCCCCCATTTGCTAAAGAATTAATTGCACTTGGTATCCTTTTATTCTCAGATAACCCCTTTGCATGGAGAGTTATAGGTGTACTTTTATCATCATTTGTTCCACCATTAATATTTTATATTGCCCATAGGGTATTCCACTCTAAGAAAATTGCATTACTATCCTCCTTATTTATTATACTAGATCCATTATTCTATGCTCAATCTAGAATTGCTATGCTTGATTGCTATCTCCTATCTCTATCCATAATTGCAATGGCCTTTTTCATAAAATACTATTTTAGTGAGGATAAAGGTATAGCTGCTCTATATTTATCTGGTTTCTTCTATGGCTTAGCGGTAGCATCAAAGTTACCTGGAGTTTTACCATATATTCTATGCTTATCGTATTTACTTAGTGACTGTGTAAAGACCCGGGATCTCAAGCTACTTCTTCATGTTATAATATCTTTTGTAATTTTACCAGTAGTAGCATATATCTCTACATATATTCCAACCTTATTTATTAGGGGCTATGGATTTAGGGAGTTTATAGACCAGCAATTTTATATGCTAAGATACTCTGCTCATTTACCTACAGAAAAGCCCCATCCATATTGGTCGCAACCATGGACATGGCCTCTTATATTAAGGCCTGTATTGACCTTATATGATAAGCTTATTATTAATGGATCTGAGTATATTGCGTGTATATGTGACTTTGGTAATCCACTAACTTGGGTAATAGGATTAGTTTCAGTACTATTCTTGATTATTGATATATCTTCAGGTAAAACTGTTAGTGACGAAGTCAAGTTTTTTATTCTCTGGTTTTTAATTACATGGATGCCTTTTTTCCCACTAGGTATACTTAAACTATTAGGACTAGGTAGAGAGATGTTTATCTATTATTTTCTACAATCCATCCCGCCGTTAACAATTATTTTTAGCTTTTCTCTTAGTAACTCAGATAAACAATATAACACTAGTATCTCCTTTCTCACTCTAATAGCCTCCACTATCTTCTTTATATATTCATATCCAGTCATCTCTGGATTACCAGTACATGTCGACTATATCCGTGGAATGAAGATTTTAAAGCTCTTTTAAGCCTATCGGTTTATACTCCTAGTTATCCTCTTTTAGATACTACTTGTTTTTGGTATGGCTATTAATCAATTGAGTAAAAAAGATATACGTAAATATCTTGATATCTTGTTAAAGTATGGTTTTAGTGATGTTCCAAGTAAAATTAAGCGTGGTTACGAAGTAATTCTCAAAGGAGGCTCACTCATCTACTTAGAGTCTCAACCTGTTCTTGTTAAGCGTAATAACTACATCATTCCATTTATTGGCATAGCTGAAAAATGTAACCTAAAGAAGGTTCTTGTTGATCGTGGGGCGGTAAAGCCTATAACCAATGGCGCTGATATTATGGCTCCAGGAATCGTGAGATACGAAAACTTCAAAAATGGTGATGTCGTCTCAGTTTTGCTAGAAGATGTAGGAACCATAATTGCTATCGGAGTAGCTCTTATTAATAGTGAAAAACTTAAGGAAATGAAGAAAGGTAAGGTAATAAAAAATCTACATTACTTATCTGATGTTTTCTGGAGTAACGCTAAAACTAGAAAGGTATAGTTTCTAAATTTTTAATCTCTAGCTATGGTTAAAGCTATATATATCCCAAGCTTTTTAATCTTCTCTTTATCTCCTCTTCCTCCTCCGGAGTATAAACTGTCTCTTCTTCTTCAGAGAGTGCTTCTCTAAGAATGAACTCAGCAAGTTCATTTATAGACTTAAATTCCCCTCCACTTTCCTCGACAACCTTCTTAAGTTTTTCATATATCTCCTTTGAGATCTCAATTGATACTTTTTCTTCCACGCAAAACACCTCATTACTTTTACTTAAACAAATATATTTGCTTTCTAATTAAATTTAAATTATAAATAGCAGCTTAGTAAAGTTTGTTTGGTAAGATTAATTGTGTATTAAGAAGTTAAACAGTGGATTGGTGTTGGAGAAATGGTTAGTGTAAAAGATGTACCAGCAGATATATTTTTGAAAAAGCTGAGAGACTATATTAAGAGAAATGTTCCTGAAGTTCAAATGCCAGAGTGGGCTAAATATGTTAAGACTGGCCCATCTAAGCAACGTCCACCTGACGATCCAGAATGGTGGTATATGCGTGCAGCAAGCCTATTAAGAAAATTGTATATTCATGGTCCTATAGGGGTTAGTAGGCTAAGATCATTTTATGGTGGTAGAAAGGATAGAGGGGTTAAGCCTGAACATCATATGGATGGTGGGGGCTCAAATATTAGGAAGATCTTACAGCAGCTGGAAAAAGCTGGCTTAGTCGAGAAGTCGAAGAGAGGGCGTGTGTTGACTAGAGAAGGCAGGTCTTTACTTGATAGGCTTGCTGCAGAAATAAAGAGGGAACTTGAGATAAAACCTTGGTATGAGCAGTATGTTGGTGGGGAGTAGATTATGAACGATCGGTCACAAATAGATGAGGCACAAAGAGCTGAAATTTTAAGGAGAGTATTGACTATTGAGGCTAGGCAAAGACTTAGGAATGTTTCACTCGTAAAACCTGAGTTGGTAAGAAGAATTGAGGATTGGATTGTTTCTATGGTATTAAGTGGAAAATTAAATAGGAGATTAGACGAAGAAGATATAAAGAGGATATTACTACAAGTAAGTAGTAAGAGGGAGTTTAGGATAAGGAGGCTATAAAAAATGGCGCACTATAAGCTTCTTAGTGTAAAGAAGCGTTTAGCAAGCGCTTGGAAATCTAATAGGCCCGTGCCGATCTGGGTTATCGCTAGAACAAAGGGAAAAGTACGTGTTAATCCAAAGAGACGACACTGGAGAAGAACGAAGCTAAAGCTAAAAACAAAGAAGTTCTTTAGGTAATTTCCTAGTTATGGTGGGGTAGAAAATGAGTGAAGAGTTGCCATTTGAGGAATCTGAAATTACAGAGGAACGTATTTATGTTGTTCCACTATGGATAAAGTTAAAGAGAATAAGGGGTCTACATAGAGCTAAAAAAGTTACTAAGTTCCTTAGAGAATTTATCTCAAGACACATGAAAACTGATATTGGAAATGTTAAGATTAGTACTAAGGTTAATGAGGAGATATGGTCTAGAGGAATCCGTAATCCACCTAGAAGAATAAAAGTTAGAGTAGTGCGTACTAGGGAAGACTTAGTATGGGTACTGCCTTATAAGGAACAATCAGAATTAAGCTAAGTAAGGGGGTTTTATTGGAAATTATTCGGATAAGATTATTAGGTAGTGTAAATATTGGATTATATGCTAAAGCTACAAATAAGTACCTAATATATCACTCTGATATAGTTAGAAGGAGAGTGGAAAAGTTATTAAGTAAATTAGATGTATTGGGGCTACCTGTAAAACCAATAAACACAAGAGTAATCTCTCCCTTTATAGCTGTTAATAGCCGGGGGATAATAATTTCAAAATATACGTATCCAGATATTAAGGAGAGTATCAAGAATGTAGCTATAGAGCATGGATTAGAACTTGTCGAGTTAGATACAAAATACACTGCTGTAGGTAACTTGATAATTATTAATGATAACGCTGCTTTGGTATCGCCTATAATCCCAACTTCTTCGCGGAAACTAATTGCTGATAGACTTGATGTTGAGGTTTCATGTGCTACTATAGGGAGAACATCGTATATCGGGTCTCTACTAGTTGCGAATAATCATGGTGCATTAGCTGCTCCAATTATAAGAGATGATGAGTTAGAGATCATAAAATCTGTACTTCATGTAGATATTTATACTGGAACTGTGAATAATGGTATACAGTTTATATCTTCAGGTTTAATAGCTAATGATAAAGTGGTATTTGTGGGGGAAGATACGGTAGGTAGAGAATTATTTGTTATTAGTCAAGCATTTGGAGGTGGATAATTTTGGAGAAGGAGTTGGCAAGATTAATTATTGAGCAGAGAAGACTTCTACAGGATATAGAGGCTATATATTCAGAAATTGTATTGCTTGAAAGGACGATTATGGAGAGGCAAGCTGCACTTGCTTCCCTAAGGGAGTATAAAGATTCTAAGGAGGAAAGAGAGGTCCTTGTACCATTAGGTGGTAATGTATACCTTCCGTCAAAAATAGTTCCCGGTAAAAATGCGTTGGTTGGTGTTGGCGCTAACATATATATAACGAAGCCTGTTGATGAAGCGATAGGATATATCGATAAAGCTATTAACCAGTTGAATCAAATTTACCGTAATCGTGTATCTCTTCTTAACCAGCTAAGGAGGAGGTATGACGAATTAACAGCACTTATCTCAGAAATGCAATTACGTGCACAGAAAGGGGAAACCAAGTAAATGTTTGATAAGATTAAAAGTAAATTTCAGGGTATAATTCAGAGACTATCTGAAAGAGAAATTAAGGAGTATGAGTTGAATGAAATATTAGATGAATTTATGTATTCACTAATTGAAAGTGACGTTTCATACGATACAGCTAATCACATAATTGAGTTTATTAAGAGGAAGCTAATTGGAAGATCTATTCCACGTTTTAAAGCTAATCTTAAGGATATCGTAAAAAACGTAGTTAAAGAAGTTTTACTTGAAATTTTGATTTCAGGTAGATGTGATGATTTATATGATACTATTTTGAGTTCTGCTAAGAAGCCGTATGTAATCGTATTTTTTGGTGTAAATGGTGTTGGTAAAACTACAACAATCGCTAAGATTGCTAAATATCTTATGGATAAAGGTTTAAAGGTGGTGTTAGCATGCTCAGATACATTTAGAGCAGCTGCTATAGAACAGCTAAAATATCATGCAGATAAGCTAGGTATTAGAATGATTAGCCATCAATATGGAGCAGATCCCGCTGCTGTAGCGTATGATGCTATAGAGCATGCAAAAAGTAAAGGTATCGATGTTGTATTAATAGATACTGCTGGTAGGCAGCACAGCAATGTAAATTTAATGGAGGAGTTAAGGAAAATTGTGAGGGTAGTACAGCCAGATTTAAAGATATTAGTCTTAGATGCACTTACGGGAAACGACGCTGTAACACAAGCTAGGTATTTTAATGACAATGTTGGTGTCGATGCATTAATCTTTACAAAGGTTGATGCTGATATTAAAGGAGGCGCTATTATCTCTGTTCTTTATGAACTCAAAAAGCCTGTTTTCTTTTTGGGAGTTGGTCAAAGATACTCTGATCTAATCAGGTATAATGCACAAGAAATTTTGGATATGATTATTAATAAATAGGAAGCGATAATTTAGTATTTAGCATTGATTTATCAATAAACACTCTTTACATTTTAAGGTGAAGACATATGGTAAGACATTTACTAAGTATTCTCGACTTAACTAAAGAGGAGGTACTTCTATTAATCGATCAGGCTATTAAAATAAAAAGTGGCGTTATAGATGTATCTAGATACATGGAAAATAAGGTACTTGCTATGATTTTTCAAAAACCATCGACCAGAACTAGAATTTCATTTGAAGTCGCTATGCTTCAAATGGGTGGCCATGCTTTATATCTTGGGTGGGATCAACTTCAACTAGGTAGAGGAGAGACTATAGCAGATACTGCTAGGGTACTAAGTAGATATGTGGATGTAATTATGGCTAGAGTATATACACAAGACACTTTACATGAGTTAGCCAAGTACTCGAGAGTTCCAGTTATTAATGGTTTATCTGACAAATATCACCCAGTTCAAATCTTATCAGACTTACTAACAATTTATGAGAAATTCGGCAAGTTATCTGGACTTACGCTTGCATATGTAGGTGACGGTGGAAATAACGTATGTCATTCTCTACTAATTGGTTGTGCAACGGTCGGGATAAATATTAACGTAGCATCACCAGCAAAATATCGTCCAGATGAAGATGTAATTAAAGCTGCTATGGAGAGAGCGAGGAAGTCAGGTGCTGTTGTCAAAATTACCGAGGACCCCCTAGATGCTGTAAAAGGAGCAGATATAATTTATACAGATACTTTTGTTTCCATGGGTATGGAAGATGAACGTGAAGAGAGAATTAGGACATTTATACCTAGATATCAAGTAACCACGGAGTTACTCAACTCAACCGGAAAAAAGACCGTATTTATGCATTGCCTACCTGCTCATCGAGGTGAAGAGGTTACATCAGACGTCATTGATGGTGAATCATCGATAGTTTGGGATCAAGCTGAAAATCGATTACATATGCAAAAGGCTATTTTAAGGTGGATAATTAATGTCTGAAGTTAATTACTTATTTGTTTATAGCGTGGTTGACGAAGCCGGGTCACTAATGGCTAATGTATTGAGGCAATATATTCACTTCGATAAGTTAAGAGATAATTACTGGATGTCTGGAAATATCGGGTTATTAGAGGTTAGTGAAGATATAGTCTATACTGATAACTTGGAGAAGAGATATCAAGTTAATCCTAAAACTATTATCTTTATATCAAGGCATAGTTCTACAGCAAAAATAAAAACATTAAGTGTTCATGTAAGTGGAAATCCAGTGAGGTCTGCCGATTTTGGAGGGTCTCCTAGAAGCTTAGCGCCAAGTCACCCAATACTCATGAGGTCTGTACTAATTAATTTAGATTCACTCGCTACAAGTAGAGGTTTGAATAAAGAGTATAAGGTTACGATGGAAGTTACGCATCATGGACCAACTGAAATTACATGTCCAAGTTGTTTTGTTGAAATAGGTTCGTCTATTGAGGAGTGGAGAGATGAAAGAGCAGCACATGTAGTAGTAGAGGCTATACTTGAGGCTATAGAAAAACCATCTGAAGGGAAAGTATGTATTGGGTTTGGTGGACCACATTACGCTCCAACATTTACAAGAAAAGTTTTAGAAGATAAATATGCAGTCGGGCACATCTTCTCCAAGTATGTTATAGATGACATTGATGCTAAAATCATTTCTGAGGCCTTAAGGAAAACTATGAACACAAAACTAGCATTGCTAGATTGGAAGGGTATGAGAGGAGGAACTAGACAAAAAATAAGAAGTTACTTAGAAGACCTCAGGGTAAGTTACGAGAAAATATAGATTTTTATAGGTATGGCTATATTAATCTAGAAAACTTAATTATTAGGTTATTATCGTATAATTAAGTGATGTAGGTGAATTAAAACATGGTGTTAAAGAGGTATATAGAGATTTTGAAGTCCGCTCAAAAGCCTACTAAAGATGAGTTTTATAAGTACTCTAGGTTAGTTGTTTTAGGTATAGCCTTACTAGGTGGTATTGCGTTTATCATTAGAATAATAATGACATTAATTACTCTTCCTGTGCTTAGGTGATTATGAGTTATGGGTAATGAGGAGTCTGGACGTACAAGGAAATATTTTGCGTTAAGAGTTACGGGTGGTCAAGAGGAAAATGTAGCAAAAATTATTATGCAGAGAGTCGAAGCTACTAATCTTCCGATATATTCAATTATCATTCCTCCACATTCTAAAGGCTTACTTATTGTAGAGGCTGATAATGCTGCTGCTGTTATAGAAGCTACAAGTGGAATAAAGTACTTTAAAAGGCTTGTTTTTGGAACTGTACCGGAAAAGGAAGTATTAGACATGTTGATCGCTAAAGTTGAGGAGGAAGAATTTAAAATTGGAGATATCGTTGAAGTTATATCTGGACCATTTAGAGATATGAAAGCCAGGGTCATGCGTGTAGATAAAGATAAAAAGGAGATAGTAATTGAATTTCTGGATAGGTCTGTAACTTTACCTATCACAGTTTCAGCTGATATGTTAAGAAAAGTGAAGGAGTAGGTGAGTATATATGGGTAAGAAGCAAGTTGTTGAGGCTCTCATTAGTGGTGGTGAAGCAACTGCTGGACCACCATTAGGACCTGCGTTAGGACCCCTAGGTGTCAATGTACTTCAAGTTGTGAATAAAATAAATGAACTAACAAGAGATTTTAAAGGTCTAAAGGTCCCTATTAAAGTCATCGTAGATGTAGACACAAAGGAATTTGAAGTTGAAGTTGGTATACCAACAACTTCAGCTTTAATCGCTAGAGAAGCTGGTATAGAAAAGGGGTCCTCAAATCCTGGTAATGAAATGGTTGGTAATATAACATTTGATCAGCTACTAAAAATTTCGCGTATCGTTAATCAGAAAATTAAACTTAAGGATTTAAAGAAGGTTATTTTACAAGTTATAGGTACATGTGTAAGTATGGGTGTAACAATAGATGGAATTGACCCACGTGAAATGACTAAACTCGTAAAAGAAGGTAAATATGATGATAAAATCTATGGTGAGAAATGATGAGCAAAGTATTAACAATTAGTAAGGACAGTCTTAAGGAGGCAATTGATAAGGCTAAGAAAGAATCGAAAAAAAGGAATTTCTTGCAGAGCGTTGAATTAATAATTGCAATTGAGGGTTTAGATTTAAGAAAACCGGAAAATAGGATTGTTGGATCAGTAAAGCTGCCTAATCCGCCAACAAAACTAAAGAAAATTGCAGCATTTGCAGATGGTGCAATGGCTGAAAAGCTTCGAGAAGCAGGAGTTGATGCTATCTTCTCCAGTAAAAATTTAGATGAAATTTCTGGGTCACGTAGAGAAGCTAGGAAAATAGCTAAAAAATATGATTTCTTCGTTGCTGAACCTGCTTTAATGGCTAAGATCGGTAAAGTCATGGGGTTTACACTTGGTCCTAGAGGGAAAATGCCACAAATTATAACCCCAAATATAGATGTTAAAAGCTTTATTGAGAACCTCCGATCTTCCGTGAGGATATATGTGAGAAATAACCCAATGGTAGCGGTTGCGATAGGTCAAGAAGACATGGATTCTGAGAAACTAGCTGAAAATGCATTAGCTGTTATTGAATATGTTAAGAGTAAGCTTGGTGATAAGGGCAAGATTAGTAGAATTTACGTAAAAACTACTATGGGACCTACGATTAGGGTGATGTAAATGGTTGTTAGACAATACTTATCTAAGCGTCAAAGGAAAGAGTTAATGCGAAAATTATTTGAAGAGTTGCTGAGAAGTAATAGATATCTCATAGTAGTAGATGCAAAGGGACTAACGCAGAAACTATTAACTGAGGTCAGAAGGAAAGCTAATGATTATGGATTTATAATTAAGGGTGGTAAAAATGGTGTTTTATTAAAAGCTATTGAGAATGTGTATCCAAGTATGCTAAGCACCCTGAAAGAGTTAATTTCAGGTCAAAACGTTTTCATATTTACAAACAATAATCCAATTGAAATTGCTATGAAACTAAGTGAATTGGAGGTTTCATTACCGATTTCACCAGGTGAAGTTGCCCCAGAAGATATAGTTGTCCCTGAAGGTAATACTGGAATTCCACCAGGACCAATTATTAGCATTTTTTCATCACTAAGCGTACCAACACGTATCATCAGCGGTACAATTCATATAATGAAAGAAACTGTAGTTGTAAAAGCTGGAGAAAAAGTCTCAATGGAAGCAGCCAGTATATTACAGAAGCTAGGAATTTACCCAATAAAATCTAGACTCAAATTCAAATTTGCAATTGATTTTACAGATACTACCATAATACAAGCTGAGGATCTGACACCTAATATTGAAGAGTTAAGAAGTAGAGTTGAAGAACTCGCTAGGAGAGCATTCTATCTAGCGCTTGGAATAAGATATCCGCATCCAGCTGTAATTCCACATCTATTAGCTAAAGCATCAATGAATGTATTTAAGCTTAGCCTTGAAATCGCATATGTAACTGATAGAAATATAAAGGCACTACTACTGATAGCTGTAACTAATGCTAAGAAGTTAGAGAGCTGTATTCAAGAGCAGGGAAGTTAAGGAATATGTCCCGGAGTTTTATTCTCTATAAAAATTTAAATTATAGTTATGATTGTCTTGATTTTATTGGACGTAGGTGAATGTCAGAATGAAGTATATATATGCTGCATTGCTATTACATGAATCTGGAAAGGAAATAACAGAGGAAAACCTAAAGAAAGTAATTGAAGCTACAGGTACAGACGTTGATGAAGGTAAAATTAAATCACTAGTAGCTGCCTTGAAAAACGTAGATATTGAGGAGGTTATTAAGTCGGCAACCGCTATCCCTGTTGCGGCACCAGCCGCTCCAGCTCCAGAGGAGAAGCCTGAGGAGAAAGTAGAAGAAGAGAAAAAGGAAGAAGAGAAGGAGGAAGAGAAAGAGGAAGAGGCACTGGAAGGACTAGGAGCATTATTTGGTTAATATATGGCGTTTCCCATATAATTATTTTAATCTCTTTAATTCATTATTCTCTTATTGATTATATTATGAGTGTGGAGTATAAAATAGACCCTAGAGAGTTTGACGTCGACTTTATGCGTAGTCATGGATATAAAAGAAAACAGTGTAAATTATGTGGTTCTTTCTTTTGGACTAAAAATCCTGATGTAGATGTTTGTGGAGAGCCACCATGCGCTTCATACTCATTTTTAAAGTCTCCACCTACAAAAGGACGGTTTTCTGTTAGAAAAATGAGAGAAGCTTTCCTAAAATTCTTTGAAAGTAATGGTCATATGATAATAAAACCTTATCCTGTAGTTTCAAGATGGAGGGATGATTTACTAATAACAATAGCATCTATTGCAGACTTTCAGCCTTTTGTAACAAGCGGCATATCAGAGCCTCCAGCTAATCCTCTAGTAATAAGTCAACCATGTCTTAGATTTGAAGATATACATAATGTCGGGCTAACTGCAGGAAGACACTTAACAATTTTTGAGATGGGAGGTGCACATGCCTTTAATAAAAAGGATAAGTGGGTTTACTGGAAAAATGAAACTATAGAATTCCACCATAGATTTGCGACAGAAGTACTCGGTATTCCAGAGGAACAAATAATTTATAAAGAACATTTTTGGGTTGGAGGCGGAAACGCGGGGCCCGATCTTGAAGGTATTATTAATGGGTTAGAGGTATCTACGTTAGTATTTATGAAGTATAAGGTTATAGATGGAGACTTGGTTGAAACACCGATTTTAACAGTTGATACTGGTTATGGTATCGAGCGTTGGGCATGGTTATCAACTGGTAGTCCCACAGCTTTTCACACAATCTATGAAAACCTTGCAAACGATATCTTAAAATGGGCTGGTATTACTCTTGAAGACAAAGTTATTTATAGAGACACCCTTTTCTCCGGAGGTTATTCTGCTAAGAATATAGAATACATAATTAATGTTAGAAATAAAATTGCTGATGAATTTGGTTATGATAGAAATACGCTGAACGACATGCTCAATACTATGAATCAGCTATTCGCGGTTCTTGATCATCTCAAAGGAGCAATTTTCTTAATTAAGGATGGTGCTATGCCGTCGAATGTTAAAGAAGGCTACTTAACAAGATTACTATTAAGAAGATGTTTTAGAATACTCTCAAAATATAACCTGCTAGACAATATCGATAAGCTAATAAAGCGGCAAATAGAATTATGGGGTAAAGATTTTAGCGAAATCCGCGAACTAGAGGATGTAATTTTTGAAATAATACTGCTAGAGCATAAGAAGTACTTAGATATTATAGAAAAGGGTAAAAATATGATTTTAAACATATTACGTAAGAAAGGGTCAATTACATTAGATGACTTAATTCTCTTGTATGATTCACATGGTCTTCCACCCGATTATGTTGCGGAAGTTGCATCTGAACATAATGTTAAGGTGACTATTCCTGAAGATTTCCACTCATTGGTAGCTAGTAGACATCAGCAACAAGAACAAACAATTACCAAGAAGGAATCAGGTCTAGATGTAAAATTTGACACTAAGCGCGTTTACTATGATGATATGTATGCTCGTGAAATTGATGCTAAAGTACTATGGGTTAAAGATAACATGGTAGTTTTAGATAAAACTGTATTTTATCCAGAAGGAGGGGGGCAGTTAGGAGATACAGGCTGGTTATTTAACCCTAGTACTGGGCAGAAAACTCGTGTAGTTGATACTCAAACTGTTAATGGAAGTATAATTCATATTACTAATAAACCTTGTTCTCTCAGACCAGGGGATCGTGTAAAAGCAGTTATAGACTGGGATCGTAGATATTCACTCATGAGAACTCATACAGCTACTCATATTATCCTTGCAGCCGCAAAGAGGGTGCTTGGTAAACACGTTTGGCAGACTGGTGCGGAAAAGAATCCAGAGTATGGTCGCCTAGATATTACACATTATAAGAGTCTAACAGAAGATGAAGTTACAAAAATAGAGCAACTAGCGAATCAAATTATTTCTAGAGGTATTGATGTTGAAATTATGAATATGGAAAGGGGAGATGCCGAAAGGATATTTGGTCCACAAATCTACCAGGGAGGGATGGTTCCTGGCAAGTATGTTAGAGTAGTAAAAATTGGAGATTGGGATGTTGAAGCATGTGGTGGTCTTCATGTCTCAAATACACAGGAAATTCTCCTCATAAAAATAGTTGGTGTTGAAAAGATTCATGAGGGTGTAATTAGACTAGTCTATAAAACTGGCTTTAACGCATTAAGAGAGTTCCAAGAGGACTTTGGTATCATCAGTAAATTGACTAATATGTTGGCAGTTTCTAAACGGGACTTAATTCAAAAAGTTGAGAGTCTAATTGACGAAAATCGAAGGTTAAAGAGCGATCTTAGGGATTTGCGAAGTACTTTGCTAGAGTATAAAGCAAGAGAGCTATACGAGGCTGCCCCACTAATTAATAGTCTAAAGTTGATAGTCGCTAAAGTTGACGACATTAATGAAGCTATTGAAATAGGCGAGTTCCTCGAAAAGCAGTTCTCCAAATTCATACTTGTCGGCTACGCCGAATTTGCAAGAGGCTTTACGATAATGATACTGGTTAGTAAAGATGCTCGCCATAAGTATCCAGCTCATAAGATCGGCGCTATATTCAGAGGATATGTAAAAGGTGGTGGAAAGGGAGATGAAAGATACTATAGGTTCGGTGGTCCTGGAAAATTTGATATTAATTTAATTACTAGTGTGGTGAAAGAGTATGTCAAGAAGAGAGGTTCTAAAGAAAATTAAAGAAAGAGAAGAATATTGGAGCAAAAAGTGGGAAGAAGCAAAGATATTTGTAGTAAAAAGAAATGAAAATAAGAAGAAATTCTTTGTCACGTTTCCTTTTCCTTATATGAATGGTTCATTACACTTAGGGCATGGCTTTACAGCCACGAGACTTGACGTGATTGCAAGGTACAAGCGTATGAGAGGTTTTAATGTGCTATACCCATGGGCTTGGCACTGGACAGGAGAAGCGGTTATGGGAATATGTCACAGAATTGAAGATGGGAATAAAGATGTTATTGATCGGCTGATCAGGCTAGATGGTGTTCCACCTAATGAAATAGAGAAGTTCAAGGACCCAATCTACCTAGTTAAATTTTTTACTAAACGTGGTAAAGAAGATGTAAAGAGGCTAGCTCTCTCTATTGATTGGTCTAGAGAGTTTCACACATCTAATCTCCATCCACTTTACACTAAATTTGTTGAGTGGCAAATTAGAAAGCTATTTAATAAGGGGTATATTGTACAGGGTCCGTATCCGGTTGTGTGGTGTCCTAAAGATCAAAGTCCTACTGGAGACCACGATAGGTTAGTGGGTGAGGGTATTAGACCGGAGGAGTATACATTGATAAAGTTTAAACTCGTAGATGAAGATGTGTATCTAGTAGCTGCTACATTTAGGCCAGAGACTATATTTGGGACTACAAATATATGGTTAAACCCGGATGTTGAATATGTAATTGCAAAGATAGATGAGGAAATGTGGTTGATAAGTAAGGTTGCAGCTAAAAAATTAAGTGAACAGCTCCGTAAAGTCGAGGTAATCAAGCTTGTTAGAGGCGGTGAATACATTGGGAAGTTCGTTGCTGTGCCTATAATAAATAGAATTGTCCCCATACTTCCAGCTAATTTCGTAGATCCAGAAGTTGCTACAGGCGTTGTTTACAGTGTACCTGCTCATGCACCATATGACTGGTTAGCATTGAAGGATCTAAAGGAGAATATAGACGCTCTTCCAGACGCTATTAGGGATGTCGTCCAAAACTTATATCCTATATCAATAATAGCTGTCGAGGGATACGGAGAATATCCTGCTGTAGAAATATGTGAAAAAATGGGAATTAAGTCTCAAAATGATCCGAGAGCCGATGAAGCAACACAGGAAATATATTCAAAAGAGTTCCATACGGGGGTAATGAAGGATAACTGTCTAGATGTTGCTGGACTAAGAGTTGAAGAAGCAAAGGAGGCTGTAAAAGACGCCTTAATTAAATTAAAGTTAGGCGATATCATGTATGATTTACCTAGCACTGTCATTTGTCGATGTGGAACAAAGTGTATAGTTAAAATCTTAGAGGATCAGTGGAGCCTAAAATACTCTGATGAATCATGGAAATCTCTTGCTAAAGAAGCAATTAACTCTATGAACTTCTATCCTAAGGAATTAAGAGGGTTATTCATACAATATGTTGATTGGTACAGAGACTGGCCATGTACCAGAAAAACAGGTTTAGGCACTCCATTTCCATTTGATAAAAGTTGGATTGTAGAGACGCTAACTGACTCTACAGTATACATGGCCTTCTACATAATCAGCAAATACTATAACGAGGGAAAAATAGACCCTACCTTAGTAGATGATTCCTTCTTTGACTATGTAATATTGGGCATCGGCAACGAGGAAGATCTCGTTAATAAGGGTTTTGATATTAATATTTTGAGGGAAATCAGGAGAGATTTCTTATATTGGTATCCAGTAGATCTAAGGTGCTCTGGAAAGGACTTAATAGGTAATCACTTAACTTTCTTCATATTTCACCATGTTGCAATTTTCCCAAAGCAGCTTTGGCCAAGAGGTATAGCTGCAAACGGTTTTGTTAAACTCGAAGGTAAGCCTATGTCAAAATCTTCTGGTAACTACATATCACTACGTGACGCTATGGACCTGTTTGGAGCCGACGCACTAAGAGTATCTTTAGTACTTGGAGCGGATGGCCTTAATGATCCAGACTGGTACTATTCAGATGCGGAAGCATACATGCTAAAAATAAACGGATTTATAAAGATGGTTAGTAACATAATCCAAAGTTGCATCGATAGAGATTATAACCATCATGATAAAGTTTTCATAACAAAGCTTAAATCTAAAGTTAGAGATGTAGAAGATGCACTTGAAAGTGTAGAAGTAGCTAGAGCAGGACGTATAATAATTAACGATATTCCTAATTTATTAAGAGAGTATCTTAAACTTGTAGATAGACCTGCAAAGCGTGCTATAGACATATTCGTAGATATATGGGTTCGAATGCTATCTCTATATGCTCCATATACAGCAGAAGAAATATGGAAAAATGTTTTAAAGAATGATGGATTTATAGCATTGCAATCATGGATATCAAGCGACTCGATAGAAGAGTACCCAGAGGATATTGCTATTGAAAAATACGCATTGAGAGTTCTAGATGACATCCGAGAAATAATTAGAGTAGTTAAGAAGCCAGTAAGTAACGTAAAAATAGTGATTTCATCAAAGTGGAAATGGGCATTATTCAATGTAATTTCCGAAATACTGAGTAAGAAAGAAGCCATAAAATTGAAGGAACTAATCCCTCTAGTACTCTCTAATCTCCCCAAGTACAACATAGAAATCGATAAAAAGGTAGCATCTACATTTGTTCAACAAGTATTTAGATTATGGTTTAGTGATTACGCTGCCTTAGAGGGTGTAGACATGATAATTAAGAGTAGGGAGGACGAGTACAGGGTAATGAGCAATTATGTTACTGACTATATAAAGAGAATCCTAAATATGAATGTTGAAGTTAACTTTGAAGATGAAGTTAAAGATGAAAAAGCAAAGAAGGCATTACCGCTAAAGCCAGCCTTAATATTATATTAAAATTATTTATTAAATTTATTAAAATAATAGAATATCTTCTTTTAAAACCGCTAGGTATTATTTTTGTGTTTTATTAATATAATAAAATTTTGGATGATTTAATCGATGATAATTTTCAAAAAATTTGAGGGTAAAATTTTAGATGCAATTATTGACTTACTTTACTTGTTAAATAGAGGATATACTAGAAAGCTAGCATTAGATACTGTTTCTGCGCGTTATAAATTAAAAAGTAAGGAGAGGATGATTCTCTCGAGAACAGTATATCCTACTGAAGTCTGTATATCCAGACGAAATAAATTAATTAGAAGAATTGATGCTCTTTATGATCAAGTACTATGCGTCGACTGGTATAACGTTTTAATAACTATAAATAGTGGTTTATTAGACCTGGATCTCTTTTTAGCAAGTGATGGTGTGTTAAGAGATATTAGGGGGATAAAAGGAGATACAAAGAAATTATGTGATGTTTATAGAACTACTGAAGTGACTCTGAAAGCATTATCATCTCTTTCTATTAAAGAACTAGTAGTCTTTCTTGAGAAAAATATTAGCTATAGCGCTGAATACGCTAGAGAGATCTCATACATAGCTGATAAGCATCTAAAAATCCCATGTCACATCTTTCTATCCTCAAGTGTTGATAAAGATATAACAAAATATGAAGTAATATCAACTAGTGATTCAATAATTATTGATAATGCAAAGAAAATATTTGATTTATCCTACTATACTCTTAATACCATCGAGAAGAGAGTAATAGTATACACTATTCCCGAAGATATACTATTTAAAAGCTAACCCATAGCAAACAATGCTGTAAGTAAAAAAACAGCTAAAAACAATAAGAAACAAATTAAAAATACCTTAAAAAGGCAGTAGAAATATATAAGAAGTATATAGCGCCCCCGGGGGGATTTGAACCCCCGATCCCCGGCTTAGAAGGCCGGTGCCTTGTCCAGGCTAGGCCACGGGGGCAATACCGGATACTAATCTATTAATTCATAACTATGCTATATAGATAAATTTTAAGATTAAGGAAACGTTAAAAGTAATAAGGTTATCCATTTATCATTGTTAACTAGAAATGTCGAGATAGTTCTGCTAGGGGATGTCCTAGGCAATGAATCATGAATTCTTTATACCATCCAAATGGTGCTCTATGGAAGTTTACATTCTCACTACCCAGTCTTTCTCGCAACCTATTATCTAGTAATCTTAAAAATCTAAGTGCTAATTGAGGTTTTTCAAGATTTTCAGATAAATGTGCGTAGGGATATATAACGATATTTTTGACGCCCAACTTTTTACATAGGGAAATAAGGTCATCGATAAACTTGCTATAAATTTCCTCTCTACGACTAAAATCCCCCGCTTCAATAGTTACAAAAGAAACAAGAGTATTCTCAAATTCCCTTATACTTACATCTGCTTCCTCAATTGCTTCAAGTTTAACTTTTTCACGTGGCTTGTAAAAGAATTTCTTTGCATGAATATAAAGTACCTTCAATTCTTCTCCCCCTAAACATTCAATACTATGTAGTTATTATTATGAATATCAGTGCATAGTAGATGTAAATTACTCTTAATATTTCTATCCAAACTTATTTATTTATGACTTAATTTGAGGAAAAGGTGTTTTGACTGTGGATATATTGATCTTTGAGGATGACTTTTACAGGAGACTGGTTCCACTAGCTCTTACTCGTCATCTAAGTGATATCTACATTAGTGGTTTAACAAATCTAGAAAGAATAAAAGTAATCTTAGACTATATGAAGTTAGGAGATTATGATATATGGCTTAGCGGTAGGAAGTATCTATCTGAGTATATTATACATGATTTGTATGTAAATTACTTGTCAGAACTCTCGGATATATCGTCTAAATACGTTATTGGTATTAATAGTTTAATTCTCTGTACAATGAATAATTTGCGACTATTAATTGAGAAAATTCTTCAAGTAAAAAATACTGTGTGGATTAAAAATGGGAGAATAGTTGCCTTTAACATTAGTAAAGAAACCTTAGAGCATATATGTAAATCTACAGATGTAGCAAACATGATAATTAATGAGGAATTTTTATCTAGTCTGAAAAAGTCAGGTGTGGAGGTATTAAATGTTAATATTAAGATATTGAGTAATCCATGGGATATTATTAACATTCTCGACGCTATATTAAAAGATGATATTATGTTTTTCTACAATCTATATAAAGAGGATTTTCGTGAGGTTAAAAGGAACGTTTTTGTGCATAAGAATGCCGTGTTAGGAGATGTAGTTATTTTTAACTCTGAACCAATTCTCATAGAAGATGGTGTTGTTATTAATGACTTAGTAACTATTACTGGTCCTGCGTGGATAAAGAAGGACGCTAAATTGCTATCTAATGCGAAAGTATCATGTAGCGTTATTGGTGTAGTGTCAAAATTTGGAGCAGAAATGGATACTGCTATCTTAGATAATTATAGTAATATGGCGCATGCCGGTTTTTTGGGGCATTCATATGTGGGGCGTTGGGTGAATATAGGAGCGTTAACAGCATTTTCAGACCTAAAGAATACGTATGGTAATGTGAAAATGTGTGTAAATGGTTTATTAACAGATTCTGGGATGATAAAATTAGGCTCATTCGTATCTGATTTCTCAAAGTTATCAATTGGAACACATATTTACAGTGGTAAATGGATTGGTGTATCCTCACTTGTACATGGGCTTGTAAACATAGATATACCAAGCTTTACGATATGGACTGGAAAGAGCTTAATAGAACTAAATATTTCAAAAGCCATTGATATGCAGAAAAGAATGTTTAGTCGACGAGGAATTTGTCAAAAGCAATATCATATCAAACTATTATCAAAAATATTTGAATTAACTAAGGAGGAAAGAATGAAATTGAATGCTATTAAAAAGAGAGTTGAGTGGTCAGATTTCATTTGAGAAGGTGTAATACGCAATGATACCCTGTTATATCATATTTTCATCCCTTATCGCTATCTGCCTATCCTTAATATTAACTATATTTTTTAGATCTCTTTTTCTTAGAGCTAATATAGTCGGTATAGATCAATTCAAAATTAATAAGCCCAAAATCCCTACGTGTGTAGGTATAAGTTATGGAGTAACGTCGTCGCTTGCTATTGTAATTCTCTACTTACTAGGTTGTATTAATGCGGCCATAATGTATTCATATTCTCTTATGATGATGTTATGTATAATTGTAGGTCTAATTGATGATTTCTATGATCCTCCCGGGGTATTTAAGCCTATAGCCATGTTATTTGCCGGTATACCCCTTATTATATTTAGGTGTTATACTCCATACCTTAAAACCATTTTATATGGTGGATATAGTCTGCCTATTCTTTATCCTTTCATGATTCTTCTCGCTTTCTCGGTTACTTCAAATACCGTCAATATGCTAGATGTCATAAATGGATCAGCGGTCATAGGGGTCTTTATGGTACTACTTTCAGGTTTGCTTGCTAGTATTATAACAAAGTCTTCTCTTGGTGTAATAATTAGCATAATCTTACTATCGTCACTTATTGGTATACTATTGTTCAACATATATCCAGCTAAAATTTTCTTAGGTAATGTCGGTTCTCTCTCCATGGGAGCTAGTATCGCATTCTTAGCAGTTACTTCAAGAATAGAACTACCCCTTGTCGTGGCAATGTTTCCCTTCATTCATAACTCATTTTACTTTTTAGCTAAAGTAAGGGGTTTTATAGAGCACAAGAAATTAAATGTAAATATAACTTTTTTAGATGACCGTGGCTTTATTGTCGATGCAGAAGATAAAAGGGCACCACTAACTCTTCTTAGATTACTAGTATCATCATCTCCACGTAAGGAAAATGAATTACTTAATGATATGTTACTACTATTTATCATATCGCTAATTCTCTCAGTTATAACATCATACCTAATTACCATAAGGGTGTAACTACTATGAGAGGAGTATGGATAGTACTTTGTATCTTAGTGATTGAGTGGATCCTATTCATGCTACTAAATATTCTGATATTCAATTTCTCACGTATCACAATTGTAGAGAATAGGCTGATAGATCAACTTATAAAATTAATAGTTAACACGATAATTGGCGCTGGATGGTTATATAGTTGGATGAAGCTTGGAGAAAAATTTTATTCTAAAGTTAAATCTAGAACCTAAAGACCCGATTTCTCCCATTTACTCCTTTTCGCTAAATATTCTTCTACTGAATATTTTACTCGTGATGGGGTCCCATAAACTACAGTATTAGGTGGTACATCTTTAGTTACAATAGTACCCATTCCTACAACGCTATTTCTTCCAACTACTATACCAGCTTTAAGAATAGCTCCAGCACATATAACTGCGTTATCCTCAATCTTAACGCCTACCAATTTTTTTGAAGGTGGATAAGGGTCATTTGTTATTATGACACCAGGCCCTATAAATACATTATCTCCAATAATTGTTAGCGGGGGAATATATACCATACCTTCAATCTTGCAGTTTTTCCCAATTTTAACATTATAGTCAATATGTGTTAAAGATCCAATTTTTGTATTATCACCAATTTCTGTATTATCGCCGATATAGGTAAAATGCCATATTTTTACGTTCTTTCCTATTTTAACACCTCTACCAATAAAGTTTATGACCATAAAGACCACCAATAATACTAAAGATATCTAGTATTCCACGGGTAAAAATATTATGATTTTTTAATTATGAAATTATTTTCGTTAAACAAGTCATTCCATCTAAAAATAAGGTACTCTCCAAATACTAGAGCTCCATACTAATGGGAGATGGATAGAATATATAAGAGTGGTAGCCCGGGTGGGATTCGAACCCACGTCGCCGGCTTACTTCGACCCGACTTACGTCGGGCTCCAAAGGCCGGTATGCTTGTCCACTACACCACCGGGCTTGGATCAATAGTTCTCCAAAAATAAATTACTCTTATAATTAATCTATTTTACTTAAAAATCTTTAGATGAGCGTCTCTATATGTCTAATCTTTGTATTAAGTTCTTCAATTAATTCTCTTTTTCTTTTTTGATAGTTTTCATAGTCTACCTTTCTACTTAGATACTCATTTTCTATTTTTCTTATTTTGTTTATAGTATTACTAACTTGCTTTCTTGATTCAACTACTTGTGTTCCAATTTTTAACTTATCAGCAATTTTTTCTTCAATTTTTAAAAGTCTTTTTTCTAGGTTTAAAGTTTCTTTTAGCATTTTGTTTTTACTTCTTAGATATTCTCTTGCCTTAACCTTCCGCGATAAATAGTCTTTCTCTAGTTTGATTAAATTACTTATTAGGGTTATATACTTAGAGAGTTCTTCTTTATACTCCCGCGGTAGTCCTTTTAGTGCTAGTGTGAAGTTTGAGATTACACGATAGCCGAAGAGTAGTATTCCAGCTAGCACTGGTAAATATACAATTGCTGAGTTCTCTATGATTGAATAAAATGGTGAGTATCTAACTGGTAAAGAGATATTTATATCGGAAAATAACGTTATGTTCGAGTAGCTATATTGACTAATGATATTACCATCGCAGTCGTGAATATAAATTGTTAATTTTTCAACTATGTAATCTACTGCTAGAAACATCGAACTGTTAAGAGTAACATTTTCCATATTGTTTACGTTCATTACCTTGATAATTGGAATAGTATATTCAACTATTATTGATGCGGATTCGCCAATATTGAGACTATGAGGTATCGGTATCTTTAGTGTATCTTCATTAATGGAGATATTAAGAGGTTGTCCTACTACACTCCATGCACGTATATTATTGGCTTTATGAGGTATATAACAAGTTATCTCGAATCCCTTATTATATGTAAAATTACTGTAACTCAACACCTTTATATAATCTCTCACTAGGTAACTACCATCTAGCTCTACAAATATATGTCTGGTAATCGCTGTTGTTAATAACTGTACTTTATGTTCCTGATTGGATCCTAGTCTAATTGAGAGTTCATTTCCTGCTTTATCATTAGCTACATTACCCGTAAATAAGACAAATATTCTTTTTAAAGTTGCATTTTCTTGTGCTTTAAAGGGACCAGGGAATGATATTATCTCTAAGTCTTTGGGGACTATTATCGATATCTCTAATGATGCTACTGGGTAGCTTATAGTCGGGGCATATAAGATATTAAGTAAATATGTTTTTGAGTCTTCCTCTGTGAAAGCTTTCTTCAGTACGTATATAACTGAAATTTTATCGTATTTCCCTTCTAAATTTACAATATATTTAGTAATATTTTCATCAGTAATTACTGATACATCCAGTTCCTTACTGTTAGAGCAACACTTAAAATATACGATGTTATCACCATACTTTTTATCAAAAATTAAAGTTAGTTCCTGGGGTGTTTCGTTAGCTGGAGTGATTGTAATTAACATATCACATATTATCGTTCCACCTAGTTCTATAATTTCATATTTTTCCTTAATTTTTACTGATACGTCTGTATGTACTTCAGGTGAAGCTAATGTTATATTATGTGACAAGAGTATAAGCATTAAGAGTATGATAAGAAATAACGTAGGAATCACTTTCCTAATTTTCATCCCTCATCACCAAGCATATTCTGGGTTAATAGCTAAAATATTTAGCTTAAATTAATTCTTAATCTTAAAATAAAGTTATTACTAAGAAGTCTTTTTATTTTTTCTTCTATTTTATATGTCCGTTAACTTTTAACAGGCTTTCTGATAAATCTCTTTTATATACGTTTAGCGGCTGTTTTTATTTTTTGATGAGAAAATACCCATATATTGGGCCCTCAGAAAAGGAAATAGAACAGATGTTAAGCTTTATAGGTATTAGTAATATAGACGAACTATATAGAGACATTCCAGAAAAGTTTATGATAAAAAGACCACTGAACATACCGGGTCCAATGACTGAGCACGAAGTTGTAAGTTATATTAAGGATCTTCTATACAACAAGGTTAAGTTTATTTCTCCAAATCATGTATTTTGTGGTGGAGTTACATTATTCCCTATACCCTCTGCATTGTTATATTTAATTGAAAGAACAGAATTTTTAACATCCTATACCCCATATCAACCAGAGATATGTCAAGGTGTTTTACAGGCACTATTTGAGTATGAAAGTTTGATTGCAGAGTTATCAGAAATGGACGTTGTAAATGCATCAATGTATGATTGGTCTACATCAGCTGCTGAGGCTATATTGATGGCTGTTAGACTCGATAGAAAAGGTAGGAAAAAAGCTTTAATACTAGGGGAAATCCCAAAAAATCGAGAGTTCGTTATAAGATCGTATACATGGCCACAAGATATAAGGATAGAACATTTAGATACGGATTTAATTTCAGGACTAATAAATAAGGAGAGGTATAAAGAAATTATTAAAAAGTACTCAGCCGTATATCTTGAGATTCCGTATCTGTCTGGAGCGATAGAGGAAAGCGTTAAAGCCCTAGTAGAGATTGCTCACGAGCATAATGTTCTTTTCATACTAGGAATGGACTTATGGTTGTTGCCGCTGTTAAAGCCGCCTGGAACGCTGGAAGTTGACATATTCGTATCAGATGGTCAAGGCTTCGGGATACCATCTTCATTTGGAGGACCTCTCCTAGGCATATTTGCAGTAAAAGGAGATATCAAATTAGTAAGGCAAATGCCAGGAAGAATCATAGGTTTAGCTGAAGATATAGATGGCAAACGTGCTTTTACGATGATCCTACAAACAAGAGAACAGCATATAAGAAGAGAGAAAGCTACTTCTAATATATGCACAAATGAATCGTTATTAGCAATTGCTGTAGCTATATTTATCTCACTTATGGGGCCTCATGGGTTAGTTAAAGCAGCCTCTAAAATGGTGAAGTTAGCACACGACTTATCTAACGCGTTGCGTGATTTCGGCTTATCAGCTCCGCCATATCGAGCTAGATTTGGTAGAGAATTCATATATCCTACCGGTGAACTAGATCCAGAGAAGCTATTGCTACAAGGTTTGTCACGCGGTTACCTAATGGGCTTGCCTATTAAAGGCATCTTCGAGAACAAGTATGGTAATGTCTTACATGTCTCTATAAATGGATTTCATGACGTTGATGACATTCGTAAATATGTGTCGATAATTAAGGAGGTGCTAGGAAAGTGACCTTAAAAAGAGATTTTAGACAAGCCAGGTGGGATGAACCATTAATAAATGAAATGCCCCGATCTACTGTAAGGATAGATGATGAAATTTCAAATCTTTTGCCTAAGAATTTAATTAGAGAGTCTTTAAATTTACCTGATGTATCGGAGCCCTCTATTGTCAAGCACTACATAAAGCTTTCTCACATGAATTACTCAGTTGACTTAGGTCCATACCCTCTAGGAAGCTGTACTATGAAATATAATCCCAAATTGCTGGAAAGTATCGTTTTAGACGATCGTTTTGTTTATCTCCACCCATATATGCCCGAAGAGCATGTACAGGGAATACTTAAAGTATTATATGAGCTACAAAAAATGTTCTGTGAAATCACAGGTATGGATTATTGTTCACTTCAGCCAGCAGCTGGTGCTCAAGGAGAATTTACAGGAGCATTAATGATTAAAAAATATCATGAAATACATGGAAATAGCCATAAGGATGAGATTATAGTTCCAGATTCTGCTCATGGAACAAATCCTGCAAGTGCTAAAATGGCAGGTTTTAAAGTTATTGAAGTGCCAAGCAATCAAAATGGAACATTAGATATAGACGCACTTAAAAGTGTAGTTAATGAAAAAACGGCTGGACTTATGATCACCAATCCGAATACTCTAGGGATATTTGAATCAGAAATTGATAAAATTTCAGAAATTATCCATTCAGTTAGCGGACTAATGTACTACGATGGCGCCAATTTAAACGCAATAATGGGTATTGCTAGGCCTGGTGACATGGGTTTTGATATTGTACACCTAAATTTGCATAAAACATTTGGTACTCCACATGGAGGGGGTGGGCCAGGGGCTGGACCTGTCTGCGTGAAGAAGCATTTGAGAGATTTTTTGCCTATCCCGATTGTAGAATTTAATGGGAATAAGTATTACTTTGAGTATAACCTTAAATATTCGATTGGAAAAGTACATAGCTTCTATGGAAATATCGGTGTTCTTATAAAGTCCTATATTTACATATTAAGACTTGGCTCTGAAGGACTAAAAGAATCTGCAAGAATCTCTGTTCTGAATTCAAACTATCTATTGAAGAAGCTTATTTCTTTACCAGGGGTAACTCTACCATATGGAGATAAGCCTCGGAAACATGAATTTGTAATTAGTCTTAAGAGGTTAGCTAAAGATACTGGAGTAAGTGCATTAGACGTTGCTAAAAGACTGCTTGACTACGGTCTTCATGCGCCAACAATATATTTCCCATTGATTGTCGAGGAGGCAATGATGATAGAACCAACAGAGTCTCTAGGCAAACAGGAATTGGATGAATATTATGAAGTGTTTAAAGAAATAATTGAGACGGCATACTCTATCCCGGAGAAGGTTAAGGGTGCACCCTATAACACTTCAGTCAGAAGAATTAAGGAAGCAGACGCTTCAAGGCCCAAATCAATGAAACCAACATATAGATGGATCATTGCAAAAAGCAAATCTCGAGAACCTTAATCCCAATTTTAAATTTTTGTGTTAAAAATAGAAATTACTATACAATTTTCTTTATTAAACTTAATAGTAGAGTATTATTGCTAGTTAGAAGTGGCTATGAGGGTTTATATAAAAACGTTTGGATGTACATTAAATAAGTTTGATAGTATAGTAATGGCTAGAATATTGACTAGAAATGGCTATAAAATTGTTGACTCGCCTAGTGAGGCAGATATAATAATTGTTAATACATGTGGTGTTAAAAAGCAAACTGAAGATAAAATTATATCATATTTAAAGGGAATTGTTAAAGAATATGGTAATGATAAAAGAATAGTTGTAGCCGGCTGTTTACCTGTTATCAACCTAAAACTTTTACTTCGGGAGGTATGTGCAGATGCCTTTATCGGCCCCTCACCTGGTAATAAAATACTCACTATTTTAGATTCTTTAGTCAAAGAAAAAGAAAAGAAAATTATAGATGTGTGGTCTGGTGGGCAATCTCCTCTTATTCCACCATGTGATGTTGAAAAACGTGTTATAGAGCCTATAGGAATTTCATTTGGATGTTTAGACAATTGTGCTTTTTGTGCTACTAAATTTGCACGTAGCACATTAGTAAGTCAGCCACTAGAACAAATAATTAACCACATAAAATGTGTTCTTAATATAGGCGTTAAAGAATTTCACCTTACATCTCCAGATAGTGGTGTTTATGGTTTTGATTTAAGACCTAGAGTTACAATTACTGATTTACTCCGAAAAATCGAGGAGCTAGATGGAAAATTTTACGTAAGACTCGGTATGATGAACCCGAGATGGGCTGCTAAATGGATAGATGAACTAATAGAGATCTTTAGAAATGCAAAGCACTTATTCAAGTACTTACATATACCAGTTCAAACTGGAAGCGATGCTCTCTTAAAAATTATGAACCGGTCACATACTGTGGAAGATTATTTAATGGTTGTGAGGAGGTTGAGGCAGGAAGTAGATAAGAGATTTACCATAGCAACTGATATTATAGTTGGCCATCCAGGAGAAAGAGAATCCGACCTTGAAGCTACAATTCAGCTAATCAAAGATTCAAAACCAGATGTCGTTAATATATCCAAGTTTTTCCCAAGACCAGGTACTAAAGCAAAGTTAATGAAACAAATACCAACGCGAATAACTAAGGAGAGAAGTAGGCTGGTGACGAAAGTAACTTTTGATGTGATGAGTGAAAGAAGCAAATTATGGATTGATTGGACTGGGGAAATTCTCGTAGATGAATTTGGTTTAAAGGGGAATATTATGGGTAGAAATTATGCTTATAAGCCAGTGGCAGTACTTAATGATGCTTCGTTGTCGCTAGGACAGTTTGTTAAGGTTAGGATCGTACGTGCACATCCAACTTGGTTAGAAGCAGAGATAATATAGTAACTATTATTACCTCAAAAACTTATAGTAATGTATATATAAGCTTTTTAATTCTGTTTTTGAGGCTTGTCCTTTTTCCCATAACGGTAAACTTTCTCCTAATTATGTAACTTATTACATCATCTATAGTTGCTAATTGATCTGGGTGATACAAAATTGTATCGCCTATTGTATCTGGGATATGGGAGTCACTACCTGCTGTAAAGCCTAAATGTTGATAACTACTTAGAAGTTGTTTTCCTCGCTTAATTTGTGATGAATAGTTAAGTGTTGATGCGTTTGCTAATTCGATGCCATCGACATAATTAATAGCATGCTTTATTCCCTTAAATGGTGACAGAATATCGAACGGATGTGCTATTATTACTAGTCCACCATCTTTATGGATATTATCTATAATTTCATAAATGTCTATTTTTAAGTTAACCTCAAATTTTTCTGTTATGTTTAACGCTATAATATGTCCATATTTTGTAGAAATTTCCACTCCTGGTATTACTGTGACATCATCACTAAGTTTTAGTGCGTTAAATGCTCCCTTAGTGGTATTATGATCCGTAATTGCTATAAAGTTCAAATCTCTAGCTCTAGATATCTTCAATACTTCCCTTATAGTTGTAATAGCATCGCTAGAGTACTCTGTATGAATATGTAAATCCAGTTTCGTCATCAATAAACCACGGAGCCTTCTCTTAGATCCCTATCAGGAGTTAATAATGCTATGTTGCCATCATCCTTAGCTGCTAGTATCATCGCTTCAGACCTTATACCAGCTATGATCTTCTCCTCAATGTTTGTAATAATTACTACTTTCTTCCCAAGGAGTTCATCCTTACTATAATGCCCTTTTATTCCGGCAACAGTGATATAGTTTCTATCTCCCATAGAAACAATTATTTTATACAGATTTTCCTTTCCCTCTATATCCTCAACTTTAACAATTCTACCAATACGCATCTCGATCCTCTGCATATCACTAACGGAAATCTTTTTGGTAGTCTTCTTTTTCCTTAACTCATTTAACTTATTTACTAGCTCCTGAGCCCTAATTTTCTTGAATGGAACCTCTAATTTTCCTCTAATCTCTACTAGTTCTTCTCTGGTATCAATATCTGACCATGAAAACTTATCAAACCCAAAATATGAGAGTATTTTCGACGTAGATGATGGTATAATTGGGTTTAGCATAATTGAAACAGCCTTAATGACTATATAAATTGTATATAAATTTGAAATTGCTTTTTCTTTATCTGTCTTTATCTTTTTCCAAGGCTCCTCCATATTCATCAAGGCATTCGCTTTTCTAACTATCTCCATAACGTCAGTGATCACCCTTTGAAAACGCATGTTTATATAATGCTCTTCGACTTTTCTCTTCACTATATCGACTTCATTGAGTAAATTCCTTTCGTCCTCAGTAAATTCATTAGGTTTTTCTAACTTTCCACCGAAATATTTGGCAACAAATGTAAGTAGTCTATATACTAAATTCCCAAAATGATTATTTAGCTCCTCATTTATAGCATACTCAAAAGTCTTCCACGTAAAGCTTGTATCTCTCACTTCTGGCCTCATTAGTGTTAACGCATATCTCCAGTAATCTGCTGGCAATAATTCTAAGGCTTCATCACACCATATCCCAATCCCCTTACTTTTAGAAAATTTCTGACCTTCATACATTAGAAACTCTGTTGCTCCAACATGGAATTTTAGAGTATATGGATCTTCAGTAGCCATTAGTAATGCTGGGAAAATTATAGTGTGGAATGGAATGTTATCCTTACCTATAAAGAAAGCCACGTTAGTATTTTGATCTAACCACCACTTTTTCCACTCATCTTCTTTTCCTTTTTTCTTGAAATATTCAATCACCGCTGAAACGTATCCTAAAACTGCTTCAAACCATACATATATAGTTAAGTCTTCCGCGTCTGGAAAAGGTGCCGGTATACCCCACCTGTTGTTCCTAGTAATTGAACGAGGTTTTAATCCTTGTTTAATCATTTGTAAACTAAAGTTTTTGGCGTTTTCACTTAGGGTAGTAGATTCAGATATAAACTTTATCAGTTTCTCTGTAAAAGCTGGTAAATTGAAATAATAGTGTTTGCTTTTCTTTACTACAGGTTTTCCACCACAAATTACACATTTTGGGTTAACTAACTGTATAGGCGTTAAGAGAGAACCACATTTTTCACACTGGTCCCCACGTGCATTTTCATATCCACAATATGGACATGTTCCAATAACGAAGCGGTCAGGTAAATAAATCTTATCTCTCTGGCAGTATAATACCTTATCCTCTTGCTCAAATATATATCCATTATTAAATATTTTCATATAAAACTCTTGAGTAAATTTTATATGAACAGGATTATGCGTTCTAGTGTAGTTATCAATATGAATATTAAATCCTCTTAAAATATCAACTATCTTTTCATGAACTTTACGTGAAAGTTCTTCAGGCTTAATGCCAAGCTGTAAGGCCTTTATCTCAATAGGTGTTCCATGTTCATCTGAGCCAGTAACATAAATTACATCTTCGCCTTTTAACCTTAGAAATCTAGCAAATATATCTGCTGATAATAATGATCCTATCAAATTTCCAAGATGTGGTACATCATGTGCATATGGCCATGCAGATGTTACTATCCACTTACCCAAATTATCTTCACCTATAATCCAACTATGAATATTTAATAATATATCTATATCGTTCTTGGAGATATTGATAGGGTTTAAGCCCATGCTTCTTAGCGATTTTTCTCAATATATCCATAGAGCCACTAACATATTGTAATGATTTCTTCTTTGCAAGGTAGATGTCCCTTGGGAGATTAAGCTTTCTAGCAATATGTCTCAGTATATGTTTTCTCATTTCATCATTTTGATTCTCTACTAAAAACTTTAGAGGAGTATGATGTACGATATAGGTGACACCCGGACTTATCAATGGATAAATAAGTCTAATATTACTACTGTAGGCTAATTTCCACTCCCGCTCAAAGTTTACTAAATAAGAAAACAAAAGTACTTTGTGTATTTCATCACGTAAAGCATCGTAACCACCTTCTTTTAGAATTTCTACAAATTTTTGGTATCCTCCAAAAACTTCATCCGCCCCTTGACCTAAAGCTAATATCCTACCCTGTGGCACCTCTTTAAAGACCCAGTACTGAGCTAGCGCTAACGAAATATTCATAGGTGTATTATCCTCTGTTATTTCTAAAACTAAATCAATGTCTTTAGTTGCCTTTTTAACATCTGGTCTAGTGACTACTATATAATCCACTCCAAGTTGCTTTATTAATTTTAACGCTGAATTATTCTCTCCAACTCTCTTGGTAAGGAATATCGCAACTACCTCCAAACCCATATCAACTAAAAGTTTTAATACAACCGAACTGTCCAAACCACCAGAATATGATACATATACTTCACGCCTATATCCCTTCAATATGTTTTCAAGCCTACTTTGATAATACTTCGCTAAGTAACTAGAAACTTCATTTATATCATTTAATATACTTTTCGTATCTACTGCAGAATAGAATAGTTTATGTAAATTATATGTGATTTTAAATGATTTTAGTCCTCTCTTACGAGAGAGTATATAACATGGGTGGTATCTGAAGCCATACATCAATTTATTATTAAATGTATATATCCTACGGTCCTTAAGTACTATCTCATTATTTAATTCAAACATATATGTAGCTAGGAATCCTATAGGATCCCTTAAAAGTATATATTCATCATCTTTACGTATAACCAGAAGGTAATATCCATCAAGAATCTCATCAATAATCTCGGCTGAGGAATACACATCTTGCTTAATAATTTCATTAAGTATAAGTTCTCCATTAGCTACTCGTATTAAGTCTGAATATACTTTTCCAAAGTAATACCCTACGAAAACATACTTTTTAGTAATATCGTGGGGGATTTTTTCATAAATTGTTGCTAGTATCTTCCCTTCTTTCAGCTTTATTTCAAAGCTCATAATAAATCATAATTATGTTATACCACAGTATAAGATATTATTTTTTGGTGTAACCGATGGTTGTGCATCCGATTGAATATAGATACGGAAGCTCTGAGATGAGAAGTATCTTTGACATTAAGAATAAAATAAAGTTAATGATAGAAGTTGAAATTGCAATTTTAGAAGCGCTTGAGGAATGTCATATAATTCCTAAAGGTGTTGCTGAAGGCGTGAAGAATGCAACAACTAATTTATCAATTGAAAATGTAATGCATTGGGAACAGATCGTTAAGCATGAAACTATGGCGCTTGTAATGGCTATGACCGAGGTTTCTGGGGAATTTGGCAAGTATATACATCTAGGAGCAACTTCTAATGACATTTTAGATACCGTTATGGCAATACAGATTAGAGATGCTTGCAATATCATCCTAAGGAAGCTACTTAACTTAATTATTATACTTATGAAACTTGCATGGCGAGAAAGAAAAACAGCTTGCATCGGCAGGACACATGGGCGTGCTGCAATACCAACGTCCTTTGGATATAGGATACTGCAATATGTAGATGAGCTAATTAACGCATATAAAATGCTAGCTAGGGCTATGAAAAATGCTGCCGTGGGTAAATATTCTGGTGCTGTAGGTATATATGCTGAATTAGGTAAAGTTATGAAGGAAGTAGAGCATCTTATTATGAAAAGGCTAGGTTTAGGTGTTGCTAAATATTCAACTCAAGTTGTACCCAGAGACCGTTTATCAACGCTTATGTATACACTTATCCTAGTATCAACTATACTAGATCATTTAGGTAGGGAAATTAGGAATTTACAAAGAAGTGGTATAGAGGAGGTTTATGAACCTTTTGGAAAGCATCAAGTTGGATCCTCAGTAATGCCGCATAAAAGAAATCCAATTCTAAGCGAGAAGGTATGTGGGTTAGCAAAGTTTCTCAGAGGACACATAATTGGTTTTCTTGAAAATATAGCTTTAGAACATGAACGTGACCTCACAAATAGCTCATTTGAAAGAACAGCGTTACCAGAAGTATTTCTAATTCTAGATGAGCAGTTAGAAACTATGAACAGAGTAGTAGAAAACTTAGTAGTGAACAGAAATAATATGATTAACAACATCAAGCAGGAGGGTATTTATATATACTTTGATCTTTTAGTTCAAAGAATTACATTAAAAGGTGGGAATAGGCAAGAGGCACATCATGTTTTAAGAGAACTATATCTCCAAAGGGCATCCCTAGAGGATGTTCTATCCAACGAATATATAAGGAAATATCTATCTGAAGATGAGATTCTCGAAGCTATGAACACTGATTATTACGTTAACTTAGCTGCATGGAAAGTTGAAGCGTTGATTAAAGAGTACTGTGAAGAAATTGGCATTAGGCTTGACCAAGTAGTTTCCTAGCTAGCTTTTCACCAATTCCTGGCACTTTTAGTAGCTCCTCATATGTCGCCTTTTTAAGATCCCTTGGTGTTTTATATCCATGTTGGTATAAGGCACGTGCTCTTACTCTTCCAATATCCTCAATCATTACTAATGGTAACAATTCCTTTCTTACCCCATGTTTTAACCTTAATGATAATTGATAATACTGTGTATATAACTGGCTATGTCCTAAAAGTAATGATATTTGACTAGCTGCATATGATATCCACTCAGCCGTTGACCTAATTATTTGTAAATCACCTGGTTCAACTAACCATTTATTTAAAATTTCATCTTCGCTAATCTCATTTATCCAATCATATAGAACAAGTACCGTTTTCCAGCGCTGTAGTATATCATGTTTAGTAAAAATATGCTTGTTTAGAATATTCACGAAGTCTATATCTAATTCCGGGTTTTCACTAAGCAGTTGCATAACTGACATTTCAATCTTCTTCTCCTCTCGAGAGTAATATGGTGCTAATGCGGAGTCTGGTGTCGATACTATTGAGTATAAAAGCATAAGGATATTGAGTGATGTAGTGATATTTTCTTCAATAAATTGCTTTAATGTGATTGCTGTTGATGGAAGGATATATAGCTCTGCTATTCTTCTACCGAATTTAGTTATAAAAATCCTTCCCTCCTTAATTGTAACAAAGTTATTTTCTAAAAGTATCTGTAGGCTATCCGATATTTTCCTCTTAATTCTACTTATACCGTATTGAACAGAACATAGTGTTTTCCTAAAGAATCTCTCTAAATCCTCTAAACTTAAACCGTCTCTATATGCTAGCAATCCGAGTAAATGCATATCAAAAAATTCATTCTCAACTAACTTAGACCTTATATTTTCAATTCTACCATTGATATAATAGTCCATTATATACTCAGCATCATCCTCCGATCTAGCTACGACTATAGCCTCACCATATTCATCAAATTGAGGTCTTCCCGCTCTGCCAGCCATTTGCTTATATTCAAATACAGAAATGGGTTCCCTATAACCCAATTCATATCTGTACAATGTCGTAATTATTACTCTTTTAGCTGGTAAATTTACACCCGCCGCAAGAGTTGGTGTAGCTGTTAGTATTTTAACGTATCCCTTTTTAAATGCATCCTCAATAATTTTTCTATGCTCTGCAGGTAATCCTGCGTGATGAAAACCTACTTTGTATCTAACTAACCTGGATAATATTCTAGAGAGCTCAGTAACCTCTCCAGCAGATAAAATTTCTCTAGATAGCTTCTCATTTTCTGGACTAACTTGATATAGTAGTTGCCCTACCTCTCCTATAATTTTTTCTGCAATTTTCTTGGCTAGTAATACTGCATCTCTTCTTCTTTGAACGAAAATTATTGCTTGTTCATCTCTCTTAATGGTATCCAAGGCTAAATCTATTACTGGATTTCCATAATTGTCACTGATTTTTTCAATTGCTTCATCCGAAAATATGATATATCCATCTATGTATACACCCTCTTTCAGCGGTACTGGCCTCCAATCCGTCGAAACAACTTTTGTGTTAAGCCATTTTTCAAAATCTTTGGTATTTGAAATTGTAGCGCTTAATGCTAAAAGCTGAATTTGCTTATTCGACAATTCATACAGTAATTTAGTTATAAGAACTTCGAGTGTGGAACCACGATCGATCGAATCGATATAATGAATTTCATCAACTATTATTAGAGAAATATCCCAAAGCCATGATGGTTTATGCCTTAATAAAGAATCCATTTTCTCATATGTCGCGATAATAATGTCTGCAAATCTAAGTCTCTCGCCAGGATCGTCATAGTCTCCAGTTGTTATAATGACCTTAGCATGATCACTCATGACCTTTGTAAACTCATTATATTTTTCATTTGCAAGAGCTTTTAGAGGAACAAGATATATAACTTTACCTCTTCTTTCAGAGATGTGCTTAATAGCAGATAACATTGCCACTAAGGTTTTTCCACTTGCTGTTGGTGTTGCTAAAACAAAACTCTTATTATTAAATAAGCCAAGTTTTACGGCAGCTTCTTGCGGAGGATATAAAGTATTGATGCCTAGCTTCTTAAGTCTATGCTTATATAGATCAGGTATTGGTAACTCATCGATTCTTATCATTCTAGTTAACGACCTACCTTAGAAATCCTATCAATACCAGGCTTATAAAGTACACCTTCTTCAACTAATTTGTCTATAATTGCTTCAATTTCAGTTATTGATAAGTTAGAGTGCTGTAAAAGATAATTCTTAACATCCTCTAAATACGCATACTCACCATCCGGATATCTTTTAATATGCTTTTCTATAGCGTCAAGAACTATTCCAACTTTACTCCTTCTTCTCTGTGGTATCCCGCTATATAATATATCTATATCTGGCCTACCACTTTCTACATCGAATCCTACACTCCTTAAGAATTGATCAAGTAAGTATGTAGCTCTCTCTGCATCCTCTGCCTCTACCTTATTTTTTAACTTTGCTCTTGCTATTGCTTCAGAAAGTCTAATAAGACTTTCTAGCTGTCTTGGGGATATCGAGATCGGATCTTCTTCGCTACTTCTCATTCTCATCTTTAAGTAGTAGCTCTTTATTTTTTCCATAGCTTCCTCGGTAATCTCGACATCCTGCCTTTTTGCGTATGCGATAAATTTCCTTATGAAATCTATATCAAAAATGTCTCTAAATCGAGTATCTCTTCTTCTACTTCTAAGTATGTGATCTACAAGTTGCTCATCTCTCTGTGCTTCTGGAATATCCCTAATGATATAAATCAAGTCAAATCGTGATAATAACGTTATTGGCAAGTCTATATTGTCTTTTGGTGGCCTATGTATATTATAACGGCCTTCTTTTGGATTAGCTGCTGCGATAATTGTAGTTCTTGCATTAAGAGTAGCTACTATTCCTCCTTTAGCTATAGATACTGTTTGTTGTTCCATGGCCTCATGTAAAGCTACTCTATCTTCAGGCCTCATCTTATCAATCTCGTCAATAGCACATACTCCCATATCAGCTAAGACAACTGCACCAGCTTCGAGTGATAATCCTCCTCCTGCCTCTTTAATTACCGCCGCTGTAAGTCCGGCTGCTGTAGTTCCTCTACCACTTGTGTAAAGGCCTTTAGGAGCTAAAGCAGCAATATATTTTAAAAGTTCACTTTTTGCAGTTCCAGGATCTCCTAAAAGTAGTACATGGATATTTCCTCTAAATTTAACCCCGTCAGGCATTATCTTTTCACAACCACCAATTAACGCTAATAATAAAGCTTCTTTTTCAACTTCTAAACCATAAATAGACGGCGCAAATGAACGTATAAGCTTCTCGTAGAAACCTGCTTCTCTTGCCATTTTCCTAAACTCCTCTTCTTCCTCTTTAGTTATTTTTATTTCACTAGCTTCCTTAGTTAATGTCTCAATACCTACTGTATGGACGATGAATTCATAATATCTCTTCTTACTGCTCTTCTCTCCTCTTATATGAAGAATGCCATTGATCCTAACGATATCTCCCGGTCTAGCTATCTCAATTAATGGTCTCCTTATAACTATATCAATAAATCTAGGGATCTGACCTGGAGGAAGTTCATCAGGTCTTTCTTGAATCCTAGCAAACTGTATATCAGTATATGTAGATAATTCTGGGACTAAATGCATTTTTCTTCTCTTTTCACCACAATATGGGCAAACTTTAGGAGCATCAATAATAAATGTAAATGGATCTAATGGGACTTCGATCGTTTGGTCACATTTTGCACATTTATATACAGCTTTTTCAATAAATGAATAAACTTGAGAAGTTCTCACTAAAAGTCCAGTGACAGAAATCAACTTGCCAAGATATTTAGAGTTTATTTCTCGTAATTTTAATGGATATCCGGCTTCACCAATAAAACCAACATATATATCATCAAGGTTAAATGTTTCACCGGGCCTCTCTGTAACTAGTATTTGATGAACCGCTTTTCGAGCTGCTTCGATAGCCATATGTGGCTTATTAGTAATTATCTCCGCCAGCTCTTCGTCATATGTTATCAAATCATGAAAATCTATGGCTAGATACTTATCTTCTAATGTAATTAACTCTAAAATTTGATTTCTATACTTGAACTTTCCTCTCTCGTCCCTAAACTCCCTTAGGAAATCTAATATCTTTTCCTCAATATTAACTTGATCACTTTCCATAATTTATACACCTGTATAAGATTTCCAAGAATTAATAATCTCCTTAAATATCCTTAGTAACACTTTCTCTTCATAAGTAAGTCTCTCAGTGATTGAAGTTTCCTCAATCTCACTTAAAACTGGAATAGCATTTTTTCTCTTATTAATAACTTCTCTAAGTCTATCCATGCCTCTCCGTAAAATTTCTAATGCAGGATAATTTTCTTCTTCTTGTAATTTCTCAATTAAAAAGGATATTAACGATACTTTAGTATAAAACTCGGGGGGTAACCTCGAAATATTATATGATCCCTTTATCTGAACCTTCTCTCTCCAGTAAACTCTATTAATCCACTCATTCAATTTTTCAATATCAATAGACGCTACTCTTTCATTGATCAGAACTTTAGCGACCCAAAGTGGCACAGATATAATCTCACCTGCCTTTGCATAAGGCAACTTTATCGTTAACGTTTCATATTCCTTTAAATCTTTTCTTAATATAACCTCAACTTCATTCCATTCTCTTAAAATTTTAAGCATTCTAATCTCTAATCCAACCATACCAATTATACTTAACAGAACTTTACCATTAAAATAATATTGTACCCTTAGCTTTAATTTCAGCTTAATAGGGGGAAGCTTAGTCTGAGCGTGAAGTTTAAAACCAATATAAAAAGATCTAAAAAATTGTCTCAAGAGATTTTCTCTAAGAGAACACAAATAACCATTTTAGGCTAATATAATAACTATCTTAAATTTCTATTACCTTTTTCAATAATTATATTGTTAAGTATTATTAGGTGAGAAAATTGTCTGTTCGAATTGAGCAGATGTGGGTTGAGAAATATAGACCTAAGACGCTCGATGAATTAATTGATCAAGAAGAAGTTGTAGATGGGCTAAAACAACTATTAGCTAATAAAAATGAGATGCCTCATTTGCTGTTTGCAGGGCCTCCGGGGACTGGTAAAACCACTACCGCCCTTATTATAGCTAGACATCTTTATGGTGAAGCTTGGCGTGAATATACATTAGAATTAAATGCATCTGATGAGAGAGGAATAAATGTAATAAGAGAAAGAGTTAAAATTTTTAGCCAGTATTTTACGCCAACTGAAGAAATTCCATTTAAATTAATTATTCTTGATGAAGCAGATATGATGACTTCTGAAGCGCAAACAGCATTAAGAAGAATTATGGAGATTAACTCGAGGGTTGCCCGTTTCATTTTAATATGTAATTACTTGACAAGGATAATATCACCGATCCAAAGTAGATGTGCAATTTTTAGGTTTCGGGGAATACCTAAGGAAGATGTAATAAAGTATCTAGAGAGGATTTGTCAAAATGAAGGTGTAAAATATGAGGAAGGAGTTCTTGAGCTAATTTATGATTACACAAAAGGAGACTTACGGAGAGCAATTAATCTTCTCCAATCTGCAGCTGGTGTGGGTGGTGGTGTTATAAAGGCTCTTCATGTTGAAGAGCTTGTTGGTAAAGTTACGCCTAAGGTAATTAGAGAGCTTATTGAATATATTAAGGCTGGTGACTTCTACAAAGCTAGGCATCTCTTGTTCGACTTTAAGTCTGGTAGTGGTTTAGATGGTCAAGAGATAATTAGATTAATTATGAATGGATTGATTGAGAGTAGACTTCTCACGCCAGAAGTAGCTAAGATTCTAGCGGAATATGAGTATCGATTAATAAACGGCGCGTTTGAAGAAATACAGTTAACAGCGATGCTTGCATCTATAATGTCAGCAATTGGACGTGGGTAGTATACCATGCAGTGGGTAGAACGTTATAGGCCTAAAACTGTGGATGAAGTTATTGGAAATGAGGATGCTAAGAAGAAGTTTATCGAGTGGGTTAAGCGGTGGAAGAAGAAGGAAGTTGAGGAGCTAGGAATACTGCTGGTAGGTCCTCCTGGTATTGGAAAAACGAGTTGGGTTCACGCATTTGCTAATACCTTTGGCTATAATGTAATAGAAACTAACGCTAGTGACTATAGGTCTCAAAAAGCGTTGGAAGAACGATTAGGTCACATTTCTAGGTCAGTTTCCTTGGATTCCTTCTTTATGGGTATGCACAAAAAGGAGCCGTTAATATTTCTTGATGAAGTAGACGGTTTAGATCCTAAAGCTGATAAGGGTGCTATAGAAACAGTAATTAAAATCGCAAAATCAAGTGGTGTTCTTACAGTATTAGCAGCTAATATCGTAGATCCTAAACGCTATAAAGAGCTACTAAAAAACTTCTACGTAATAGAGTTCAAACCTTTATCACCAAGACAAATTGAATTGTTACTAAGAAAAATCGTGTACCTAGAGAACTTAGATATTAAGGATGAAAAGTTAAGGGAAATTGTGTTAAAGTGTAAAGGCGATGCGAGGGCAGCTATAAATATGCTTCAATCAGTTGCTATAGGAATTTCAATTGAGGCTGTAGGTACAACGTTAGAAAACCTACCATTTGAAGTATTCATGAAAAGACTTTTTGAAGCAAAAACTTACGATGAAGTTGTAAGTTTGATTCAGTCAAATATCACTCATCTTGAGGATCTAATCCAGATATTATGGGACTTAGTCTCTAGAAGTGGAATGGACATTAAATATATTGCCGATTTCCTCAAGGAGCTCTCCGATATTGATATCTTATGGAGTAGAATTAACAGAGAAAGAAAATGGGGTCTCCTAAGATATCTCTTTAATTTACTACCAAGCTATATATATCGGCTGAAGAGGTATGTCACATACGAAGAAAAGTTTCCCGAATATCGATTTTATCTATTTGTCAAAAATAGGAAAGTGAGAGAACAAAGAGATGAAATATATAACTTAATACCGAGGTATTTCCATGTATCAAAACGAAAGTTCATAACAGAAATACTGCCATATTCTTATAAGTTACTTATAGGGGATATGTGGAGAGATTTTAGAGAGTGGTGCGACCGCATGTTTGGCTAATATCAACGACTGACCTAATCTTAAAAATAGTTAACTTAAAAATTATAACAGGATGTTGCATAATTTTAGTATAGTGATGTCAAGTAGAATAAATGTTATTAAAGTTTTTCCTGGAAGGCCTTTTCAGTTCAGAATCAGACTTGGTAGTACCTTATTCAAAGCTATTGTTAAGATTAAGGGTATTGAATATAGGAAGGGGGAGGGTTTCGTAATAACAAGCTATGACGCTATCCCTAAAGTAAATGCTTTAATTGAAAGATTTAACGTGATGCTTATACCTTATATTCCCTGTGTTATTTGTGGAAAGGATGTACATTGTGAGACATGTGAATATAGTATAAACTGTAGAAAAGACTTAGAGGCGTGTATATGTAAAACATGTCTAAATCAGAGTGATGCATGGAGGAAATACTCAGAGATACAGAAAACTAATCTTGATATTAAGTAACTAAGTAACTCCCAACGCTAAGTAGAGAGGTAACCTGCTTAACTTAAAGTATCTAAAAGTAAGTAATAATTTTACTATAAAAAGACCTATAACTGAGATCTACATTATACAGAATGCAAGGTATTGAATTACGATATTAACTGAGTATTTAATTTGGCGTTTAATTGGAAATTCTCTCCCAAGCTTCTATAAAATCACTCAACAATTTCATATACTTATTATCCATCTTGCACCTAAATATTCTAATTCTTCCGAACCTTTTTTCCTCTACCAAACCTAAACTTACAAGTATCTTTAGATACTTTTTTGTTTGTATATGATTCAATCCAGTTTCTCTAGTTAGTTGAGTTATATTTATCTCTTTACATAATACTATTTTGTGTAAAACTTTTGTCATCCCTCTTGAGCAAAAAATATCGTGTAATTCGATTTTCATTTTCTTCTATATACCTCCCTTCCTAGAATATCCTCAAGGAACTTTGCTGAAAATGACGGTAAACCAATCAATGTTGTCCTTCCTCTATATCCCTTCCCAGAGTCTCTTCTCGAAATAAACCCAAAATATGATAGAGTTTTTATTTCATTCCAAAACCATGTATGACTAATTGGAGTTATACCAATCTCATTACATATTGCTTGATATTCCTCCTCCAATTCACCAGTAGATACAAATGCTTTATTCGAATATAGTAGTAACCTAGATAAGCTATATAAAATTAATTTCTCATGAATCGAAAGATGACGTAAATCTTCAACTGAGAATGATGGCGGAACTTTGTCTCTAGCTAACCTAATATGCTCAGGCTTCACTTCGGAACTCCCATAGTACTCAGCTATTTTACCACCATTTAAAAGAAGCTCAATTGCATATCTTGCATTAAAGTTATATGTTGAAGAGATGTCTGCACAAGTTTCGACGGTTTCGAAAGGTATAGATCCTTCAACAAATGCTTCTTCAACTCTAGCTAGCAAAATATCAATAAGTTCATTATATGTGTACTCGCTCAATCTAATTATATTCCTTTTTAAAGTCCCAGCTGTCCATGGGTCTAGGTTTAATAGCGGCTCCTCGCTATGCAGAATAAATAGTAGCGACAATATATTCTGTGTTTGTGAAATTTCATCCACTCTACTTATCATATAAATAAATTCCTTGTCTCTTCGAAATAGTGAGTCAGAGTCGTCGATAATCATCAGTATTCTCTTATCTTCCTTTTCAGCTGCATTCAAGGCTGCTATAAACATCTCCTCAATTGAAAATCCTCGGGGAGGCATAGATGGTATTGTTATTGAAGTAAGTTTCCTAATCAAGTTTCCTGGTTTCTTCTCTACTCTATAATTGGTATATATAATATATACTTTTTCTCTGTATTTCTTATCTCTTAGTAAATGTCGTTCAAAGTATCTTGCTAGCATTGTTTTACCTACGCCTGAACTACCAATAATAAATGCATGAGTGTAACTTTCTAGATCATCAAGTACTGGTTTAAATATGTTTAATAGATTATTAAATTCTGCTTCTCTATGTGGTATTCTCTCAGGTACATACTTGGGTAAAAGTTTATTAATATCTTTAAAGATTTTTGACATACCAAATAGATAACTATATCTGAAGATAATTTAACTCATCTATGAACAATAGAGACACAGATTAATTAAAGTATTAATGTATTCTTTTCCTAATTATTTCCCCTCCACATATAATGCATTCCTTTATTTTTTTACCAGCAGATATCGGGTATTCCTTACCACACTTAGAACACACTAATTTCCATTTAGCTACATACCTAATTTTCCTAGTCAGTGAATAGTACTTAATTCCTAACCTTTTTAGTATGTTTTGAATTGCGTAGTCATCTGTAACAACTACTACCTCCTTACCTTTGTCTCTAAGATGTAAAGCTAATGCTATTATATCTATATCCGTGTCCGATAATACAGGTAAATCTCCAGTTTTCTGGGCTATATCACTTGCTCTTTTAATATACTCATCTGGAGGTGAAAGAATTTTGATGACTCCACCACTCACCAAAGCACCGACAATCATCTCCTCATATTGATCTTTAACTTCGCATAACACAGAATTTGTCGTTACGTTTTCGCCTTGAAAATGCTTATAATATATCAACGCTGTTGTGTCAAGTACATATAGAGTGTTACCCACCATTGCAACTTCACGTAAAATAAATTGCACTGATTTCTATTATTTAATATTTAATCAGCATTTAGAATACAGTATTAAGGATAGCATTACTGCTCAGATTAAATATATCAGATTATTACATTATAGTTTTAGTACCTAGTTATAGATAGAATGGATATATAAAAATTATGTTACTTTTTACTGCCTAGATATCTTTATCAGCCTACTCAAACTTATATCATCATCAACCACAATAAATCTCGCAGGAGTTTGTGATTTTTTAATGTATACTCTTTGTAAGTAGTCTACCTCTACTCTTATTTGTCCATCAAGAACTAAAAGCGGAGGGCTTCTCGTTGTTCCAGCCCATAAGACAATCTTCCTATTTGGGTTTAGAACCATAACCGGTCTTCTGTAAACTGGCACGAGAGGAACAATTAATAATCCTTCTAATTCTGTATCAATGACTGGTCCACCAGCCGCGTATGCATATGCTGTAGAACCGATAGGTGTCGATACTATAATTCCATCAGCCTTACAGTGCCAAAGGTGCCTTTCCTCTTTATCAGTAATACCAACGTGTATTTCACATGTTTTTCCAGTAATTCTGGATGCAAATAATACTTCATTTAAAACCGGTGGGTAATTTTGCTTTTCTCCCTCAATTTCAACTTCAAGTCTCATTTCCTCGCAAATCTTATAATTTCCCTGCAATACCTTTTCGAGTATAGCAGGATAATTAGAAGGATCAGCTATTGATAAAAAGTTTCTTTCTCCCATGCCTATTCCTAATACTGGTATGTTTTTATTTGGAAGGAATAGAAGGGTTCTTAATACTGTCCCATCACCACCGATCGATATTACGAAATCAACATTAAGGGCCTCAATTCTATCTACTGTAGGTACATTATCAAAAATGGGAGGATACAAGAGTATATCTAAACCATTTTCATTTAGAAGTTTAATAATATGCGAAGCGATTTTAATAGCGCCCTCGACTTTTCTAGCTACAACTATACCGGCACTTTTCATCACAAAAACTCAAGTATCAGCACATAAATAAATCTCCTAAAACATATTATAACTACTAATTTAATTCTATTATATCTGAACTTAATATTATTGGTAGGAGGAAGAGGAATATGAGCAGTAAACCTGTTGAGCTCGGATCATTAAAACCTGGGTCTTTGGTAATTATAGATGACGAGCCATGTAAAGTTGTATCAATAGATAAGAGCAAGCCTGGTAAGCATGGATCAGCGAAGGCCAGAGTAGTCGCTGTCGGTGTTTTTGATGGTGTTAAAAGAAGTATCGTAGGGCCAGTTGATACTATGGTTGAGATGCCTATTGTTAATAAGAAAACTGCTCAAGTTATAGCAGTATCTGATACAGTTCAGCTCATGGATTTAGAAACATATGAGGTTTTTGAAGCAGTATTGCCGGATGAAGAGGACCTGAGGAATAAGCTTGAGCCTGGAGTAACTGTTGAATACTGGGAGATTATGGGTAGGAGGAAGATTGTTAGGATACGGTAAGTTGTCGTGATCATAATAGACGGGTCATATGGAGAAGGTGGAGGTCAAATACTAAGATATGCTGCTTCATTAGCAGCAGCTGCTGGAGAAAAAGTTAAGGTAATTAATATACGAGCTAATCGTCCAAATCCAGGATTAAGACCACAGCATTTAGGTGGTTTAAAGCTACTCCACGAAATATGCGGAGGTGACGTAAGCGGCTTAAAAATAGGTTCAAAAGAAGTAGTTCTTAAATATGATTATCCCAAGGCTGGTAGATACTATTACGACGTTGGTACGGCTGGGAGTGTTACTCTTGTTATGCAAACACTACTACCCGTGCTTTCATGTGGTAAAGGCCGATTTGAAGTTACTTTAGTCGGTGGTACTGATGTAAAATGGAGCCCAACTATCGACTATTTCCGACATGTTTTCATGTGGAATCTTTCAAAATTTGGAGTTAAGGGAAGGATAGAGCTTATAAAACGTGGGTATTATCCACGAGGTGGCGGAAGAGTAAAATTAGTGGTGGATGGTGCAGAAGGTAAGTTTAAAAAAGTGGACTTTACAAGAGCATCTATCATCGCTACTAAAGTTATTAGCGTGTGTTCCAATTTACCCTCTCATATTGCTAGTAGGCAAATCGAAGCAGTCAAATTCAAATTAGAGCAACTAAGTATAGGTTCTACTGAGTATCTAGTTGAGGTCAATGGTCCAGATAAAGCATTCGGAAAGGGAACAAGTATAGTGATATACTCTGAGATGGAGAATAGCATTAGATGTGGTGGAGACTCGATTGGTGAGAAAGGTAAGCCTGCAGAGAGTGTAGGTTGGGACGCCTACCAAAGGTACCTAGAGTGGTACAACTCAACAGCAGCTCTTGATAGATTTATGGGAGACATGGTTATACCCTATATTTTCTTGGCAGGTGGGGGCAATTTTTCAGCACCAATACTAACTAAACATATGGAATCCGCTCTGTATGTAGCAAAGACTATATTAGGTATTAATTTTCAAGTAATTCAAGGAGAGTCGCGTGTAGACGTGATGATAGGGTAAAAACTTATAGCAATTATATTTAATCTAGTATTCTACGCTTGAGCCACGTTTTTATATACTCCTCAATTTTTGTCTTTAATTTATCAATTCCCTCACCGGTCAAGACAGAGATCCTAAGAACATCATTCTCAAAATAGTTATCTATATTTATATCAGATATGTCTATTTTATTAACAACCCTAATAACAAAGATTCCTCTAAAATTTCGCATGATATCCTCAAGTATCCTCTTTTGCCTCTCAATTGGGTAATATCTATTTGGACTTGGGTCAAACATAAAGATAACTAAATTAGAGACATATTTTAAGGCTAATATTGCTTGTTTTTCTATTTCATTCCTTTCTTCCATAGGTCTGTCTAACAAACCTGGAGTATCCATGATTTGTACAGTAATATCATCTATATAGAAGTGACCGAGGGAAATCATTTTAGTTGTAAATGGATATTCAGCTACTTCTGGCTTAGCCGTACTTATAAGTCTAACTAATGATGATTTTCCAACATTAGGCGGTCCGGCTACAACAATGAGAGGCGTTTCATCATTAATTGATGGTAGCTTTTTGGCAAATATCAGTATCTTAGCAAAAAATTGTATTAAGTCGGATCTTCGCTTAATTACTGATATCATCCTGCCCAATGCCTCTTTTCTTATCCTTGACATATCTCTAGGATCATTTGACAATTCAATTTTATGCAGAAATTCCTTTTTCAACTCATCTAAAACTTTAATTAAACCACGAACTCTTCTAGTATTTTCGATAATCGCTTCTTCAGGATAATATAACGATATAATTTCTCTATAGAATTTATGCGCTTTTAAGTATATCCTGCCAATTTGATAGCATCTTTTAAGATGCTTAACTAGAACCCTGTGTAATGTGCTGATTCTCCTGGATTCCCGCCGTTTAGCAGTGTAGATCTCACTCTTGGAATAGGGAATTTTCTTTGCTTCACTGGATGCCTTACTAAACGCCTCTTCCTCTATGCTCTTTAAAGTTCCAGGACCTTGTATTTTTTCCCACGGATTCATCCAATTCTTTTATCCATTTCCTCTTTATATTTCTTCCTTCTTGAAAAAATTAAGTTATGAGCCCTCTTCTTTAAAGAACCATGTGATAGTAATGGCTGCAAAGGAATAATTACCATTTACTATTATTGCTAGATCATCTATAGAAGGTTATTTTTTGGTATAATAGCTACACAGAAATTATCATGAGTAAAGTGTGCTCTTAATATCAGTGGTTCAGTAAAAAATTCATTTTTTATTCTATTATTTTAAAATAAATTATTTTTAAATAAAATAATGGCGGGCCCGGCGGGATTTGAACCCGCGACCCCCGGGTTTCTTTCATCCCACTATGGGTCAACGCTTTTAACCCTACAAATGGGGAGTTAAAAGCCCGGTCTCAGCGGTGATTTCTATCCATCACCTGCTCTGCCTGACTGAGCTACGGGCCCATCCTCCAAATATAATTCTAGCCACTATAGTGTTTATTAGAGTTCTCTTTATATATGTTACGTGGTATTAACGATGTTTGTCTCAAATTTGTTATTTACGTAGCTCATTAACTTTTTGGTATGATTTACATAATCGGTCTAGGATTGGGAAGCTGGGTTTCCATACCTTTAGAAGGTTACAAAATTATTGAAAGGGTAAATAAGATCTTTATAGAAAGGTATACAAGTCCATTTGATTTTAGGGAACTTGAGATACAGCTTAGAGAAGAGGGAAAAGAAGTTATTTATTTAAATAGAGTAGATATCGAGGATATAGATAGATTTTTACATCATTTATCTAATATACGAAGCAAGGACGAACATGTAGCTTTACTTACACCAGGTGATCCGTTAATAGCAACCACTCATCAGTACTTAATTAAAGAGCTGACTAGCAGGGGATTTAAGGTAAAAGTGGTGCATGCTGCATCAATTTTATCTGCAGCGATTGGTGAGAGTGGACTGCACGTATATAAATTCGGACCTATAGCTACTGTAATGAGATCTTCGGTAGCACCACCTACTAGAGCTCTCCGCGTATTAGTAGAAAACATGAAAAGAAATTTACATACACTACTACTGTTAGAATACAATTTTGAGGAAAATTATATCATGACTCCATATGAAGGTATGAGTATACTTGATGAATTTAGGAAGCGGCTTAAAATTAATGAGATTTGTGATGATACTTATGTTATTGCAATATCAAAGTTAGGAGAGGAAGGTGAGAGAAAGATATTATTTAAGTGGAACGATTATCATAAAATAATTGACGTCCAGGGACCAGCTGTTTTGATCATCCCTGCGAAGCTTCATTTCACAGAACATGAGTATATTATGGAGGTGCTGGAAAGGATTGAATAAGAAGGTTATTAAACATCTCTTATCATTAATATTTCGTTATAATATCCTACTAAACAGAGGGCCAAATATTAATGAACTACATAATGATACTATGCTTGATAAAGAGGTGATTATGCAGCTTCTGCAGAAAATGATTAAGGAGAAGCTAATTACCGAGGATCTAAGAATGACGGATAAGGGTAGAAAACTGATTAGGGTCGGGTTAATAGGCGGCGTTTTTGACATTCTTCATGTAGGTCATATTGAAACATTAAAAGTAGCAAAAGAGAAAGTTGATGTATTAGTAGTAGTTATTGCTAGAAACAAAACTGTTAGGAAATTTAAGGGTAGAGATGTTGTTATGGACGAAAATGATAGACTTAGGCTAGTTTCAAGTATAAAATATGTTGATCTTGCTATTCTAGGTAGTGAGGAAGATTTTATGGAGCCTGTTCTTCGTGTTGATCCAGATATTATATTTTTAGGATACGACCAAAGTTTACCGCCTAGTTTAGAAAACCGTATTTCTAAACAATCAATCGTAAAACTAAATATTTATGTTGAGAAGAGAAAAACCTCCCTTTTCTTAGATAAAATACGAAAAATGGTTGTATAATGACTACTATTTAGTCTCATTTTGTCTCAAAGGTAATGTAACAATAACTCTCACTTTATCTCCATTACTAAGCCCAAGTGTTTCCCTTAGATTATACCTGGAAATTACCTCCAAAATATCCGGTCCGTATATGCTTCTTTCAGCATAAATAACTGCTCCATCAACTTTATCCATAATTTTTGCCGGATACAAGTATACATCTCCAAATGTCCTTCTTTGACCTTTAAAACCACTAACCTTAATTCCTTTAATCATTCGTAAAATCTTATTTTGGTTAATCATATATGGATCCTCTAGTTTTATATTTAAGGTACCTGGATACGGAATATATCCTAAATACTTTAAAAACTGTCTCTTGTATCCAGCTCTAGACATGTAGTATGCTCCTTCACCCAATCCACTTACTACGATACCTTCAAAGATAAATTTACCAGGATACTTCTTGGCGCCTTCAATATAATTAAAATATTCATTTAATTCACTAAGAGCTTTATCTGTTAACTTAACCCATATAACCCCATCTCTATTCTCCCTGTAAATATATCCTAAATCTGCAAGTTCTCCTAATATCCTAGATGTTGATTGTTGAGATAACCCAAATATATGTGATATGTATACCGTGGGAGCTCTGATGTAGTCATCTCCAGCGCCAAGTTTCAATAGGTCAATTAAATATGAAAGAATTAACCTTCTTTTCATAATCTCACACGGCCTAATGCAAAATTATAATCCTCTAAACATTTATCTAACTGTGCTCTTAAAATATCCAGTCTTTTCTTGTAAGATGGTATGTAATAATTTCGTATCTTAAGTTTAGACAAACAATTGTATATGTAATTTATAAAGTCTAGAACAAATTTTGCTTTTTTAATCTCATTATCGATTAACAATCTCAGGAAATATCTTCTTATCTCACCTATAAAGTCAAAAATACCTTCTAATATAGGTGTTATTCCAAGATGTGATATTCTTTGAAAGTTAAATTTAATTTCTCCATTAGTAATGAAACTATATAGTAAAGTAGCTTCTACATACTCCCTTAAACTTTCTCCTACGATTTTTAACAGGTAAATTTTGTCTTGATATTCATATTTCTCAATTATCTCGCTAATTTTTTCTAATATTTTTTCGCAACGGTTTATCAGAGATGGTACTCTCTCAATTTCACCCTTATTAATTAAGTCTATTGCTTCAACAGCAGTTTTAAGCATCTCTCTATTAAGCCTTATAACGATTTCACGCTTCTCGTCAAGTACGATAAATCTCTCATTTACATAATTAATAAAATTCTCGATTTCTGTAGATATGTGACTCATTTAAAACACCATAGTTTCCTCTTTAATGCCACTACTAGTGATAATAAGCATATCTATGCCATCTCCACTAAGTGCATCTCTCCCTATTGCAGTTTTAATTGAAGTAATTACCAAATCTCTAGCTTGATCAATTGATAGAGTACGATTATATCTTGATTCTATAATTCCGATCGCTATTTCGGCGCCGCTACCTATAACTATATAATCATCTTCTATTAATGACCCTAATGGATCTAAAGAGTATAGCTCTGGTTTATCAATAACGCCGCCAATTATAACTTGAGTATAATATGGGAATAACTTTCTATTATACATTAGGTTAGATGTTAATTTAGCAATACTTTTTACACTTGAAATTTTTCCAGTTTCTATTTCACGTAATCTTATAAGATAAGAAACTACTCTAAATAATTCTTGCATATCGGAGATAAGACCAGCAGCAGCAACACCTACATTATTAGTAATTTTAAAGACTTTTTTTACATGTTTTGTAACAACAAAACCGCCATAAGTCATCCTTTTCTCAGCAGCGAGTATAACGGCATCACTAGTCTTGAGGCCTACTGCAGTAGCACCAGGTCCTATGGCCATAATAATCCACCAACTAAATAATACAAGTTATGTCTATCTTAATATATTTGCAATAAAACAAAAGCGACTGTTGAAACTAATCTTTCTTAATATCTTGATTTTATTATATATGGTATACAGTAATATATAAATAATATAGTATTTAAGAATTATTGCTAAACTCCTACTCAAGTAAAAATTTAAATTAGTGTTATGTAGTGTATAATATGGTTCTGGGGGTCAATAGAAACGTGGAGAAGAAAAAATCAATTTTAAACCATTACCTAGTCCCAAAACATATTATCTGCTCAGAAGAAGAGAAAAAAATGGTAATTGAAAAATATGCAGGGGGAAATCCATTTAATCTACCATATATTTTAGCTAGAGATCCTGTGGTGCAGGCAATAGGTGCTAAGCCAGGTGATGTAATTAAGATTATAAGGAAGAGTAAAACTGGACATGAAGTTGTTTATTATCGATTGGTGGTGAGAAGATGAGGAGAATTGATGTAAATAAATATATGGTATCTAGGAAATTACCATACGATACGTGGCCAGTAGTAAAGTCTATGATTAAGGAATTAGGTTTAGCTAGACAACATATAGACTCATATAATCACTTTATTGAGGTAGGAATTAGAGAAGTAATAGAGGAGCAAAAAGGTTTTACAATTCAAACACCATATGGAGAAATTAGATATGAAATTGAAGATGTTAAAATAACAGATCCCGAAGTAAGTGACTTTTATGGAAATATTATTAAAGTTACCCCGGCAGTTTGTAGATTAAGAGGATTAACCTATGCTGCAACTATAAAGGCGGTATTTGTTAGATATAGGAATGGACAGAAAGAATATATTAAGGAGGAAATAGAACTTGGTAGAATTCCTGTAATGTTAAAATCAAAAGTATGTAGACTCTATGGAAGATCTAGGGAAGAATTAATCGAGCTAGGTGAAGACCCGGACGATCCAGGAGGGTACTTTATAATAAATGGGTCAGAAAGATGTATTGTAGCTTTAGAGGATCTAGCTTCAAATAGCATATTGACAAAAATTGAGAAATCTGGTACCACTAAGATTTATACTGCTAAGATATTATCTGTTAGAGGCTCGTTGAGAACGCAAGTAGTCGTTATGTTAAAGCGGAATGAAATTGTGGTTACTGTGCCATTTATCAGAGTGCCAATTCCATTCTCACTTCTTATGAAAGCCTTAGGATTTGAAAGAGAGGAGGATATTGCAAAAGCAGTATCTACTAGGGAAGAAATTCTTGAAGTAATTGCTCCTTCGCTCATGAAGTGGGCTCAAATTCAAACATCGAAGGAGGCTATTACCTATATTGGTAATAGAGCTGCATATGGTCAAACTAGAGAGCAGAGGTTCAGAAAAGTCGTCATTATTATGGATAAATATTTGTTTCCACATGTGGGCATAGGCCCTGAGTATAGGCGTAAGAAAGGATACTTACTTGCCGAAATGGTTAGAAGAGCTGTGGAGCTATATTTAGGATGGAGAAAACCCGATGATAGAGATCACTATGCAAATAAGAGGCTTAGATTAGCAGGTCCTCTATTGTCACAGATACTTGCAAAATCACTTAAACAATTTATGAAAGATTTAAGGTATCAAGTTGAGAGATATTTAGCAGAAGGAGGAATCAAGGTTAGCTTACAAGCTCTTGCCAGACCGAGTAAGGTTACCAATAGAATTAATAGTGCGATGGCTACAGGAACATGGAGCCAGAGAACAACTGGTGTAACGCAAATTTTAGATAGAACAAACTTCTTATCTACGTTAAGTCATCTAAGGAGGGTACAATCTCCATTAAGTAGGACTCGACCGCAGTTTGAGGCCAGAGAGCTTCATGCTTCTCACCTAGGTAGAATATGTCCAGTCGAAAGTCCAGAAGGGCAGAACATAGGATTGGTTAAGAATTTAGCTCTTTCAGCTATGGTATCTCGTGAATATCCCGCCGAATTAATTTTAGAAAGAATTAAGGATATGGGATTAATAGATATTGAGGAAGCTAGTGATGAAATTAGAGAGAAGGGAGCTAAGATATTCCTAAATGGTGATCTGATAGGTTATGTAGAAAATCCGAAAAAGTTTGTGGAAAAGCTTAGGGAAATGCGTAGAAATAGTGAAGTAACAAATATCCCACCTGATTTGGGTATTGCGATATTACATGAAGATGATCCAAAAATACAGACTGAGATTTATATTGAATCGAGCGGAGCCAGGGTGATCCGTCCATTAATAGTTGTTAAGAATGGAAAACCACTGTTAACTAAGGAACATATAAAGATGGTGGAGGAAGGGGTATTAACTTTCATGCAGCTTGTAAGAAAAGGTGTTATCGAGCTTATCGATGCTTTAGAGGAGTTTAATACATATATAGCATTTGATCCTAAGGAATTAACACCCGAGCATACACATCTAGAATTAGCTCCATATATCTTCCTAGGTGTTACTGCAAGTATTATTCCATTTGCTGAGCATAACCAATCTCCAAGGAATTCATATGAAGCTGCTATGGCTAAACAAGCATTAGGTGTTCCATATACAAATGAGAAGTATAGGACGGATTCAAGAGGGCACTTACTAATCTACCCACAAATACCAATTGTCCAAACGAGAGCAACTGATCTCTTAGGTATAAATGACCGACCGATCGGACAAAACCTCGTTGTCGCCGTCTTATCTTACGAGAGTTATAATATGGAGGACGCTGTCATAATTAACAAGGCTGCTGTTGATAGAGGAATGCTTAGATCACTGTTCTTCAGAACATATACTGCAGAAATTAGGAGATATGCTGGTGGCTTAGAAGATAAGTTAGGAATCCCAACGCCAGATGTCAAGAATTATGCTGGAGAGCATATGTACAGACATTTAGATGAAGATGGCCTTGCAAGAATTGGAGCAAAAGTACGGAAAAATGAAGTAATAGTAGGTAGAACTAGTCCACCAAGATTTATGGAGGAGTTTAGAAGGATTACACTTGGGCCATTAAAGAGAAGAGATTCCTCTGTAGTGCTCGAGCAATTTGGTGCATATATTGATAGAATCGTATTAACTGTAGGTAAAGAGGGGGAGTTACTTATTTATGTTAAGGCACGTGAAGACAGAATACCAGAGTTAGGTGATAAGTTAGCCTCACGTCATGGACAAAAAGGTGTTATAGGACTATTAGCGTCTCCAGAAGATATGCCATACACAGCTGATGGAATTGTTCCAGATTTGATCATTAATCCACATGCATTTCCATCTAGAATGACAGTTGGACAGTTCCTAGAGAGTATTGCAGGTAAATATGGAGCGTTAGCAGGCCGTTTTGTAGATGGTACGTCATTCATATCCTTTAATTATGATGAACTAGCTGAAATGCTCGGACAACTGGGATTCGAACCTATGGGTACCGAGGTTATGTATGACGGAAAGACTGGTAGGAGGTTTAAAGCACATATATTTATAGGGATAGTCTACTATCAAAAGTTACACCACATGGTTGCTGATAAGATACATGCAAGAGCTAGGGGATCTGTTACATTATTAACCAGACAGCCAACTGAAGGTAGATCTAGAGGTGGTGGATTAAGAATCGGAGATATGGAGAAAGATACTTTTGTGGCTTATGGTGCATCAGCTGTTATTAAAGAAAGGTTATTAGAATCCTCAGATAAAACCACGATACTTATATGTAAGGAATGTGGATTAGAAGGTTACTACAACTCAAGAATTAAAAAATATGTTTGTCCAATACATGGTGAAGATGCACCATTAGTTCCTATAACGGTAGCATATGCGTTCAAGTTATTACTTGATGAGCTGAAAAGTTTGCTTATTTATCCGCGTATTAAGGTTAAGGAGGTGACATAAACCTGACATATAGTGAAGCAGCACGATATAGTAGGGATATATCCAAATACACTATTGAGTCCATAAAGTTTGGTATTCTTTCACCTCAAATAATTAGAAAAATGTCTGTTGTTGAGGTCACCAATCCCGAGACCTACGATGATGATGGGGTCCCGATAACAGGAGGTGTAATGGATAAAAGATTCGGTGCACAAGAACCTAGACAAACATGTCCAATATGTAATAACACTGGTATGAGATGCCCCGGACATTTTGGACACATCGAGCTTGCAGAACCTGTTGTTCATGTACTATTTGCCGAAGATATATATAATGCGCTAAGAGCTGTTTGTCATAGTTGTGGAAGAGTTAAGATAGAAAAAGAGAAGAAAGCTGAACTAAGAAAACGAGCAGAATTTTATAAAAAATATAGAAAGGATACTTACAACGCATTTGTAAAGGGTATTGTAAGTAAAGCAGCAAAGATACCTGAATGTCCATACTGTGGTGCTAAAAATCCAAAAGTTGTCTTTGAAAAGCCATATTCATTTTATAAAGAGAAAGAGGCTGGAGTCTTAGAAGATATGTATCCAAATGAGATAAGAGAAATCCTTGAGAGAGTGCCAGACGAGGATCTTATATTACTTGGTTTTGATAAAGAAGTTGCAAGACCTGAATGGTTAATAATCGAAGTTCTACCAGTTCCTCCATTAACAGTAAGACCCTCCACACAGCTAGAAAGTGGAATTAGAAGTGAGGATGACCTAACGCATAAGCTCACCGATATTGTTAAAATTAATACAAGACTTAGAGAGAATAAGGAAAGTGGGTCACCAGCACTTATAATAAGGGATGACCTAAACCTACTTCAGTGGCATATATCAGTATATTTCAACAACGACTTACCAGGTGTCCCTGCAGCTGCGCATAGGAGTGGTAGAAAGTTAAGAACGCTTGTTCAAAGGCTTTCTGGCAAAGAAGGCCGTTTTCGGATGAATTTAATTGGTAAGAGAGTAGACTTTTCTGCTAGAACAGTAATTTCACCAGACTCTAATTTAGAGATTAATGAGGTCGGTGTGCCATTAGAAGTTGCAAAGGAACTAACAGTCCAGGTGCGTGTTACTGAGCATAACTTGGAGGAAGTTAAGCAATATATAATTAATGGCCCAGATAAACATCCAGGAGCTAATTACATAATAAGACCAGATGGACGTAGAATACACTTAGCATATGTCCAAGATAGGAAAGCGTTGGCTGACTCTATCACTCCAGGCTTTATTATCGAGAGACACCTTAAAGATGGTGATGTTGTGTTATTTAACAGACAACCATCGCTGCATAGAATGTCAATGATGGCGCACATTGTAAAGGTGTTACCATATAGAACATTTAGGCTCCACTTAGCTGTGTGTCCACCGTATAATGCTGACTTCGATGGAGACGAAATGAACCTTCACGCCCTTCAGAATGAAGAAGCCATCGCTGAAGCTAGAATGCTTATGCTAGTTGAAAAGCAAATTATATCTCCTAGATATGGTGCGCCAATTATAGGTTTTGGCAAAGATAGTATAACTTCGTCATACCTTTTAACATGTAAAGATACAAAATTATCGAAACAAGAATTCTTTAATTATCTTGCCATACTGGATATGGAAGACGTGCCTAAGTGGGCACTAAGGGATATGAGTGGTAAAAGTTTATTTAGTTTACTCTTACCTAAAGACTTCACATACTCATTAACAGCAGCTTCTGAATTAGAGCCTGAAGTTATTGTTAAGAAGGGTAGGTTAATTAAAGGTATAATAGATGTAGCGTCAATTGGAGCGGAGAAGGCTGATAGCATTCTTCATCGTTTGGTAAGAGAGTATGGAAACAAATTTGCAGGCGAGTTTATAACTAAATTATCAAAAATTTTAGATAGATACTTAGCACATAGAGGTTTCTCAATAGGGGCATATGACTTAAAGCTGCCTGAAGACGTTACTAGGAGGATTAACAGGTGGATTAACAAAGCATTAAAGGATGTTAATAAGCTCATCGAGGCCTACGAGTATGGTGAATTAGAAGCTACAAAAGGACTAACTGTAGAAGAAACTTTAGAAAGAGAAATAAATAACGTTCTCTCAAAAGCTAGAGACAGAGCTGGCGAGCTTGCACTAAAAGCTCTTGATAAAAATAACCCACTTTATATTATGACGATAAGTGGTGCAAGAGGTTCATCACTGAATGTAGCTCAGTTGACCGCATTACTAGGGCAGCAGACAATAAGAGGCGAAAGAATCAGTAGAGGCTATGGAGATAGAACATTACCTCACTTCAAGCCTGGTAGTAAGTCAGCACAAGCTAGAGGATTTATTGTAAATAATTTCCTCTCTGGATTATCACCGACGGAATTTTTCTTCCACAGTATGGCTGGTAGAGAAGGGCTTATGGATACAGCTGTAAGAACACAGCAGAGCGGATACTTGTATAGGAGATTAGTATACTCTCTTGATCATTTAGTGGTTGATCACGACTTCACCGTAAAAACAGCTGATGGCAAAATTGTTCAGTTTAAATACGGTGAAGACGGCGTTGATCCAGCAAGAAGTGATCATGGAAAACCAGTAAATGTTATAAGACTTGTTGAGTCGATAAGTTTATTATATCCAAAAGGTGAAAGAGCCGACGAGAAATACATTGATGAATTATTAAGTAAGATAAGGAATGAAGTTTCTGAGTCACTAATTTTTGAATTAAGAAAAGTACTGCTAGAGAAGAAAGTTAATAAAGAAGTTGCGCGGGAGGCGATACGACAAGCAGTAATCAATTATAAGACTGCTACGGTTGATCCAGGGGCCGCTATGGGTGTAGTAGCCGCCCAATCCATCGGTGAACCAGGAACACAGATGACTCTAAGAACATTCCACTTCGCTGGAGTTAGAGAAAGAAATGTTACTATAGGTTTACCGAGAATTATGGAGATTGTTGATGCACGTAAATCACCATCAACACCGACGATGACTATTTATCTCGTTGGTGAATACGCTAAAAAACAAGAACTTGCCGAAAAAGTTGCAAATAGACTTATTGAAACTAGACTAAAGGATGTTGTCATCGAAGCGCCTATAGACTTGGTAAATAGAGCAATTCTATTTAAGCTTAATATGGAAATTCTGGCTGAAAAGGATATTAAACCAGAGAAATTATTAAAGATGTTCTCAAAGAAGTATTCTGCTTCTCTCGATAACGACATTCTGGTCATTAGATTACCTAATAAGTCAGTTGAAGAGCTAAAGAAATATAGGGATAGATTCTTGAATAGACTCATAAGTGGAGTTAAGGGATTAGTACACGCTACTGTAGAGAAAGAGGGGAATGAGTGGGTAATATACACAGCGGGATCTAACTTAAAGGATGTATTAAAGCGTCCAGAAGTTGATCACACAAGAACAACTACAAATGATATTTTCCAGATATATGAGGTGTTAGGTGTAGAAGCTGCTAGAAATGCTATAGTTAATGAGTTAAAGAAAACTCTTGATGAGCAAGGTCTAGATGTAGATATAAGACACTTAATGCTAGTAGCGGATATGATGACTAGAGATGGCGTAATAAGACAAACTGGAAGGTACGGAATTGTTTCTACAAAGGATAGTGTTCTATCTAGAGCGGCATTTGAAATAACCGTACCTGTGCTTAAGAATGCTGCATTAAGAGGTGATGAGGATAAACTTAAAGGCGTAACTGAAAACTTAATTGTAGGATCTCGAGTTCCAATTGGAACAGGACTAGTTGATGTTTACATGGAGGTTCGAGGATCATCCGGGTCAGAAGTATAGGTTCATAAAAATTCATAAAAGTAGTTAAAAATCTAGAGTGAAAAAGAATAGTAAGACAAAAATAAAAAACTTAAATATAAAAATAAGCAAACAATCTATAGCTCGTAAAAAACAATGAAAGAGGTGGATAAAAATAAGTAAGGAAATACACCTTGAACCAGTGCCTGAAAAAATAGAATCTACACTTAAGATAATATATAAGACTGGTAAAGTAGAAATCGGTTTTTATAATGTAATATGGGTTTTAAATCACAGACCGAAGCAAATTAAAATGATTTTAATATCGAAGAATATTCCCATTAATTTATTGGAGAAAATAGCTAACTTAGCTGATAAAAAGAAAGTAAAGGTATATAGAAGTAGAAAGACAAACATCCAGTTAGGTGAAGCTATCGGAAGAAAACACTCCGTAGCTGTAATGGCAATTTTAGATTACGGATCTGCACCTATTGAGGAGGAGTAAAAAATATGAGTAAGGAGATTAAACTAACAGCGGATGAATTGGCCTTAATGTCTGTATTCCAAACTGTAACTGGAGTGAGGCCGGTCCACTGTGTACTTGAAGACAACAACGTGTTCTTCCTAGTAGACGAAAATGATTTTCCAAAAATGATTGCTGAGGCTCGGCACTTGTCTTCATTTCAACGTGGAAAAGTGAGATCTGTAGACAAAATTATTAAGGAACTTTGCAAAGAGCTATCACGAACTTTGAGGAAAAATATTTTTATTATAAAATTTGCTAATGATCCAGAGAGATTCTTAAGGAATTTCTTTATGCTTAGAAAGGACGAGGCGGTAGAGTTTCATAATAGAGGCGGTAATAGGAAATATGCCGTGATAAGAGTACAGCCGAGACGAAAAGGGTTTGTGATAGGGAGAGGAGGGTTCAGAGCTAAAGTCGGAAGAGAGCTTGCACGAAAATACTTTGACTTAGAGACTGTGCTAATAAGATAGTGGGAAAAGATTTAAATTCTATTGTGTACCTCAACTAATAGACTGGTGAAATATGTATGGGTAAGAAAGCACCAGTTGGTCTTTTTGCAGCAAGAAAGTTAAGAATGAAAAGACAGAAATTTAGATGGAGTGATATTAAGTACAGAAGGAGGATGCTTAGGTTAAAGGAGAAGACAGATCCACTAGAAGGAGCGCCCATGGCGAGAGCAATTGTATTAGAAAAAGTTGGTGTTGAGTCAAAACAGCCTAATTCTGCATTGAGAAAATGTGTTAGAGTACAGTTAATTAAGAATGGAAAAATAGTAACTGCTTTTTTACCTGGAGATGGGGCATTAAATGTAGTTGATGAACATGATGAGGTTATGATTGAAGGAATCGGTGGTTCACAAGGTAGAGCTATGGGTGATATACCAGGTGTTAGGTACAGGGTATTTATGGTGAATGGAGTACCGTTAAACAAGTTAATTCGTGGTGAGGCTAAGAAACCGAAGAGGTGAGTATTAATACTATGTCAACGCGTAAAACTAGAGAGAAATTACCAGACTTAAAATTGTTTGGTAGATATTCTTTCTCAGATGTAGTAGTTGAGGATCCAGGCTTAAAAGACTATATTTGTCTCAAGCCGATCATCTTGCCGTGGAGTGGAGGAAGGCATGAGCACAAACGATTTGGTAAAGCTAAAGTAAATATTGTCGAGAGATTAGTTAACAAGTTGATGCGTCCCGGTAAAATGGGCGGTAAAAAAGCTAAGGCTATAAACATTGTTAAAGCCGCTTTCAGAATAATTGAATTAGAAACGGGTAAAAACCCAATTCAAGTACTAGTAGATGCCATCCAATTAGCGGCACCCTGTGAGGATGTAACAACAATAGCATATGGTGGGGCTATCTATCACGTATCTGTAGATGTATCTCCTCAAAGACGCGTAGACGTAGCGCTGAAGAATATCGTAATAGGGGCTAAGGAGACTGCTAAAAATAATCAAATAACTATCGAGGAGGCATTAGCGAGAGAATTAATCCTTGCTAGTAAAGGTGATCCAAATAGCTACGCTATCAGTAAGCGTATAGAAATAGAGAGAATAGCATTAGCTTCTAGATAATTCTGCCCGAAATTATTTAAAAGCGCCTTCTTCATACCGCATTTACCCCTACCCTACTAACACTAAAATTTAAGAATTCTTTCTATAGCTAGTTAATAATATATAGCACTACGTAATACCTAACTTTATTAGTAAGGTTTAAGATTATTTAATTTAAGATTTAAATAAGTTAATTTTAGAATTAATTTAGGTCGAGGTGTAAAGGTATGCCTAGAGAAAAGGAGCATTTAAATTTAGTTGTAGTAGGCCATGTTGATCATGGTAAATCTACACTAATGGGAAGACTACTTTATGATATTGGAGCGATAGATCCCAGAGTTATTCAGCAGTATGAAGAGGAAGCTAAAAAGCTAGGTAAAGAGTCTTTCAAGTATGCATGGGTTCTTGATAAGCTAAAGGAGGAGAGGGAGCGAGGATTAACAATTGATATTTCATTTTATAGATTCGAGACACCAAAGTATGATTTTACGATTATTGATGCTCCTGGACATAGAGATTTCGTTAAAAATATGATTACAGGAGCGAGTGAAGCTGACTGCGCAGTTCTAGTCGTATCTGCGAAGCAAGGTGAGTTTGAAGCGGGAATTTCACCTGGTGGCCAGCTTAGAGAACATGCTTTCTTACTAAAAACGTTAGGTGTTGATCAAATAGTTGTTGCTATAAATAAGATGGATGATCCAACTGTAAACTGGAGTAAGGAGAGATATGAAGAGGTTAAGGAGGAGGTAAAGAGGTTATTAAAGTTAATTGGGTTTAAAGTCGATAAGATACACTTTGTACCTACTTCAGCATGGCTAGGAGATAACGTAGCTAAGAAATCTGAGAGGATGCCTTGGTATGATGGTCCAACACTATATGAAGCGCTTGATCAATTTGAGGTGCCGCCAAAGCCTGTTGACAAGCCACTAAGATTGCCAATTCAAGATGTGTACTCAATAACTGGTGTAGGAACAGTTCCTGTAGGGAGAATAGAAACTGGCAGAATGCGTGTTGGAGATAAAATTGCAATCGTACCACCCGGATACGTATCAGAAGTTAAGTCAATTGAAATGCATCATACAAGAATGGAGGAGGCAATAGCCGGAGACAATATTGGATTTAACATTAAGGGTGTTTCAAAGAGAGATATTCGAAGAGGTGATATGGTTGGACATACTGATAACGTACCTACAGTAGCTGAGGAGTTTATAGGACAAATTATAGTAATTTATCACCCAACGGCGATAGGTGTAGGGTATACACCAGTAATGCATATACATACAGCTCAGGTAGCTGTCAGATTTGAAGAGTTAATTGCAAAAATTAACCCAAGAACTGGTGAAGTAGTGGAGAAGAACCCAAGTTTTCTTAAGACCGGAGATTCAGCACTAGTAAGATTTAGACCTTTAAGACCAGTAGCTATGGAAGAGTTCTCACAATTCCCAGAAATTGGTAGATTCGCGATAAGGGACATGGGAACGACAATAGCGGCAGGGATTGTAAAGGAAATTACAAAGAAGTCTGAGATTAAACTAAAAGCTGTATAGTGTGAGAAAATTATGCCTACTTTCAAGAGAACACGGATTATATTGTTAGGGACAAACCATAAATCATTGGATAAATTCGTAGAGGAGATTAGGAAAATAGCGGAAAAAACAGGAGCTAGATATTCAGGTCCAGTTTATCTACCAACACGTAGAATAGTAATCCCAACAAGAAGAAGCCCATGTGGACAAGGGTCGGAAACATGGGATAAATTTGAATTAAGAATACATAAACGACTAATAGACATCGAACAAAATGAGAGAGCGATGAAACACTTAATAAGGCTTCCAGTGCCAGAGGACGTATATATCGAAGTAAGATTAACCTAGTTTTTTACCAAATTGAATTTTTATAGTTTAAAAGAGGGCATATCTGAAATAACCCCAAATTAATTTTTCTACGTTCCTTTAAATTATAAATCCAATAAGTACCTCAGTTTTACTCCATCATTTGATATATGAATTTTCATTTCATGATAAGTGACGGCCTTGATATGTGTTTTTGACCCGTGTTTTGATTTATCATATTTTTCTCCATGTAATTTGCCCCTTAGGTACCAGCTACCATTTTTTCTCTCTATCTTAATATTATATTCAGATGTTAACCAACCTTCCACTTCAAATAAATAAATTAGTTCCTCAATCCAATTATAAAGTAGTTCTTCTAAATCATGCCCCGAAATCTCAACATCTTTAGTTTCTTTACTCTCAATTTTCTCTTCATTAATCATAGTATCATAGAAAGCTCTAGCAGCATTAATAAAAGCTTCTTCTAAATTGTCTCCCCATGCTTCAATAAAAGCGTCAGACATGTAGTCTAAAAATTTATACTTTTTCATGGCCCAAAGAGAATAAACCCGAAAATAGATAAATAATTTATGGCAACAAATAATAATCATTATATGGAAAAGTAGAGTGCCGGGATGCCCGAGAGGTTAGGGATTTCCCCCTTAGAAGGGGCGGGCCTGGAGAGCCCGTGGGTGCTTTAGCCCGCGTGGGTTCGAATCCCACTCCCGGCGCCAAAGTCGATTTTAATCCTTAAAAACTTTAATAAGAACTTATTTAGTTTAAAATGTTTGATAGTTGATAGTGAAGGTAGGTGGACATGCTATATGAGTAAACCAGATTTCAAGGAAATAATCAGAATAATGGATGTAGATTTAGACGGATCGAATGTAATAAGACAAGAGTTAACAAAAATTAAGGGTATAGGACCTACGTTAGCGATGGCTATCTTAAATAAGGCAAGAATTCCACCAAATTTGAGAGTTGGGCAATTAACCGATGAGCAGATAAATAGACTTGTAGAGATAATTAAGAACGTTGAGAATATATTTCCACCATATCTGCTAAATAGAAGGTTTGATAGATATGATGGGAAAGATCATCACTATTTAGGAGCTGACCTAACGCTAGTTCAGCAACAGGATATAGAATTTGAGAAAAGCATAGGCTCTTGGAGAGGGTATAGACATAGCTATGGGCTAAAAGTAAGAGGACAAAGAACGAGGACAACTGGTAGGAAGAGTACACCGATAGGAGTGAAGAGAAGGAAGAAGTAGCGGGGTAGAGGAAGATGGGTGAACCAAGAAGATTTAGGAAAAAATATGAATCACCATTTAAGCCGTGGGATAAGAAGTTACTTGAAGAAGAGCTAAGGTTAGTAGGTAAATATGGATTAAAAAATAAGCGAGAATTAAGAAGATTTGCGACAGAGCTAAGAAAAATAAGGGATGTAGCACGAGCAAGTTTCGCGTTACCAGACGAAAAGAGAAAGCAAGTGATATCACAGCTAGTAAATAAGTTGTATAGAATGGGAATTTTAGAAAAGGACGCGACTGTAGATGATATATTAAGGTTGACAGTAGAAGATTTGCTAAGGAGGAGATTGCAAACAATTGTCTATGAAAAGGGGTTAGCAAAAACAATATATCAAGCAAGGCAATTAGTGGTACATGGACATATAGTAATAGGGGACAGAGTTGTGAATAAGCCAAATAAAATAGTGATGAGGGATGAGGAGGATAAAATAGCAATAAATCCGAGAAGTCCGTTAAGTAACTCCGATCATCCAATTTGGAAACAATAACTTATTATCAAAGAATGATAACAATATGGAGGTGAGGATATTATGAGTAAGGAGGGAAGGAGACAAAAGAGAGAACTATGGGGAATTGCACATATATATAGTACATTAAATAATACAATAGTTCATATTACCGATTTGACAGGTGCAGAGACGATAGCGATGACTTCTGGCGGTATGTTTGTAAAGGCAGATAGATATGAAGGGTCTCCATATGCAGCTATGATGGCTGCTAAGAAAGCGGCTGAAATAGCGATAGCAAAGGGAATAACGGGTGTACATTTACAAGTAAGAGGGAAGGGAGGACAGTTCAGCCCCACACCGGGACCTGGCGCGCAAGCAGCAATAAGAGCAATAGCAAGAAGTGGACTAAAAATAGGGCTTGTAGAAGATGTGACGCCTATACCACATGATAGATGTCGTAGACCAGGAGGTAGGAGAGGTCGTAGGCTGTAGTATATTTCTGGTTTCCTGGTTTCAAAAATAGTATTATTTAAACTATTTCTTTAGAACCATTTAGGCATACTTTTATATATCTCTCTATTCTATTGTATGGTAGTATAGGTTGAGCCAAAAAATGTACCCAGGTATTTAAGCTATGCTAGGGGTTGTGTTATGAGTGTAGATGGTAATATTAGTGTCGAGTTAATTCGACAGTCAGATAAAGATCTAGTTCTTCTTATAAAAGGTGTTCCTGTTTATATCATAAATTCTATTAGACGTGCTGCAATTGCTGATGTCCCTATCTTAGCCGTTGATAAAGTATATATCTTCGAGAATACCTCTGTTATGAACGATCAGCTACTTGCCCATAGATTAGGTCTTATTCCGTTAAGAACGCCTTTAGGTAAATACAAACCTCGGGATGAATGCGATTGTGATGGTGAGTGTCCACAGTGCACCGTTTACCTTAATCTGAAAGCTGAAGCTAAAGATGAGGAGTATGTGGTTAAGGCGAGTGATATTGTTAGTAATGATCCAGACGTTTACCCATTATATCCGGATATAGAGATCGTAAAGTTAAGTAAGGGACAAAAAATTGAATTAACAATGGTTGCCAGAATGGGTAGAGGGAGAGACCATGCTAAATGGTCCCCTGTAACCGTCGCAGTTGTTCGTGGAGAACCTGTAGTACAAATAGATCATGAAAAATGTGACTTATGTGGATCTTGTGTTAATGCTTGTCCGAAGGGCATATTAAAGATTTCTAATAATAAACTTGAAGTTGTTGATAAATATCTATGTACTACATGCGCGCTTTGTATGGATGCTTGTGAAAAGGATGTTATTCATATTGATATTAACGAGAATAATTCAATTTTATATATTGAATCTGTTGGTCAAATTTCCTCATTAGATATCGTGTTATGTGCTATTGATGAGTTATTAAAATTATTAACTGATTTTACTAATAGTCTGGAGGGATTAAAAAATGTATGAGGATAAAAACATGAGATTTTTAATTAGTTTTTTGAAGAAAAAGGCTAAAGAAAATGATGCACTAATATGGAAGAGGGTAGCTGAACTTATTGATCGACCTAGGAGAAGGAGAATAGCAGTTAATATTTCAAAAATAAATAGGTATACTCAAGAGAATGATTGGGTTATTATTCCAGGAAAGGTTTTAGGTGCAGGTGAACTTGATCATCCTGTAAACTTAGCAGCAGTTAAGTACTCCGAAAAAGCTTATCATAAGCTTATTGAATCTGGATCAAAAATTTATAAGATAAAGGAATTTGTCGAATTAAATCCAAAAGGCAGTGGGGTGAAAATAATTGTCTAGTAATAATGAATTAGTCGTTGATGCAACAAATATGGTTGCAGGTAGATTAGCATCTATAATAGCTAAAAAACTACTATCCGGGTATAGAGTCTATGTTGTTAATGTTGATAAAGCTATTATTACAGGGTCTAAGAAGAGAATTGTAAATGAATTTATGAAAAAATTATCTATACAGTCAAAGGTTAATCCTAGAAGACACGGGCCATTTAAACCGCGTACACCAGAGGGTATCTTCAGAAGAATGGTTAGAGGGATGTTGCCAAGGAAAAAGACGAAAGGTAAGGAGGCATATAGACGGTTAAGAGTATATAGAGGTGTACCACCAGAGCTTAGAAATAAAGATTTTATAGTATTTAAAGAAGCTAAATATAGGGAGTCCCCATATGGATATATGACGCTAGCTGAAATAGCGAAATTAATTGGTTGGATACCTGTTGAGGAGAGGTTGGGTCTTCATGAGTAAAGTTAAGGTATTTGTTGGAAAAAGGAAAACAGCGATTGCAAGAGCTTTAATTCGAGAGGGAAGTGGAAGGGTTAAAATTAATGGCATACCGATTGAGATTTATCAGCCTGAAGTAGCGAGGATGAGAGTAATACAGACCCTCATGCTAGCTGGTGATGTTGCTAGGAAGTATGACATAGATGTTTATGTACGAGGCGGTGGATTTATGGGTCAAGCGGAGGCTGCAAGTATAGCTATAGCTAGGGCATTAGTTGGAGTTTCGAGAAGCAGTAAACTTGAAAAAATCTATAAAGCTTTTGATAGACATTTACTTGTTGGTGACCCGAGAAGAACTGAGCCTAAAAAGTTTGGTGGCCCTGGTCCAAGAAGGAGAAAGCAGACTTCATATAGGTAATCTTTTAGGTGATGATTTGATATGATGATTCCGATTAGATGTTTCACATGTGGTAACGTTATAGGTGACAAATATAGGAAGTTTATGGAGTATATAAAAGCTGGTATGGATCCAAAAGAAGCCCTTGATAAATTGGGACTGAAAAGATATTGTTGTAGAAGAATGATTTTAACTCATGTGGATATTATTGATCAATTTATCTTATATGATGTGGTGAAGTTAAAACATGCCTACGATATTGGATATTGATGGGAGAGTAGTACTTAATAGTAGAGGAGAAGAAACTATAGAAGTAATCGCTAATGTTGATGGCAGCGTAGGTAAATACGCATCACCATTTGGAGCGAGTGTTGGTACATTAGAAGTAAAACCTTATCCAAGGGGAGGCGTCAGTAAAGCACTAAAATTACTAAAAAGTGAGATTAAAAAGAAAATTATCGGATTTAAATTTGAGTCCCAAGAGGAATTTGATAATTTTATATCAAACTTGGATGGAACTGGCAATTATAGTAGGTTAGGAGGCGTAATCTCATTAGGTCTTTCATTAGCGGTCGCAGAAGCTACTGCTAAATCACTAAATATTCCACTATACTATTGGCTTGGTGGTGATGATACAAATTATTTACCTGTACCGCTTGGTAATGTTGTTGGTGGCGGAAAGCACGCACATGGGGCATCAATAGATATCCAGGAGGTTCTTGTATTTCCTCTGAATGCTAAATCCTTAAGAGAAGCAATTTACACAATGATACAATTGCATAGAGAAGTTGGAAAGATTTTGATGCGTACAGACAGGTTCTTTACAGGAGGACGTAATGATGAAGGTGCGTGGGTTACGACACTAAGTGAAGCTGAAGTTTTCAATATAGTATGGGAAGCAATTGATAAAATAAAGGATCAATATGGCGTCAAATATGCATTGGGCATTGACATGGCAGCATCCTCTCTTTGGGATAATGAGCTCGGATTATATGTGTATAATAGAACTAAAGCGTTAAGGGATAGGAATGAGCAGATTGATTTTGTATTGATGCTAATAGACGAGTATAAGCTTTCATATGTGGAGGATCCACTTAATGAACAAGACTTCCCCGGTTTTAAGGAAATTACAAAAAGTGTAAAGAAAACAATGATAGTAGGTGATGACCTTTACGTTACAAATGCTTCTAGACTCATACTTGGTGTCAGTGAAAAAGCTGGAAATGGAGTGATAATTAAGCCTAACCAAGCTGGTGATATAACCAAGAGTAAGAAAGCAGTTGAAGTTGCTAAGAACGGAGGATTTAAAGTTATAGTTTCACATAGGTCTGGTGAAACAATTTATCCACACTTAGCCTCAGTAGCTGTCGCATTTAAAGCTGACATGATTAAATGTGGCATTATTGGCGGTGAAAGAATAGATAAGTTAAATGAATTATTAAGGATCGAAAATGAACTGGGCAACAAAGTTAGGCCTTTAACATTTAATTTCTAATTCATGGTGATATCTATGGCTGAAGAAAAAAGTGTAAGTGGGGAGGAAATTAAGAAGATAGCAATTGATAAAGATTTCCTAAAAACATATAAAGTGCACTATGGTAGGAGTATAAAAACAAAATTTAGTGAAGACTTTATATATGGTATTCATCCACGTGGTTTTTATCTCATAGACTTATCGAAAACTTTAGAGAAGCTTAAGATTGCTGCTAAATTTTTATCCCGATATGAGCCTAATGAAGTATTAATCCATACCTCCAGGGAGTACGGGGCTAAAGCGATTGAAATGATGAGTAAGATACTTGGATACCACGGGATAGCTGGTAGATTCCCGCCAGGGACATTAACGAATTACCTACTAGATTCTTACCGTGACGTCTCTGTACTCCTAGTTTTAGATCATACTTTTGATCAACAAGCAGTTGACGAAGCAACTAAAGTAAAGGTTCCTGTTGTTTCATTTGTGGATACAAACTCTAACGGTGAATTTATTGATATAGCTATCCCTGGAAACAACAAAGGTAGAGGAAGTATAGCTGCATTATTTTGGTCATTAACTGTACTTATACTTAGGGAAAGCGGAGTTTTAAAAGAGGATGAAGTAATAGAAGCAACAGTTGAAGATTTCATGGTGTTGCCAGAGGATGTCGAATAAGTTTACTGTTAGGGAACCTGCAGTAGCTGGATACTTTTATCCAGCTTTTTCTGAGGAATTAATTTATCAAATTGAGGAGAATTTTAAATCTAAACTTGGTCCAGGTGAACTTCCAATCCCTGTAACTAATGGTAAACATGAGCTACTTGGTTTAGTATCGCCACATGCTGGGTATATGTATTCTGGGCATATAGCAGCGCATGGCTTCCTACACTTAGCAAGGGACGGATTGCCGGATACGGTAGTTATACTTGGTCCAAATCATACTGGTATCGGAAGTGGGGTTTCTATTTATCCCGCTGGTGCGTGGAAAACCCCACTTGGAACTGTGGAAATCGACGAAGAGCTTGTTAATGAGATACTAAAAAATAGTGCTATTTTAGATCCAGACATATCCGCACACAGACATGAACATTCTATAGAAGTACAACTTCCGTTTCTTCAGTATATTTATTCAAAGGTTAATAGAAGTTTTAAGTTAGTAGCAATAACAATGTTAATGCAAGATGTAAATACTGCCATGGATATTGGAAATGCTATTTACCAAGCAGTAAATAAGCTTAACAAGAGGGTAGTTGTTATAGCTTCAACAGACTTTACACATTATGAATCGCATGAATCGGCAAAGCGAAAGGATGGGTTTGTAATACGTCGTATCTTAGATTTAGATCCAGAAGGTATGATTAGGGAAGTATATAGTAGAGATGTAACGATGTGCGGATATGGTCCGGTTGCCGCAATGTTATACTTCTCTAAGCTATCTAATGCAAAAAAGGCTATTTTACTTAAATATGCTACTAGCGGTGATGTAACCGGCGATAAATCCAGCGTAGTAGCATATGCATCAATAATTATAACAAAATAGAGAGAAGTGTACATTTAATTCAAAAATTTTTTGTTTCTTAATAATTAATTTTTGAGATATAATGTACGTTAAAGAACCAGCGAAGATAATCCTCTTTGGAGAACATTTTGTGGTGCATGGAAGCTGTGCAGTATCATTTGCTATTGATAGATTTGTACATGTTAATATATCACTAGCTAAGTCATTTAATTTAACAATTAAGTTTTATGACGGTAGTATGTTTTCTTATGATATAGATTCAGATGTAGATATAGTTAAATATGCGTGTTTTCTCATGGATAAGCTAAAAATACCTCAAAAAATTAATGTAAATATACAGCTCGATTTTCCAATATCCGCTGGTCTAGGGTCCTCAGCATCAATGGCAGCAGCGCTCGCAAAGGCACTTAGTATGCTAAAGTACGGCTACATTCCATCATTTCAGACGATATATGATTTAGCTAATGAATTTGAGAAGAGAGTACATGGAAATCCGTCTGGCATAGATTTACACACGATTCTAACCAGAAAGATAATATTGTACGATGGAAAATCTAAGAGAATACTTGATTCCACAATTAATGAGAATCTCAAAGTTATTATTGCTGATACTCTCGATAGAAGAAAAACTGGAGTGTTAGTCTCAAATGTAGCGAAGATTAAGAGTAGATATGTAGATTTATTTAACAAGCTTGTTGATATAAGTAATGTAATTGCCAAGGAGGGATTTAAAATCTTAAAATATAATGGTGCAATTGAAGAGCTAGGAAAACTGATGATGATAAATCATGGATTACTTTACTCAATAGGGGTATCGACAAAAAGAATTGATAATTTAGTTCATACTGCTATAGAAAATGGCGCCTTAGGTGCAAAGTTAACTGGAGCTGGTGGTGGGGGCTGTATTATCGCATTAGCGAGAGAAGAAGACACGCCATACGTTGTTCAATCTCTTAAAGAAAATGGTGCTGATGTAATGGTTGTAAAGCCCTATTATGAGGTGTAACTGATTTGTATAAGGATCAGATACCTACTAAAAATCGTAAAATAGATCACATTAAAATAGTCTTAGCAGAAGATGTGGAGTACAAAATGAATACTACATTATTTGAGGATATTATTCTTATTCATAATTCATTGCCAGAATTATCTATCAATGAAATTAACACCAAAACAAAACTTTTTGATAGAGTTTTTGATTATCCAATTCTAATTGACTCGATGACTGGCGGTATCAAAATTGCAGAGAGAATAAACAGAAATTTAGCTATTGGAGCGTCTAAATTTAATATACCGATATCCTGTGGTAGTCAGAGAGCAGCGTTAGAGGATCCATCTCTAGCGGATACATATAAAGTTATTAAAGAAGTAAGCAGCGATATATATTTAATTGGCAATATCGGTGTACAGCAGCTATTAGACGATCCTATATCTACGGCTAGTAAAGTAATTAAAATGGTAAATGCCGACGCATTAGCTATACATCTCAATCCACTGCAAGAGGTAGTTCAGCTTGAGGGAGATGTGAATTTTAAAGGATGTATCAAAGCCATAGAGAAAGTTATAAATGAATTTAATATTCCAATCATCGTCAAAGAGACTGGAGCTGGGATTTCCCGTGAAGTTGCTAAAGTATTGGTGGATATTGGTGTTTCAGCCATAAATGTAGCTGGGGCTGGTGGAACGAGTTGGTCAGCAGTAGAGATTATTCGAAACAAACTTATCATGAAAGATGAATTTAAGTCTAAAATTGCTGAACCTTTCAGAGAATGGGGTATACCGACGGCCGCTTCATTAATTGAAGTATTAAGTGTTGCAAATATACCAGTTATAGCATCTGGAGGAATTCGAAGTGGTATTGATATTGCAAAAGCGATAGCGCTTGGAGCAGCTTTTGTCGGGATCGCGAAACCCTTCTTGAAGGCAGCGTTAGAAAGTGAAGATTCTGTGATAGATACGCTAGAAATATTTATTGAGCAACTAAAAATGGCAATGTTATTAACAGGTGCTGATAGTATCGCGTCCTTACATAAGGTGAAGTATGTTATCGTTGGTCGCTTAAAAGAATGGATAGAGTGGAGGGGAATAAGTTGGCAAGTCAATCAATGAAAAATGAATGGGTAAACGTAAAAAAAATGGTTGATGAAGAGATAAAGAAGATTGCAGAAGAAATCATATTCCCTGAGGATCTCAAAAGCGCAGCTTTCCATTTAATAAATGCTGGAGGAAAAAGGATTAGACCGTTTATGCTCATGCTGTCAGCAGCAACATTCGGTGTACCTTATAAAGTTAGCTTACCAGCAGCGGTTTCTATAGAACTATTACATAACTTCACGTTAATTCATGATGATATAATGGATAAGGACGAGTATAGAAGGGGAGTACCAACTACCCATGTAACGTATGGTGAGCCTATGGCAATATTGGCTGGAGACTTTCTATTTTCACATTTACATAAATACTTAATCGAGAAATACTTGGAGCTTGGTGTTAGTAGAGATGTGATAATAAATGTTATATTGGCATTATCAGAAGCTATGGATAACATTTGCTATGGGCAAACCATGGATTTGATGCCAAAGAAATATATTAAAACTATAGACGACTATTTAAGGATGGTATACTATAAAACCGCATCACTAATTGAAGTCTCAACGTATATAGGTGCTATCCTTGGAACTAATGAGCCAGATAAAATAAATAAGCTGAGGACATATGGTAAAAATATCGGCATCGCTTTCCAAATTGCAGATGATATTCTCGGTATTTATGGAGATACCAAAGTTACAGGGAAACCTGTTGGCAATGATATCAGAATGGGTAAACATACTATTCTGGTGATGATGGCATTGAATAAAATGAGTGAGGAAGAGAAGAAAATTTTTCTAAATATATTTGGAAATATGTCTGCAACTGATGACCAAATTAAAATAGCTATTGACATTTTGAACAAATATAATGTTAGAAGAGAAGCCACGAAGATAATGGAAAACTTAGCTTCGGAAGCGATTAAAGCACTGCGCGGCTTACCTGATAACAAATATAAACAGTACTTAGAGGAATTAAGCTATTTCATTATATATAGGGAGAAGTAATGATGAGCGATGACCTCAGGGAGCTAATATTTGCAATAGCTTTAGAGAATGCAAGTAAATATGGTGGAAAGCCTAATAAAGGCTCCGTAATCGGTAAATTAGTCTATCTCAGACCGGATGTCAAAAGTAAAATTAAAGACTTAATGCCAATTATAGATAGCGCCATTAAAGAAGTTGAAAATATACCATTAGATAAGCAGATCAATCTTCTCTCTAAATATAAAAACTTAGTTACTGTAAAGAAAGAGGAGAGTGAGGAACTACCGCCATTACCTGGAGCAGAAGTTGGTAAAGTAGTCACTAGGTTTGCTCCAAATCCAGATTTTGTTCTGCATTTAGGTTCTGTTAGACCTCTTTTATTTTCCTATTTATATGCCAAGAAGTATCAAGGTAAATTTATTCTCCGCTTTGAGGATACGGATCCGAGACTTAAGAAGCCACGACCAGAGTTTTATAACTTGATACTTGAAGATCTAGAATGGCTAGGAATAAAACCAGATGAAGTTTACTATCAGAGTGATCGGCTTGATTTGTACTATGATGTAGCGAGAAGGTTACTCGAAAATGGATTAGCATATGTATGTACATGTAAAAAAGACGAATTTACAAAATTACTACTAGCTAAATCTCCATGTCCACATCGTGAGGATACTCCTGAAAATAATCTTGAAAGATTTGATATGATGCTTAATGGTGAGTTTGAGGAGGGCGAAGCTGTACTAAGAATAAAAACTGATCTAACCCATCCTAACCCATCTGTTAGGGATTGGGCTGCATTAAGAATTATAGATACAGAGAAGTATCCACATCCAAGAACTGGGAGCAAATACCGTGTATGGCCTCTCTATAATTTCTCATGCGCTATTGACGATCATTTTATGGGTGTAACACATGTGATAAGAGGATCTGAGCATAAAATTAATGAGGAGAAGCAGAAGTATATATACAAGCATATGGGTTGGATACCCCCGATCGCAATACATCATGGTAGGGTGGCTATACCAGGGGGAGTACTGAGTAAATCAAAGATTATCCGTGGAATAGAAGAGGGCACCTACAGTGGTATTGATGATCCTCGGCTAGCCACATTAGTTGCCTTAAGAAGACGTGGTTATCAGCCAGAAGCTATTAAGAAGGTGATGCTACGTGGCGGGCTGAAAGCATCATTAACAACGATAGACTGGTCACTATTAGCAGCTGAAAATAGGGCTATAATAGACGATATTGCAAATAGATACTTTGG
>Ga0180302_10000001_pt1 | contig 98037 bp, 108 predicted proteins | sample GuaBasSediGuay17_FD_121794 | JGI IMG/M metagenome (GOLD analysis project Ga0180302, IMG submission 121794) | Subseafloor sediment microbial communities from Guaymas Basin, Gulf of California, Mexico - Guay17, Core 4571-4, 12-15 cm | ecosystem: Environmental > Aquatic > Marine > Hydrothermal... | reverse complement strand
TTTTCTTTCCAGCAATTCTCCATAAGGCCTCCTGTATTAAACCAAAGGGACAAACCCATCCACAAAAAGCTCTCCCAATAATAGCCCCTATAAGGATTATTACACCTATTGTCAGTAGAGGAATGTATCCTTGAGCAATACTTCTCTGAAGTGCCCCCATCGCACATACAATTGTACTTGAGGGCCTATTAACTATAATAAATACTCCCATAGAGAAGCAGTTTAATACCGGAAGAGGCAATCCTGTGGCTTCTATCTCTACTAAAGGTTCCAGAACGCGTAAATTCATTAGGAAAAAGAAAAATACAGCTAATATTGCTCGTATTACTCCTATCTTTCTTTTAGGCATAAGGGTTCCCTGTGCTTAGGGTAAGAGCCCTTTAAGGCAGCTAGCGCAGGGTATTTGAATCAAGCTTTTAAGGTAGCTCCAGTCACCATTTAAAATACCCATGTATACTAAGATTATTCCTAGAGCTATTAGTGAAAACGTGAAGAATCTTTTTGCTTTTAATTTTTCTTTGCGCTTAGGTTCATATTCTTCTTTCTTTCTTTTAACTAGTTTTCGTCCACAGCGTGTACAGACTTTACTGCTTGGAAGATTTAATGCATTACATTGCGGACATTTAATAGCTCCTTTGCTGACCGCCATTTTCTCTAGGTTTTTAAGTTTCTTCTGCTGTTCATCTATTACCTCTTCGAGCTCTCTTTTTCTTTCTTCATATACTTCTGGACTTATAGTGTCTTTAAACTCCTCTAGCATCGATAAACTATTTAAATTCTTTTGAAGATCCTCTAATACGCTATTATATTTCCTAATTATTTCCTCAAGTGTAAGCTCTCTTTTTGGCTTCGGCGGAACACTGACTATTTCTACTGGCGGAACCTCTACCCCCTCTTCTCTAGGAGGCTTTTCCGCAACTTCTTTAAAAGGCACTTCTTCTCTACTTACTTCGACCTCCTCTCCATATTCACGTATTTCAGAGAAAACTTCTTCAAGTGTGGCAGGCTTCTTTTCTTCTACTCCAATTATTTTCTCTAGATCTTCTAAAGATAATGTAATGGCACCCGCTTTCTCTTTCTCAAGACAAGGTGGTGAAGCAGGGTTGTCTACCTTTATATTAAGCTTAAGACAGCGACCATTTGAAAAAAATATACAGTCTCTACAGTCCTTCGGCACGGTTATCTCCTAGTCTTTCTTTTATATCGAGTATATTAAGCTATTTGTTTCGGGCTAAACTATATTTTCTTTAGGAGTAAGTCTATTACTTCTCTAGGAGTTTTTGCAACAGCTACTCCTGCTTCCTCGAATGCCTTAATCTTGCTTGATGCGGTTCCCATACCCATTGTAATTATTGCGCCAGCGTGTCCCATGCGCTTTCCGGGTGGGGCCGTCTTGCCAGCTATATAGGCGACAACAGGTTTAGAGTAGCCTCTTTTCTTGATCCAGTAGGCGAGTTCTTCTTCCATGGTTCCTCCTATTTCGCCTATCACGACAACAGCTTTTGTCTCTTTGTCTTTCTCGAAAAGCTCAAGAACTTCAATGAAATCCATGCCTACTATAGGGTCTCCTCCTATACCTATGCATGTACTTTGACCTAGTCCAGCTTTCGTTATTAAATGCGCTATTTCATATGTCAGAGTTCCGCTTCTAGAAACTATTCCTATAACCCCTTTTTCAAAAATATGTCCGGGCATTATTCCGACTTTTGATTCTCCTGGCGATATTACTCCAGGACAGTTCGGACCTACTATCCACACTCCTTTAAGTCTAGCATAAGAAATTACTCGAAGTTCATCATGTAGTGGGATATGTTCGGTAATGACTACTATAAGCCTTATTCCGGCGTCTATAGCTTCGTAAATTGCATCAGGTGCGTACAGCGCGGGCACGAATACTATCGAAGTATTTATTTCAGGATGTTCAGTGAGTGCCTCTTCTACTGAATTGTAGACAGGTACTCCGTGAACGCTTTGTCCTCCTTTGCCTGGAGTAACTCCAGCTAAAATTTTAGTGCCATAATCCAGCATTGCCTTTGTATGGAAACTGCCTTCTCTTCCAGTTATTCCTTGAACAAGGACTCTAGTGTTCTTATCTACTAATATCATTTCACCACCTCTACAGCTGCCTTAGCTGCTTCTTCCATAGATTCATAAGCTTTTATTCCAACTTTCTCTAAAATCTCCTTGCCTTCTTCTTCATTTGTACCCATCATTCTAACAAATATTGGTTTATCTTTTCCGGACTCTTTTAAAGCCTCTACTATTCCTCTGGCTACTTCATCGCACCTGGTTATACCTCCCAGTATGTTAATTAAAATAGCTTTAACTCGAGGATTTGCTAAAAGGAGTTTCACTGCTTCTTTTACTTTTTCTGCTCTAGCTCCACCTCCTATGTCCAGGAAGTTTGCAGGTTTTCCTCCATAGAAATAAACTAAATCCATTGTCGCCATTGTTAATCCAGCTCCATTGCCTATAATTCCTATATTTCCGTCCAAGTCTACATAGCTAAAGCCCTTTTCTCTCGCAATTCTCTCATATTCACTAAATTCTTCTTCAGGTGCTTCTATATCTTTATGCCTGTACGCAGAATTGTCATCAATTATCATTCGAGTATCAAGAGCTAATACCTTGTTTTCAGCCGATATCGCTAAAGGATTTGTTTCAACTAATTCACAGTCATAGTCTAGGAAGATAGAGTACATCGCTTTAATTATCCCTTTTAGTTCTTTGCTCAGTTCTCCTAATTTAAGGAAATTGAGTATTTTTCTTATTTGGTATTCCTGTAGACCTACAAGAGGGTCTATGTATACTTTAGTTAAGTCTTCTGGACTTGTTCGAGCTATTTCCTCTATGTTCACTCCTCCTCTCCGCGATGCAATAAAGCAGTAGGCTCTTTTGCTTCTATCTACTGTTATACTTAAGTATAACTCTTTTAATATGTTTATTTTCTCTACAACTAGAACTTTCTTAACTAAACATCCTTTAATAGAACTATCAATTAATTTCTCCGAAATTTTTTCAGCATCTTCGGGTGTTTCAGCTACGATAATTCCTCCCGCTTTTCCTCTCCCTGCCACGAGCACTTGTGCTTTAATAACAACAGGTTTACCTATTTGTTCTGCTATTTCTCTTACCCTTTTAGGATTCTCTGCTATATCTCCGGGGGGAACAGGTATACCGTATTTTTTAAAAATTTCACGAGCTTGGTACTCATAGAGCTTCATTTAGCCACCTCCGAAAGCTTAATCGAAAAAATGTTATAATAGTTTCCTATTTAAGGAACATCATACTATAAATTAGTGATAGTCGTGGTGAAAGTAAAGAGATTATCTACTGGAATACCTGACTTAGACAAAATGTTATGCGGAGGTATACCCGAGGGATTCTTCGTTACATTAACAGGCGAACCAGGTACCGGAAAAACTGTCGCGTGTTTGCACTTCATATGGGCTGGCCTAACTAATTTAGAAAAGTGCATTTACGTAACAACAGAAGAAAGTAGAGAGAGCATAATTAGACAGGCAGCACAATTTGGCATGAATTTTGAAAAGGCAATAAATACTGGTAGACTAATTATAATAGATGCTTTAATGAAAGAGAAAGAAGATAGATGGAGTTTACGCGAGGTTACTTTAGAAGAGTTGATAAGAAAAGTTATCGAGGCTAAAAGAGAGTTAGGTTCTCCTTGTAAGAGACTTGTTATAGACTCTTTAAGTGCTTTCTGGCTTAAAGCTCCGTCTTTAGCCAGACAAATAAGCTATGACTTAAAAAGAATACTCAATAAATGGAGGTTTACAATATATGCTACAAGCCAATACGCTATAACAACAGGCTCTGCTTTTGGATGGGGAGCCGAACACATTGCTGATGGAATAATAAGATTTAAGCGCTCAATAAAGGGAGGCAGATTGAGGAGGTATATCATTATAGAAAAAATGAGGCAAACTCCACATGATTTAAGAGTATACGAGATAGATATAATGGACAAAGTAGGATTAGTAATACTACATCCTCTAGAAAAACGTGTAGAAGATTATGCCTTACCAGAAAAAGTCATGAGAAAAATACGCGAAGTTACTCAAAAAGATGAAATTATCTAGTTTCAGTCTTCTTGCAATACTCGGCTAAAAAGCATTCTCTACAGAGTCCCTTTCTACAGTACAACTTATCGTGAATATAGAAAATTGTCTGAAGCCATCCAGAAAGCCTGCCGAATGTTTTTGCAAATACGCTTCTTAAACACTCTTCAGCTAGCGGACATTCTACACACGTGTTTTTTAAACAGTAGTTTTTCTGCGGCAGTTTGCTATAAGATACTAAGTCGAGTCTATTGACCATTGTAACTAAATGCTTGTCGCAGGGCACAGACATTTCGTCAACAGCGACAAAAAGCAGATAAGCGTCAGCTATTTTAGGTCCACATCCCCAGCACTTTAGTAGCTGCTTTCTTATACCCCACGAGTCCCTAGTTAAGTCTTCTTCATAAGGCTTAACGTATTTCAGATAGTCGCTTAGAGCTCTGGGGAGCTGCTTTAGCTGAAAACTGTTTCCTACAACTTTCATATCTATTTTCAAAATTCTTGAAATATCTCCTTCAGAGATCTTCCATATTCTTTTACACCACTTTATGACATTAACATGAAAATTAGTAGTTTTAGAAAGAAATATTGATATAAACATATATACTCTATCGAAGGGATTAACGGATAAACTTACTTCGGAATAGCGACTTATAATAGCCTTTACTATTTTCAGTAGTCTTCCTTTTAGATAAGCTATATATTTTTCAGGATAAAACCACTCGCCAGTGAGATAATGCATTAATTCCTCGCTTATATCACTTATTATTTCTGTCGGCGAAATAACCGTTAACAGTTTGCCGGAATCTTTGCCTATTACTTTCAAGTACTTATTCTCATCTATTCTGTCTAATAGCACAAGATTAAATGAAGGATAAAGTGTTAGGTTTAAATTAATTGGCCTAGATAAAGTGTATTTTCGTAAATACTTCATGTATTTTAATTAAATTTACTTATAAATTTTATTCTTTATATCTAATAGCATTTTATAGAATATAGTTACTTCACTTGATGTTATGATGTACTTGTCTTCTTTTATACTTAGAGCTAGGTCTGAAATAGAATTATCTCTTTCTATCAGTACTCCTCCTTCACTTATTTTATAACCTCTGTAAAGAACTTTTCTTATTTTAGCTAAGGCAAGTATCTTCTTGTACTCTGGATCATGTAGACTGGAAAGGTATTTTTCGTATTCTTCGGGATTCTCTCCTTTTTTAGCTGTTATTAGTTTTGCCAATATTTCTGCATACTCTGAGATATACTCAATAAAATCTATTATAGCATAGGGCTTGTCTTTGTCTGAAGACGAAATAACTCCTTCATAGGCTTTTTCAACACGTTTCCACGATCTCTTTAACGCATGTCTAAGTGATGATATTTTGTACATTTTCTCCATGCTAATTTATTTATTAACGGTAATAAGTGTTTAGGAAAATACACATGTTAATCGGTTGCATAGTTTATAGTAAATAACTATGTAGAAGTATATTTTAGTATATTTTGTGATGATATAGGCTCTTTTATTGTTTTCCATGATATTCTAAAGAAATTTTTGTTTTTTGCTACTATTTCTAAGTTTTTTATAAAATTCTTAGTTATAGGATCTGAAGGATACCCAGAACCTAACTCACCTAAAAACCGCTTAATTGAAGATATAAGAGAATCTCTCATAACTTTAGCTATAATGGATGCAGCTGACACAGGAAGATACTTCTCATCAGCCTTATGCTCGCATATTATTTTCACATTTGCTTGTTTAAGTTTATTTTCTATTCTTCTTTGGAATTTTCTGCTATCTGTAGACGCTGCGTCAATGTATATTATATCGGGCTTAAGTTCATTTATTGCTTGAGAAAAAACATTTGCCTCCAATTCAGTTAAAGACTCTCTGCTATTTACATAATAGTCGATTGTAGGTGGGTTCACTATAATTATAATAGTTTTTTCTACATTTTCTATTATTTTATAGAAAAGTTTTTCTCTAGTTTTAGGTAATAATTTTTTCGAGTCTTTGACGTTTAGCTTGAGTAGCAGGCTAAGATCTTCCTCTTTCAGGGCTACAGCTGCTACCACCATTGGTCCTACTACTGGCCCTCTTCCAGCTTCATCTATACCTACAACTCTCTTACTATTCATAATTTCTAGGCACATAGAGTATAAAGCTGGCACTAAAAAGTCCTTCTAATATCGCAGTAGCCTGTATGGCTATATCTACTGCTTTAAGTAAATCATCTTTAGACGTATCAATTTGTAAATTCAATACTTTTGACAATTTTCTTTTTATGTTCTCTGCATTTTCCTCGTAACATACTAGGTACACTTTACTTACATTTAATTCATTTAATTTCTTTATTTTATCTGCTGTTTCAAATAAGTATTGAGTAGAATCAATATTAAAGTAAAACTGACCATTAAAGAATGTTAAATTTATACTATCATTAAGTTTAAAAAATATATCTCTATATTGAAATACTTTCGGCATAATGTTATTAAAAAAGAAAAGTGGTTTTTTAGTTTCATTTGATATATTTAAATCATTTTCAGCTAAATAGCTTCTCTTGAATAATACTACATAATCTATTATTCTTAGCACTATACTATTTAATTTATTTATATGTTTTATAGATCCTGCTTCTAGAACATTTATTTTAAATTTCTCTCTGTAGTACGCTATATCGATAACAAAATATTTATCTGGTATTAGATTTGAAAGCACTAAAAAACATTTCTCTGACTTTAGAAAAGGTTCTATTAGTTTAAGTGCCCGAAGTTTCTTCAAGTTTCTGTGGTTCATATTCATGGTTTTCGGTCATTCTTACTGAAATGTATACCACTAATATTATTAGCGCTGCTACTATAATTGAGTTAGGATAAGCTGCTATGAATGCCAATGCCATAAAGTATAGGGACTGTATTAGTTCTCCTGAGTAAAACGCATTCTTTGAGAATTCAATAAACTTAGATGCATAATTATAGTTTGAAGACCCAAATATTCTGTTCACTTTATACTCTTTTAGTATTATTGAATAACGTGCTTTCGTTTTTGATATGTGGAAGCCCCACTCGAGGAATAGGGTTGTTAAGTCTTCTCCTGCTGCCTTAGATAATGCGTCCACGAGTTCTTCATTAGTATTTATCTCGCCTTTAGACACTATCACTTTAAATACTTTAGAGTAGTACGTGAAGTTACCATATTTATTCCCTAGTGTTAGGACTATGTAGTATGATAATGCATAGTAAAGGAATATATTGCTCGGTCTTTTCCATACTGACCAGTACTGTATGAAGCCTATTTTCTTTGAAGTACTTAAGTACTCTTCTGCATTCTTTACTAAATCCTCATGTCTATAAATTGCTCCACTTAAATTGAAATAGTATAGACATAGGTATATGCTAAAGTAATCGGCGCACCCTTCATGGAACCACAATAGAGAATAGGGATTTACTCCAGCTCTCCATAGGAAGTGGTGTACTAATTCGTGTAGAGCTATTTGCTCAAAGAAACCCTTTTTAGTTCTTATCCAGAGAATATTCAAATAAATGTCTCCTAGTTTTTTAGCCTTTAACGGCACATATCCCATTATACTTACTTCCTCTAGTGAAGGTGCCTTGAATCTAACTGTAATATTGTCTAAGTCTACATGGAAAATTTCTCTCAGTATCGGATATGCTTTCTGGTATGTTTTTATTATTCTATTTGCTATACTGATATAGCGTGGATGAGTTATGATATTTACTTTAATTATTTTACCGGAGTATTTAATTTCGCTATTTACTTCAGTTAACTGAGTTTCATTTATCGCATAGTGAATCATTATTCTTAGGGGCGTTACTTGCGGAATATAATTGAGTACGAGGTATTTACCCTCTATCTTTCTTGAAGATATTTTGGGATAGGTTTCAATAACACTTATGTAAGCTGGCAAATATACTCTTATTAATCCTCTCATTTTTTCATCGAAATATACTAATGGCGACATAAAAAACGCTGTTTTTTGACCTATAAGTGAAGCATAAGTGAAATAGTAACTTATTTCGATTCTAAGTGGTCCCTTAAAGTGAAAAGAATAATTGTTGTAAAAAACATAGTTTGTCGTTACTTCTTTACTATCGGTAATAATTCCCTGCTTTATGCTCATTTTCCAGGTTATATTGTTAGGCAGATATAACCACGTAGCCCCTGACTGAAGAGGAATATCTATTTCTATTTTAATTTGAGCATCTCCTTGATCGTTTACAAAGAAATCGTAAATAATGGTACCCATCTCGCTCAGAACAGTTTTCTGCTGTGTAGTTAAGGGACCAATTACTATGATTAAGATAAGAGCTAATGCAAGACCTTTTTTCTGCACATCTTTAGGTATATTACCTCTTATTTTAGCTTATCTAATATACACTAGATCTCATGTAAATAAATAAAAGGCTGGCAGAAAAAATATCTGTTCCAACACTAGTTAGGTAGATAGTGTAGCATGCGATGGGATTTAGAAAGAAGATATAGAATCACACCATTTATTGATAAAATAGTTGAACTGATTGTCAATTGTATTTTAGAGCTAAATAATTATTCCGATAGCATTCAACTTGATGTCACTGGACATAAACAAATATACATAGGTGAGAGAATTTTTAAGGTAAATCTAATCGAAAAAACAAATGAAGAAGCATTACTAAACTTTAAAGTAATTTACTATTTTACAGATAATTATGGCTATAAACGGCAAGCTAAACCAGATGATTATATTATAAAGATAATTGCCAGAAAAAATAGTAGTAGCTTCCATATACTTATTAGACAGAAGAGTGGAATAGGTAGAGTTACACCAGAAGTAATATGTTATTATATAGATAAAAAAATTGCTCAAAGATTAAAGCGTAGAATAAAAAATTTAAAAATAACTAGAGAAAATTAACATCCTTTGCATTTACTAATCCCTCCTAAGATATTATTCCAGAGAGTATCTAGGTCATCCCTTAGCACTTCGACTAGGAATTTCTCAAGAGATTTATCCTGACCAATGAGTAAGTCTTTTAGGTTTGTGAAAATCCCACTCGCTATAGCTATTAAGACTGCTAAAGCCATCACTGCTAGAGCTAGAAGTAAGCCTTCTTCGAGTAACTGAGCTCCCCTTTTATTGAATATTCTCTTGAGTATCTTTACCATATTTCCCCGTAGTATTGTTCCATGCCATTAATATCTTTCAGAGAGAGGCCGCAGACAATAATCTTTGCGAAGTACCGCTATATACTTAATTTTTATATTTTTATCATTTAATAAAGCGCCTAAAAAATAATCATTTACTATTATTTTAATAATAATTGTTATATTTTCATTTTTATTCTCAATTTTTATTTTATTTCTCATCAATACTATATTCACCTCTAAATAATCATATTTACTACAAACTATTGTCTTTACTTTATCTACTACTACACTCATATTACTAACATCTTTATTACTAATTTCTTTATCTATCTTGTTTAATATTTTTCTGATTAAATAATATCTTATCGGAACGATTATCTCAACATTATCGCTCCTTTTCAGATACAATTTATTTTTTATTAGTAACTCGTATTTAATTCCTATTTCAACTACAGTACAGTATCTGAACTCACTGCTTATAGTATTTTGTGTAAAGACATTATAGTACGCTATTTTATTAAAAAATCCATGTATATTATGGTAATTATATTCGCTTATTGATATTTTGAAAATCTCTACTGAAAAATTTAGTCTTCTAGGAAAATTCTTTATAAGATAACTGTACACCTTATATACCTGTGATTCCACTAAATTGCGTAGCTGAAGCAGACTTTCTATAGTTAAAGTGCCATTTCTTGCTCGCTGAATTATGCTCAAAAGTGTAAGTCTGGCGAGAGATGCTGAAAAAGATTTTGTTTCGATGATAAATTCATCGCAAATAATAGACAGCGAAGTAAGATCATAAAGCATTATTATGTTCTCTAGGTAGATAACCATATAAGAAAGTATAATGAGCACAAGTAATAGAGCTACATAAAGTGATACTAGTCCTCTATTCTCGGTCATTTATATCAACCACTATGTATGCTATTTCCTTATAGTTTAAATAGAAGTAAAGCAATATTTCCTTAGTTACTTTAAATGAAATCTCGTTTTTTACTTTAATTTTATGTAACAACTCTGTTTTAGACATATATTCTATTTTTCTATTATAATACTTTTCTAAACTAACTATTTTACTGAAATAACTGCAACTATGAATAACCAAACCAATATAAATAATTAAACATACTATTATAATAAATGCCAATAAGCAGTCTAAAATAACTACATTCATGGAATGTTCACACCTTGAATTTTCATGAAGTTAATTAGCATAACTAAATAGGCGACTTGTATTAGCATTAAGATGATTGTGTAAACCAAAACTAATGTAGTTGCGTGAAGAATGCTCCATCCACGAGACTTTTTTCTGTAACTCATACTCCCTTATTTTTGTGTTTTAAGAGTCATAACATTCCGTTATTTTAATTTCAATTTCTCCGTTTCTGTTTCTATATACTTTTACTATAATTTTAGTTGAATTCAAAATATAACTACGAGAAATAACATTTAACTTATTTATTTTTATTTTAATTATATTTTTACCTTTAATTACTTTAAAAGAGGTACAGTTAATTATTATTTTTGAATTAATTAAATTTTCTGGTATTCTTAATTTACATGAAATATAATCTATGTGTTTAGTTTTCGTAGCAAGGGAGTATATTTTACTTAAGAAAATATATGACGAGGCCCCAAAAGCTACTTTATTCAAGTACTCCGTCTGCTTATATACAATAACCCCTGCTACTACAGCAAAAGTTAGCCATAAAACGAGAATAATAGTCGATTCTATACTTTTCCTCATGGTTCAACCCATATTAAAGTCCCATTGATTACCTTAAAGACACTAGATCCATTTAATTGAGAATAAATATTTATTAAAGTATTTTTAATATGTTCACATTTAGCTAAAATTAATATGCAGTCTTTAACTAGTGGAATTAGATAATAAATGCTTACAATACATACAGCAAGAAATATAACCTCAATTACTGTAACTTCTACACTTGTCTTCACATAATATTGTTGAATACAATTAATAAGTTTACAGAAAGTGGGCCCGGCGGGATTTGAACCCGCGACCCCCCGGTTATGAGCCGGGTGCTCTACCTGGCTAAGCTACGGGCCCAGAAGAATGATTACTACGGGATAAATAAGCTTTTCTTATGAAAACCGGCGGCTAGGCACCATCATTAGCTTTAAATTATAGAACTCCTTGAAAGAGAATGAATGCTGTGTACACGATGCAAACGTAGAGAAGCTGTATATTTTAGAAGAGTATCAGGCGAAAGATTATGCAGAGAATGCTTTATTAAATCTATCGAGCAGACTGTCTTAAAGACTTTAAGAATGTATAAGCTTAAAAGAGGAGAAAAGCTTTTATTGGCAGTATCAGGTGGAAAAGACAGTTTAGCTTTGCTCAATATTCTCACTAAAATTGAAAGAAGATATTCTTCTAAAGTAGTAGCTGTAACAATATACGAAGGACATCCAGGGAACTTTAGGAAAAAAGATATTGAGTATATTAGTCAACTCTGCAGAAAGTTAGATGTAGAATACAAAGTTTTCTCTTTTAAGGAATTTTACGGGTATAGTCTTCAAGAATTATGGGAAAGGGCTCGAAACAAGAAACTCAACTTAATGCCTTGCACTATTTGCGGAGTACTTAGGAGAAAATTACTGAACGAAATTGCCTTGAAAGAAAAAGCTACAAAAATAGTTACAGGGCATAACTTAGATGACGAGGCTCAGACTCTAGTGATGAATGTTATAAGAGGCGACGATGTAAGACTTTTAAGACTAGGTGCCGAGGCGCTCGGGTTAGTTCAATATGAAGGATTTGTGCCTAGAATAAAGCCTTTAAGATATATTCCTGAAAGAGAAATAGCTCTTTACTGCTACTTCAAAGAAATACCTCTACCTGAAGACCTATGCCCTTATGTACATTTCTCTATGCGAGGAGGCATTAGAGAATATTTATACGAACTCGAGCTACAGAATCCCAGTGTTAAATACAATATTGTCAAATGTTTCGATAGACTAAGCACAAGGATGGTCTCTTTTTTAAAAGAAAAGAAACTAAGACCCTGCTCCAAGTGCGGATATCCTACTTCTCGCGAAATATGTAGAGCATGCGAAATTTTAGAAAAATTATCGATTAACTAAAAGGTGCTCATTCTACTACAAATAGCAAGAGAAAACTAAATAAGAACGCTAAGAAAGTAGAGTAAGGGGTGGTGGGGCCCCGGGGAACTTGGCCTCCCCTGCATCCGCAAACGGTCAATATGGCGGGGGCTCACCCTAGGGGGCGGTGCCTTCCTCCAGTAGTGTTCCGCATAGGGTACCCAATGATCCTCGGCCCTACGGGGCCGCCCGTAGACTACACCCCTCTCTGTAGGGAGAGGGGTGTAGTCGCGCACCCGAACCGGGTTAGGCCCGGGAGAGCGGCTTAGCCGCCTCGACGGAGCAGCCCTAAGGGTGGCGGGCGGCGTTCGTAGGTACCCGGGGTGAGGGGAACTATGCGGAACACTACTGGATAGGCACCCACCCCTGGGGGTCCACCACCCCCAATTTCCGGGCACGAGGGACATACACTATGCCTAGACACAAGCAAGATATCATAATAAAGTGCGATGTAGATTTGAACTCGTGTGTGCTAGTGACTGGGTTTCATGGAATAGGTGGAGTAGGGTTCCTGACAACAAAGTATTTAGCAGAAGAACTTAAAGCTAAACGTATTGGATTCATCAAAACAAAATATCTACCTCCATATGTTTTTCTGGAAAATAGAGTGCTGAGATTTCCTTACGAAATATACAAGTTTAACCAGTTAGTCTTCGTAGTATATAATGTTCAACTTGAACTGAAAGACATGTATGAAGTCGTCAAGAATCTAGTTGATTGGACTTTAAGCAATGGTTTTGATAAAGCAATTCTCTTCGGAGGTCTCGATATACGATTTAAGAAAAAGAATACAAGCCTAAATTACAAAATAGTACCTACATCAGCTTACATGAATCTTATTAGAGACAAACTAGACGACAATCTTCTATTAGAAGACAGACTATACGTAATTGGTCCATTGGCCTTACTCCTAGCATATTTTGAAATAGAAGACTTTCCTGCTGTAGCAATTCTTCCATATGCACATCCAGATAAAAACGATTACGCTGCTGTAGCTACAGCAGTTTCTGTATTTAATAAAATGACTGGAAGCAATATAGATACAGGAAAGCTCCTTAAGCTAGCAGAGCAAGAACAGAAAATAGAAAAAGAGTTAAGTGAACTAATGAAAAAGTATGAAAAAACAGTAGAGATTAAGGGCAAAGATAAACTACTTTACGTATAATTCCACTCACTTACCGCTTTAACAATAACGTCCACTACTTTATCATATTCATTAACAGACCCTACTACTATAATGAACTTTATTGATGAATATTTTCTATTTATTGAGAACGCCAATTCTTTAAATATTTTATAGAAAAACTTACTACAACAAAATACTATTATCTTCACTTTACTGTTACTTTTCTCATCAGCTATACTTAGTATATAATCACTAATAATTCTCTTTATTTTTTTAGCCATTAATGTATTATCTTCAATATTAACTCGCTCGTGCTGAGATAACGGATATGTTTCACTTATATCAACAGGTACTAATCCGAAGAATTCATTATATATACAAATGTTTATCAAAGATAATTTATCTTCATTCAATTTCTTCTTGAGCTCTCTAATAAGGAGACGATAAATTTTATTTTCAATAAAAGGTTTTTCGCCAGTATCTGGGAGAAAAATTAAGTATTTAGCTCTTATGGCTGGAGCATAGTTATTTACAAGCCTCCATGTGTGTCTTACTACTTCTGGTCTGAAAATAGATAGCGGGCTTAATAGAAAAATACCTTGAGCAGAAGCTCTTGTAGAGACTGAATACTTCTCTATAATTTTAGAGTACTTTTTAACTACTTTAAATGCTTCCCAGAGAGATGGGTGAACTTTACATCTGCTTTCAATTAACTCCCAGAGAAAACCCTCTTTAATGGCTTCCTTAATAGTATTTACTTCTCTTTTTATTTCATATAAGTTATGAAGAGCCAGCAGTCTTACTCTTTCATGAAAATTCATTTCTCTTAATTCTGAAGGAGTATACTTTGAACATACAGGACAATTACAAGGAAAATACTCCATATTATTTAACCTCAATGTTCCGTGAGCCGAAATATATCTCTCGTCTCTTGCATACAGTATATATGATGCTGAATCAAAAAGATCGCACCCCATAGCTACAGCTAAAGGAAGTATTAGAGGATGCCCTGCGCCAAATAGATGCAGGGGCTTCGAAAAAGGTATATTAAGTCTCGCTGTAAGTGTCAGTTCTATAACTTCCCTAAATCTATATTCTTCCAGATACTGTGTAGGGCTACCAATAGCATAGATATCGAAGTCAAGCTGACTTAGCTTAGTGGCAGATAACTTAACTAATTCTTTATAAGGTGCTCCCTGTATAGGAGCAACTAGCAGCATTCCATTTAACTCGTCTCTAAATTCTAGTGCTCTTTTCGCTCTTCTCAACGTCTCATATACTCTCGACGCTGTTTCTTCGATACTTTCATCAGCTCTTGAAGGTATATCGAGAATAACTCCTATATCACTTCCGATCTCTTTTTGAAAAATAAGTATTTCATCGGGATCGACTTCAGCGTAACCATACACTAGTATTTGATATGCGCCTGAATCTGTCATTACAGGACAATTAACTCCTAGAATTTTATGTACACCAAGTATTTTCGCCTGATCTCCATACCTTCTTTTAATTATATATGCGTTAGTTATTACAGAATTAAAACCTACTTCAAGTACTTTTTCTGCCGGAATTTCAGATTTAAGCGGATTCATTACAGGAAAAAGAGCGGGAGTTTCAATAATACCATGTTTAGTCTTAAGTCTCCCTATTCTCCCTAGTACATCCTTACATACTACCTCAAACGACATCTCTAGTGTTATCTGCTTTGCTCAGCTATGAATTCTTCGTATATTCTTTTAACTTTCTCAGCTAAAGGTCCTTCTCCTTCTACTCCTTTCTCGCTAACCCGAATTCTATCCATAACTACTATTACTCTGGCATCTTCATAGTACTTCACCATATGCGGAAATACTTTCTCTAGTCTTTCAGCTAGTTTTTCTAAATCTAAAATCATTTCCCTTACTAATATTTCGGACACTGCATGAGAATATATGAAAACTCTTGAGTAAGTATTTCCTTCATTGTCCCTAGCATCTGCCAGACAAATATTAAAGGAAGAGGGATCTACTGTGTAGAGTTTTCCGCTATATACTCTTCCCGTAGTTGTTCTGACCTCAACGTTTTTGTCCACTAGCGACGCTAGCTCAACAACAAGCTTGCGCATTGCGTAGCCCACTCTGTCACCGCCAAAAATATAGCACCAAAATTATATAAATTACTGCCATCTCTAGTGAAAACGACGAGATTATGGAAGAAGAAATGATTGTAGATGATATTGAATCGCGCGAGGGTCTAACAATACTCACTTTAGCTAGTAAGAACAAAGATATCAAAATAATATTTGAGCTCCCAGACCAGATTTTAAGAGAAGCTAATATTTCTCCAGAAAAAGATTCGAAAATATTTTTCAAAATGCTTCCAGAGGAATTCGAAGAAAATGAATGGAAAGTATATGCAGAAGGGATATACTATCTTAGAAAGAAGGAAAACGAAAACACATTATACTATATATCGGTAGGCGGACTACAGCTTAAAGTAATCTCTAAGAATCCCATAAATCTTTTAGAGAACAACAAAATATTATCAAAATTTTATATAGGATTAAAGTAATTCTTCAATAAATTATCTATATCCTGTAAAGATATTTCCATACAATTCTTATTAATAACTCTTTGTAATATTTCATATAGTACCGCAAGACCGACTGAAACGTTACTATAAAAATACTTATACACTATTTCAGCTAAATAATTAAATAATTGTTCATCAAGAAAACTTACAGGACAGTTAGTTAAACTAAAACGATACATAAAAATATCTTTTAATTCTTTCATCGAATACCGTGGTAAATCTATTAGGTATTTCTCATTGATACAATTCATTTCCCTTAACATTTCAATTAATTTTATTGATTTAATTTTAGTTGAAATAAAGCAAGTCACATTTATATTGCTATCCGTTAAACATTTTAATAACTTTGTTATTTTCATTAAATCTAACATATTTAGGCAATCATCAAAAAATAAAATTAATTTATTTGAACTACTATAACTTACCCTTCTTTTAATATTATATAATACATTATTTATAGATATATGTGAAGTTAAGTGTATTAAGTTAATTTTATAACAAATTTCTCTTAATATTTGTTCATAACTCGAAAATCTATGTACAGAAATGTAACTACATATTTTTTCAAATTTTTGACAACTAATCATAGTTTTCTTTAAAAGCAGTGTTTTTCCTAAGCCAGATGCTCCTCTTAAGATTATTAAGTTTGAGTAATTACTATCGTTGTTAAGAAAACCTACTAGTGTACTTAGCTGTCTTTCTCTGTAAGGAGCTTTAGGAGGAACGTATTCAATTAATAGAGGTTTTAAGTCTATCACATAATCTTGTTTCGTAGATCTTTTATAGCTCCTCTTCTAAGAACTCTTCAGACGACATTGTCGTAAGCTCTTTTGCATATTCAATAATTTCGTTTTTGAAGTCTTCGTCGATGTAGGGAGCTACTAGTATTATACTTTTTACAGTAACGCTATCACCACTCCATTGATTGTCGTACGAAATTTCATAGACAGGAATTTCTGCTATTGCTTCATTTCCACTTCTTCTTAAATTAAACTTAGAGAGTACTTCAAACTCTCCTTTACTTAATGGCAGTTTTCTTGAAATTACTCTAACATCGTGTGTAACGAAGAAATCAGACTCGCTGGTATTCCATTTTCCGAGCGCTTCTTTTGCTAAGTTTTTTACAACCTCCTCTAGTTCACCTTCCTTTATATCTATTTTAGTACATTTCCCTTCACTACATTCAACTATAACTAACTTGGTTTTCATCAGGCTTCCCCCTTAATGGCGTTCTTTATTATATTTTTCGCTTTATCAATATCAGGTTTACCTTTATCAGTTATGGGAATACGAGTCATTACGTGCACTATTTTACCATCGTCGTATTGAAGCAGTACCTGGGGAATATCTACTCCTGCAATCTCGTCTTTTTCACCGTACTTGGCCAAAAATTCCCAGTCTTCTTCTCTTTCATCAAGTTCTATTCCTTCTTCTTTGGCTACTTCTCTACAAACTCTCCTCACATACTTTGATATAGGGTCCCATGTAGTATATACGACAATGAGTTTCGATACTTTAGCCAAACTTACGCACCGTAAGAAGATGATTTTCGATATTTATAAGTCTATGCTTTGAGTATAATAGAATGTTAATCTTCTTTGTTTTTAAGCAGCTCGCGAATACTCTTCACTTCACCTCGACTTTTGTATACTATCTTTGTTTCAAGTCTTACTGGTAACCCAAGATTTAGGAAAATATTGTATAATGTTACTCCATCTATTTTCTTTATGCCCTTTTCAACAACATAGTTTGCTAAAATCTCTATTACTCTTTCAGTTGCCTCAGGATACTGTCTTCTAGCCTCTCTCAGAATTTCTTTAGCCTTAGGAGTGAGCACTGATTCCAGTATTTTTTTAGGAGATATTTTCGGTTCTTTTTCCCTTAGCTGCTTTTCTAGCAACTTCATTTGTAGCTCGAGCAACTTCTTCTTCCTAAGCAATTCAAGTGATTTATCTTCGGACATACCATTTAATTAAAGAAAAGCAAAGTATATATTTATCTCAAAGTGTCAGCGCTTTTAACCTTCGTCATCAATCATCGTGTAGCGGTCACATCATCCGCTATTTTTTCTGTCACACTATCATTTAAATATTTTTCAAGTAAAAAGCAACCTTACACCAAAGAAATTCGGGAAAAACGAACTATATTAACGAGATCTCCTTTTAGCAGCAATTTCTTCTTCTTCGTGTCTGGCTAATTTTGTTATCGAAAGTATTTCTACACTATCTCCGGGCTTGATACCGTATCTCTCTCTGATATTCTTAGGTATTGTGAACTGTCTTGAATCAGTATTTCTTGTACGCAGCAACGTTGCTCTTATAGTCAACACTTGATCTTTGTATTTAAAAGTAATTTTAGCATACTTTAAGTCTCTTATTCCAAGTGCTCTAATTAGACTTGCAGGCAAAAGTACTTGATTATTGACATATACTCTTGAAACATAGGGAAGAGACTTTACATCAAACCCTCTGACTCCCCTTCTTCCCTTTTTGCTCATAAGGTAGGATATACAGTGAAAGTATATATTTTTATCAATCCGTTAGAACTACTTGATAAGTATTGAAGATACATCAAACCTAAAAGTTTATAGCGAAGTATATACTCAAATCATGTGTCTCAAAATAAAATAATCGCATATATACTGATAGTAGTTAAAGGCGGATGTGAATATTCAGTACTAGAAGAATTAAGAAAAATTGAAGAAGTAAAAGAGGGATTTATAACATATGGTAGCTGGGACATAATTGTCAAAGTTGAAACAGAAAATATAGAAAGACTAGGCTTCATTGTTACAAAAATAAGACAAATGCAAGAAGTAGAACGAACAGAAACGCTCATCTGTGCGTAACGGAAGCACACAGAATACTATTTAAGTAAATATCATGAAAATACCTCGGTGAGAACTTGGAGGGAGAAATAAAAGAATCGATGCTTGTCTACGCAAAGCCTCCAACGCTCCTTACTCACTTAAAGCGCTCATTGAGAAGAATATGCTTAGTCTATGTGAACCCCTTCAAACTCTTCGATGAAGTATCACGATCACCTGACTTTTTAGGCCCAGTCATAGTGGTCTCACTGGTAATTGTAATTTCGCTCTACGAAGGATTTCTATGGTATTCTAAGGCCGAAATATTGTACTATAACGGCACCAAAGTCAGTTTAAGTAGCGGTTATATATCACAGTTAACTTCAATTGCATCACTAAGAATACTAGGCGTTGTTATGAGGTGGTTCATTGCATTCGGAGTATTCTGGTTGGTCTCAAGTATACTTAAAGGTCAAGGAGAACACGCATCTCTTTTCTCCGCTACAGGGTATCTGTTTTCAGTGTACTTGCTTCATATGATTATTGATACACTACATTTAGTATTCTTCTTAAGTTCAATGCCTTCCTTAACTATCTTTATTACTTATTCTGCTTCATGTACTACAAAAATAAAGGATCTCATAGTAGCACATGCAGTTGCTCAGTGGATCAGCAATGCGCCTTGGCCTATGAGCACTATCAGAACTTACTATGCCTGGTTCTTCTCACTATGGAACATAGTAGTATGTTTAGCTATCTATATATCGGAGCGAAAAATGACTCCCATAAGAGCGATTATTGCTTCACTGATCACTTACTTTCTAATGATGTTTGCAGAAGTACTCTTCGTACAGCCTCTCTTCATCTAATAATACCGTATCCTACAAGCCTCCAGCGTCCCATTACCTGCCGACTGATAGCTACCCTAGCTCCTTTTTCTGCGCATACAGGCTTTCTTAAAACTATATTCACTATATTTTCACTTACTGAAGTGACTATACCTAGAGTTGTAGCAGTACCTACGTTTAGCATTAAGGGTTCTTTAGGCTTTATTTTCTCTACTTTCTTTTCTTGAGCTAAACCGACGACTCTCTCGAGAAGATGTACATCGAGCTCTAAAGTATTCCAGACTGGAGGTAGAGTACCTGGCTTACCTACAACGTTTCCTATCAGCGCATCTGCTTTAGTTAAGCTTGGATCTAGAAGAGTCCCTACACCTATCAGTCCTCCAGGTCTAGCTTCTTCCAGTTCTATGTTTCCGCTCTTTAAGCTAACTATTTCAGTAAACAAAGGTCTATACTCTATTTTCCCTCTCTGACCTACAACTCTTATTCCAGGTCTTATTTCTATTTCGTCACTTATTCTAAATTTACCTTGAATTATTGTTCCTCCTAAAACTCCTCCTTTAAGTTTGTCGGGAGGTGTGCCGGGTTTATTTACATCAAATGACCGCGCTACTAGCATCCTTGGAGGTAATGTTGGATCTCTCTGTGGAGTAGGAATACATTCTTCGATGGCTTCAATAACAGCATCTACATTGACTTTATGTAGAGCTGAGACAGGAATTATTGGAGCTCCTTCGGCCCAAGTGCCTTTAATAAACTTTAATATCTGGTTATAGTTCTCAATAACTTTTTCTTTAGGCACAATATCGATTTTGTTTTGCACTATGACTATGTTTTTTATACCCATTATTGTCAGTGCTGCGAAATGCTCTTTAGTCTGTGGCTGTGGACACGGCTCTGAAGCATCTATTACGAAAACTACTCCATCCATTAGCGTGGACCCAGCTATCATTGTAGCCATGAGCATCTCGTGTCCTGGTACATCTACAAAAGATATTCTTCGGACGAACTCTAGAGGTGATCCACAATATTTACAAACACCTTCAGGAGATAAAGCCTCAGAAGTATAGCACTGTGGAGGAGGACACTTAGGACATTTAAAAATAGCTGTATCAGCATATCCTAATTTCAGAGTTATTCCTCGCTTTAACTCTTCTGAGTGCCTAGCAGCCCATATTCCTGTTATTGCCTCAACTAAGGTTGTTTTACCATGATCTACGTGTCCTGCTGTACCTATATTGACTAAAGGCTGAACTTTAGGCGCAGACATAGTGCCACCTAAGACAGTTTCTGAAATATATTTTCCAGCTATTTAATTTTACCTTACAAAAGTACATAAGCTATATTCATTAAAATTCATAAAATTTGAACTTATTTTAAGTGATTACCGGCTTTTGATCCGGCTTCTCATACACTATTTTCATGTTTACTTGTACTATATCTTCAGTAATAACGTTTCCTCGAATAAACTTACGCTTTCTTAGCCCCTTCTTAGGTGGATGATAACCTGGAGGCCCTGAGAGCAGTACTCTCTTCTTTACACCGCCATGTATGTCAGGTCTCATAGGCTCCCCAGCTTTACCTGATCCTCCTGTTATCATTAGCTTTACTCCTGGAAGACCGAGAATGCTTCCGTCTACTTCGTCTCCTATTTTCAGTCCTAGAAGTGCTTCTGCTTCTCTACCCTTTACTTCAATTGTTTTAGCCTTCCCCGTTTTAGGATCTGAAACTACTACTTTGAATTCTGGCATATATTAATCGCCGTTTCTCCCTAACTAATCAAACCTATAAGTTTTTCCTTAAAACTAAGCTTAGGTATTCTTTCTAAATACCAATTAGAATATAATAAAATTCTTTATACGCTACAGTAATGTCTCTAAGTTTTGCTTCTACGCTCCATTAAGTACTTCCTTTTGATTTCCATTATTTCATCCAGCACTTTAAACTCCTCCTCGCTCAACACACCTTTGAGCTCTTCTGCTATTAACTGAGCATCAGAAAACGGTACATCAGTGTACAAGATGTCTCCTTCCTTTACTTGTCTGCCCACGATTATATCTCCTCTTATAGATATTGCTACAGCCATTCCAGCAGTAGCCTCTGATATGGGTTTCCCATGTTCCTGTATCTGCATGATTTCTCCAATTCTCCTTCCACTTTCTTTAATTAGAGGATAGCCAGGCTTAATTCTTCCCGCTAAGACCTCAATACCTACTATCGCTGGGTTACTTCTTCTGAAAACGTATCCTGGCAAAATACGTATTTTTCCTGGCAGCACGCACTTAGATAAAATGTAGGCGACTCTCTTATCTTTCTCCATTTTTATCCACTCTAAGTATTCCTCGACAAGCCTGTAAAGGATGTTATTCCTAAATATTCTTACACCATATTTATATGCCTCGTCTTCAGCTTCCGGATATACTTTTACATTGAATGCGAGAACTACTCCATAGTTTTTCTCTTTCTCTTTTACGAGAGATGCCTCTACTATATCTCTTTTAGTAACCGGACCGACATCAGCATATCTTACGGGAATGCCTTTAGATTCTAAGTAGCTGACTAGAGCTTCGAGTGTTCCGAGGGTATCTGCTTTAGCAACTACACCGTTAACTTCTTTGCTAAATCTAATACTCGATATTTCTTCTATGACTTCTTTTACGGCTTTACTTACTTCAGACTCATCTACAACTATTACAGGTGCTCCGGCTACTGCTTTGTCTAAGCTTGTTGCAACTATTCTGACTCCTGCCGCCGCCATAACTTTATCAACCGATTTAAAGCGGTCTTCAGGAGACCTCATTTCATCCATTGGTTTAGGCATTAACAAAGCCTTCACTTTTGTTACAATAGGCTCGCCAAGACCACCTACAACTATTAGGTCACCCTTTCTTATAACACCATCATATAGAATAGTATCTACAACAGTTCCTAACCCTGGTTCCTCTCTAACTTCTAGCACTACACCCTTTCCTTTACGTATAGTAGTCTTTAGTCTATCGAGTAAGTATTTTTGAGCCATACCAGCTAGAACCAGGAGGAGATCCGGTATACCTTCACCAGTCAGGGCGCTCGTTGGTACTATAGCGACAGTTTTCGAAAAATCTCTAACTCTATCGTATCTATCACATCTATAGCCTAGTTTATTCATTTCAGCAATTATCCTGTATAAGTACTCCTCTAACCTTATTTGCACGTCTTCTCGCTGATGTCTAATTGTCTCAACAAAAGGCTTACCTGGTTGAGGATTCCAGCCAGGTATTTTATCTATTTTGTTAGCTGCTATAATAAACATAGTTGACCTAGACCTCAGAATATCAATGCACTCGTAGGTTTGCCTTTCAAACCCCTTGATGACATCCACGACTAGAATAGCCAAATCTGCTATAGACCCTCCTCTTCTTCTTAGGTTAGCAAAAGCTTCGTGTCCAGGAGTATCTATTACAAGTATTCCAGGGATTTTAACTTTAGCTTTTACAGCTTTTACAAGCGGACCACACATTTTTTCAAGAATTTTCCATGGTAGGAAAGAGGCTCCTATATGTTGAGTCATTGTGCCAGGCTCCTTGAGAGTAACAGCTGTACCTCTGATTTTGTCTAAAAGAGCAGTTTTCCCTACATCTACATGTCCTAGGACTACAACTATTGGGGATCTATAGTAATATGACACTTAAGAACCCCAAATAGTTGACAAGAAGACAGTTATAAGTTTTCTTAACCTGTTTTCGCTTTCTTAGCGAGTCTATACTTCTCTGTCCACTTCCACTTCAGCGGGTTTCGTTTAAACTGGAGCATACTGACTCTACATTTCCTTGAGCAAAAGTAGTATATTGTTCCATCTGTTCGTACGTATATCATGCCGGTCCCTGGTGGAATTTCTCTTCCACAGAACGTACATTTTCTTACTCTTGGCATGGTACTTCACTCCCCTATTCCATACAAATTTATAAGTTTTTCTAAAACATATCAAGTGACCTCATACTTATGGGAATATCCTAACGCGGAAAGACTTATATTCGAAAAAGAATTGTTACTCCTAAATGAACGATGAAAGGTGAGGGATATGTCCAGCAAACCCTTCTATGTAAGATTCGAAGTGCCGGAAGAATTAGCTGAGAAAGCTTATGAAGCTCTAAGACTTGCTAAAGCCAGCGGAGGCAAAATCAAAAAGGGCACAAACGAGACAACAAAAGCCGTTGAAAGAGGTCTAGCAAAACTAGTATTGATAGCAGAAGATGTCGACCCTCCCGAAATCGTTGCACACTTACCTCTACTATGTGAAGAAAAGAAAATACCCTACATATACGTCCCCTCAAAGAAGAAGTTAGGTGAAGCTGCCGGAATAGAGGTTGCTGCCGCTTCGGCGTGTATAATTGAGCCAGGAGACGCTGCTTCATTAGTAGAAGAAATAATACAGAAAGTCCAGGAAATAAAAGTAAAAGCCGGTATTACTCCTAGTAAATAAACGTAAACTATTACCTCCATAATATTAAAAATAAAAGTTTTTCTAAATAATTTTTACCTCACTATAGTATACAATTAATATTTCCATTGACAGTTAAATTAATATAGGGTTTAAGTCAAGTAATCCCGCTATGAGCAAAAGACCTTCAAAAGAACCTGTAATGGATGCTACTCCAGCTGTCGTAATTCAAATAATAGGCAGAACAGGAGTGTGTGGAGAGGTAATCCAAGTAAGGTGCAGAATTCTCGAAGGAAAAGATAAAGGCAGAGTCCTCACAAGAAACGTAAGAGGACCAGTTCGCTTAGGCGACATTCTAATGCTGCGCGAGACTGAAAGAGAGGCGCGCAAGATCTCGCCAAAGTAAAATAATTGCAGTTAAATGAATACCTATATAAAAGTGCTATAATAGTCGAGTATTACCCTTAACCATAGAGAGATATTACTTTTATTCACCTTACGACTCCTTTTATTTAGCATCGGAGTAGAGATTATGTAATGCTAACCAGAGCTTTTATTACTGCAATACTCAAAACACTACGTGAAAATATTCCTATAGAAATTAAAACAGATAAAGGACATATTATTAAGATTACCTACTCTTCTTTACTTAATAAACTTAATGAAAATAATTTTAGTGAAAACAATATTGAAGAATTAACTCCCGCAACTATTGCTAGAATAGTTTGGAAAGAAGAAAAAGAAGAAGAGCTGCAGAAATTATCTAAGGACTTTTATGCTAAATGCTCTATATTATTAAGAAAAATGGAAAAAGAACTTAATGACAAAAACTTTATTTTTCATTCAAAGAACATAATGCTTATTAAGTCTAATTTACTTGATTTAATAAAATATAGAACCCAAAAAATAGTTAAATTAGCTTTACTTACTCCCACTCCTCAGAGAGATTTAATTAATAAAATGACTGCTGAAGAAGAATTCCTGTACATACTGCTTTGTAATATCCTTTCTTCGTGGAACCAGTTTATTGTTGAGAATTTAGTGGGGAGGTAATATGGAGGTTCAAGTTTCCGTAGATCTTAGAAGCAAATTTTTAGATTTTCTTAAAGTATTTCAAGAGAAAGGCGAATTCAAGTATAGAGAAAGAGTAAAACAAATGGTCTTATCGGGCTCTACATCACTTGTAATAGATTTCGACGACTTACTAATTTTTGATAAAGATTTAGCAAAAGAACTTAGAGAAAATCCTCTAGTGACCTTGGATGCGGCAAACAAGGCTGTGAAAGACTTCATTGAAATAGAAGCTAAAGACTATGCGCAGAAATACGAGAGATTCAATGCAAGATTTAGAGGAGTTCCTGACGTAATTCCATTAAGAAGACTTCGCTCAGAACATCTCTTTAAACTAATATCGGTAGAAGGAATTGTAACAAAAATAACTCCTGTTAAGCAGTTACTCTATGAAGCTGTTTTCCGCTGTGTTGAATGCGGCGGCGAAGTAAGGGTTCCGCAACTTGGAAGAGGTTTTTCTCAGCCGACTTTCTGTCCTTATTGTGGCATGGAAGAAGATTTCTTAGAGGAATCAGCGAAGAAAAAGTCTAAGAGAAAACGCAAATCTAATTTCGAACTAGTTTTGGAAAAGTCAACCTATATTGATTGGCAAAAAGCAGTAGTTCAAGAAAAACCTGAAGAACTCCCACCAGGTCAGCTGCCTAGATCACTAGAAGTTGTCTTAAGGGAAGATTTAGTCGATGTAGTAAGACCCGGAGATAGAGTATCGATAACTGGAGTACTCATGGTGCAGCAGGAATACTCTCTTAAGAAAGATAAGCCTCCTTTGTTTAGAACATACCTTGAAGCAAATTACATAGAAGCTTCCGAAAAAGGATTTCTTGACATTGAGATCACTCCCCAAGACGAAAAAATGATACTTAAACTTGCAGAAGATCCGAGTATAAGAGAAAGAATTATTAAATCAATAGCTCCCTCGATATATGGTTATCATCATATAAAGAAAGCTATAGCATTGCAGCTTTTCGGAGGCGAGCCTAGAGTCTTGCCTGATGGTGTTAGAATAAGAGGCGATATACACATACTTTTAGTAGGTGACCCAGGTACTGCTAAGTCCCAGCTTCTGCGCTTTGTAGCTCAAGTTGCTCCAAGAGCTGTGTACACTACAGGCAAAGGATCTACTGCAGCAGGCCTAACAGCCGCTGTTGTAAGAGATAAAACAACGGGAGACTTCTATCTAGAGGCTGGTGCTCTGGTTTTGGCAGACAAAGGTATAGCGTGCATCGACGAGATAGATAAAATGGATAATAGGGATCGAGTTAGCATGCATGAAGCAATGGAGCAGCAGACTGTTAGCATAGCTAAAGCAGGTATTGTAGCCACACTAAATGCTAGAACCGCTGTTCTCGCAGCAGCTAACCCAGCTTTCGGAAGATATATTCCGCAAAAAGGCATTGTCGACAATATAGACTTACCTATCACCATACTTTCTAGATTCGACTTAATATTCGTAATAGTCGATACTCCTGATCTAGAAAAAGACAAAGCACTAACAGAACACGTGTTAAGAATTCATCGAGGAGAATTACCCGAGGCAGACGGAATAATTCCCATCGACGTGCTCAAGAAGTATATAGCATACGCAAGGAAGAACATTCATGTAAGGCTTAGCGAAGAAGCCATGAAGAAAATAGAGGAATTTTACTTAGAGATGAGAGCAAAATCTACTACACCGGACTCTCCTGTGGCAATAACTCCTAGACAACTCGAGGCTCTAGTTAGACTTACAGAAGCACACGCTAAAATGGCCCTCAAGACTGTAGCTACCGCGGAGGACGCTGAAGCAGCGATAGAGCTTATGTCGTACTTCCTTCACAATGTCGGAATAGACGTAGAGACAAAAATGCCAGACATAGACGTGATATTGACAGGTAAGCCCAGATCTCAGCAAGAAAAATTAGCTAAATTAATGGACTTAATAAAAGATATGGAAGCAACTTCCGATAATGGCTTAGTCAAAGTAACCGAGTTAATAGAAGCTGCTAAAGACGAGAGTCTTGACGAGACATTTGTCGAAAAAGCTCTGAGACACTGGAAAAGCGAGGGAATTATATACGAGCCTAAACCCGGCTATATCAGAAGAGTCAGAGCATAAGGTAACAATCTATGAAAATAGATTCACTACCAATACCTCAGCAAGTTAAAGAAATTTTAAGAAAGGAAGGTATAGAGAGGCTGTATCCTCCTCAAAGAGAAGCCATCAGAGCTGGAGTCTTAGAAGGGGAAAACATAGTTATGGCCACTCCAACGGCCTCAGGAAAAACTTTAATAGCAGAACTAGCTATGGTGAAAAAGGTATTAGAAGAAGGCTGCATTGCGCTTTACTTATCTCCACTGAAAGCACTTGCATACGAGAAATATGAGGATTTTAAGAAGTATGAAAAAGCTGGACTTAAGATAGCCATTACTACGGGTGACTATGATTCTTCAGATCCCTGGCTGAGTGAGTACGACATTATTATTGCTACTTATGAGAAAGCTGACAGTTTAACAAGACATAAGCCTCCTTGGCTGAACCACGTGAAAGTAGTAGTATTCGATGAGATTCATCTAATTCAAGATGGTCACAGAGGACCAGTGCTTGAAATAACAGCAGCCAAGCTTTTGAGAAATAGTCCGCAAGTAGTCGCGCTCAGTGCAACTATAGGTAATGCAGATGAAATAGCTTCATGGTTAAATGCTAAATTAATTAAGAGCGAGTGGCGCCCTGTTCCTTTAAAAGAGGGAGTGTACTATAATGGTACAGTATACTTTAATGACGGAAGCGAAGTACAAATACCTATAAAGGGAGACCCTATATCTTCTTTAACATATGATTGTCTGTCTTCAGGAGGACAGGTACTTGTATTTACTAGTACAAGGAATGGTGCAGTAAGATTAGCTAAAAAACTTAAAAAGGTTTCTTCAGAAATGCTCACTCTATCAGAAAGAACTAATCTTAGAAAAATAGCAGAAGAAATAGCTAAAACACCGCCTCAAACAAAACTCAATAGAGAATTAGCTGCACTTGTTCAAGAAGGATGCTCATTTCATCACGCGGGTCTACCGTATTCTTTAAGAAAAATTATCGAAAAAAGCTTTAGGTCAAATATAATTAAGGTTTTATGCGCAACTACAACACTAGCTGCAGGAGTAAATCTTCCAGCACGAAGAGTTATTATACAAGACTATAGGAGATATGATCCCTCTTTTGGCTACGTACCTATTCCAGTACTAGAATACAAGCAAATGGCAGGAAGAGCAGGTAGGCCGAAATACGATAAACAAGGTGAAGCTATTTTACTGTCAAAAACTCTCGACGAAAGAGACTATCTCCTTAAAGAGTATATCTACGCCAAGCCGGAAAAATTGTTCTCAAAGCTGTCTGCTGAAAAGAACCTAAGAATACATACGCTAGCGTTAGTAGCCTCAGGGTATGCAGAGTCCTACGAAGACTTAATGCAAAATTTTTCCCTTACTCTATGTTTTAGACAAATAGGTCGCCAACTGCTTTTAGAAGGGATTAAGAGAGCAATAGATTTCCTCGTGAAAAGTAACCTACTAGAAGCTTCAGATTCTCTTCTCAAGGCAACTCCTCTGGGGAAAAGAGTAAGCGATCTCTACATAGACCCTCTCACAGCGCTCACTTTACTCAAATACCTTGGTGGGAAAACAGTATTCAATGACTATGAGTATTTACTGATAATATGTCTTACACCAGATATGCAAAAAATGTACTTAAAGAGAGGTGAAAGAAAAGTAGTCGAAGCGCTTTTAATGAAACTTGCGCCACAGCTATTTAAGATACTCGAAGCTGAAGTCTACGAAGATGAATACGAATATGAGTTTACTTTAGCTTCAGCTAAGACAGCTCTGCTCCTATTCGATTGGATAGAGGAAGTTCCGGAAGAAACAATAGTAGAAAAATACGATATAGGTCCTGGAGACCTTTATGCATTCGTTCAGACCGCTGAGTGGATATGCTACGCAGCTTCAGAAATATGTAAAATTATGGGCTCTCCTCAGCACTTGAAAAAATTACAGGAGCTAAGGTCGAGAATAAAGCACGGAGTGAAAAGAGATCTTCTAGATTTAGTGCGTATTGAGGGCATAGGCAGAGTTAGAGCTAGAATTCTAGCTAACTACGGCTATAGAAGCATAGATGCATTAAAGAAAGCTAGTATAAAAGACCTAGTAAGACTGCCTTTAATAGGACCTGAGTTAGCCAGAAGAATAATCGCATGCGTTAGAGGAGAAAAGTTACCCGAATCTTCCGGAGAAAAAATAGAGGAAGAATACGAGCCTTCAGTAGAGACCTTAGATAAATACTTTAGCTAACCTCTCTTGGTGAAAGTTTATATTTATGTCTGCATGAAAAATACGTTCTTTGGCTTAAAGAGGGATCCTTATGCCGATTACCGACGAAGCACTACTAAGAGAATATAAAGGACTCAGCCCAGCTGAGTTTTTCTACCGAAACAAGGAAATAGCAGGATTCTCTAATCCAACTAGAGCTGTCTATCAAACAATAAGAGAATTAGTTGAAAACGCTTTAGACGCAACAGAGCTCTATCGAATTCTGCCGGACATCAAAATACTAGTCAACACCTATGAAAACAATGGAACAGAATTAGTCGAAATAACTGTCGAAGATAACGGTATAGGCATACCGCGACACGAAGTCCCTAACGTCTTCGGAAGAGTATTCTACGGGTCTAAATACAAACTCAGACAATCTAGAGGAGTCTTCGGTCTAGGCGTAAAAATGGCAGTTCTCTATGCACAAATTACAACAGGTAAGCCCATTTTCGTCAGAAGCTCGACACCTTACTCATGCAGCATCTACGAGTATGAAATACTCATAGACATTACTTCTAATAGACCAATAGTGCTAAACCATAAAGTATACAGAAAAGAAAAGAGATGGCATGGTACTGTAGTCAGGTTAACTATTCAAGGCAATTGGCCTTCAGCGCGAAGAAGAGTAGAAGAATACATTAGGAGAACTGCTATGATAACGCCTTACGCTAACATATACTTCAAAGCACCTGATCTCGAAATTTCATTCAAGAGAGTAACCCGTAAATTACCCGCACTACCTAGTGAAAGCAAACCTCACCCGCACGGCGTAGATCTAGAAATGCTAAAAGCCATGATTTCGTCTTTAAAGGAAGACTTAACTTTAAAGGAATTCCTTATGACAAATTTCGACAGTATAGGAGAAACAACAGCAGAAGCTTTCTGTAAATGGGCTGGTTTCTCGCCATCAATTAAAGTCAAAAAGCTAGACCTCAACGACTTAACCTTATTAATGAGTAAGATGAAAGAATACGATAAATGGAGAAGACCTCGTGGAAAAGCACTATCTCCACTAGGCTCTGACCTACTTAAGAAGGGTATTGAAGAAACCCTTAAACCTGAGTTTGTGACCGCTGTTACGCGAAAACCTTCATCATATGCAGGCAATCCATTCATAGTGGAGGTAGCTCTAGCCTGGGGAGGAAATATACCTGCCGTAGAAAAACCTCTGCTGTTTAGATTCGCAAACAAGATTCCCCTTCTCTACGACGAAGGAGCAGATGTTTGTAGAAAAATAGTAGACTCTATTGACTGGAGCTATTACAAGGTGAAATTCCCAGCACCACTAGCCGTCGTAGTCCATGTATGCTCTACTAAACTACCATTTAAAGGCGTGGGTAAAGAGGCTATTGCAGATGTTGAGGAAATAGAAAAAGAAATAGAAAACGCTATTAAAGAGGCTGCGAGAAGACTTCGATCACATATAATCAAGATAGAAAAAATATACGAACTCCAGAAGAAGAAAGTCACTTTTGAGAAATACATACCTGAGGTTGCGCGCGCTCTCAGCGAAATATGCCGTGTTGAAGAAGAGTATATTAAGGAGAAACTTATCGCGATTATGGAGAAAGTTCTGATGAAAAGTAGTAAAGGTAGAGAGGAGGTGATAGTTTATGCCAAAGATACCAGCTCCAAGTGACGAAGAAGTATTAGAGAGACTAGAAAAGCTGGCTCAAAAAATCTTGAAAATGGTCGAAAAAGGCAATCCGCCGTATTTAGAGATTCCTGTAAGAACACTGTCCAACACAATATGGGACGAAGAAAAGAAAATATTAAGACTAGGTCCACAGAAAGCCATTAGAGAATTCTTCGACTTAAAGGAGTCTAAGAAATTCATGCAGACACTTCTAATGCTCAGCCTAATAGTCAAGGCTAGAAGAGAGAACGACTACCCTACTATAAGAGACCTTTACTATATGGGAAAACACACTATAGCTTATAGAGATCATTTGGGCAGAAAGTGTACAGAAGAGACTTGGTACGACCAGCGCGAGTCAAACTCAGTAATACAAGATATCGAGGTTTCTACAGGCCTCTTAAGAGAACACATGGGCATAATGCATGATGCCAAAGGAAAAATCGTCGGAAATATAGTGGTCCGCTCTAAGGGCTATCTCATAGATTGCTCTAAAATGGGTAGTGGTGCATACGCTATTCCACCTAATCCCGATAGACTTGAAATAGTAAAAGTCGAAGCAGACTATGTACTTTGTGTAGAGAAAGACGCCATTTTCGAAAGACTTAACGAAGAAGAGTACTGGCGGAGAGAAAACTGTATTTTAGTCACAGGAAAAGGTCAGCCAGATAGATCTACTAGAAGAATGATTAGAAGACTATGGGAGGAATTCGGTTTACCAGTTTATATTCTAACAGACTGTGACTCTTATGGATTTTACATATACTCTGTTTATAGAAGCGGATCTATTTCACTAAGCTATGAAAGTGAGCGATTGGCTACACCAGGAGCCAAGTTTATAGGAGTTACTGTAACTGACATAGAGGAGTATAAAATACCTAAAAACTATATTATTGCCGCAACAGAGAGAGACTTAAAACGTGCCCAAGAATTACTCAACTATCCATGGTTTAAGAGCGAAAAGTGGCAGCGGGAACTTAAGCTATTTTTAAAGAAAAAGCAGAAGATAGAAATAGAAGCCCTCTCTGGTCACGGATTTAAATTCTTATCACATGTATACTTACCAGAGAAAATAAGCAAAAAGAAGTGGATAGAGTAGACTATTAATAGAAAGTTTCTAGCAAAGTCTGAGCACTATCTTTGTGCATAATTTTCCTTATTAAATCAAGCCTATAATACTCTCTCACACTTTTTCTCCGAAGATACGCTACTTTTTCCTTGGGATTTGTAATATCAATAATCTCATATATCTTCGCCTTTTTGCCGGGCTTATAACCTAGTACTCTCCCTATACGCTGAATCATTTGTCGCTCTTCACCCGTACCTTCATATATGATCGCGACTTCCGCATCAGGAGCTGTTATTCCTTCGTCTAGAACAGTTGTTGTAACCAGCACTTTAATTAGTCCTTTGACAAAATCTCTGAAAAAGCGCTCACGTTTGCTCTTATTTACTTCTCCAGTTATTAGTGCTACCTTAAAACCTCTTTTAAGTAACTCAAAATATAGTTTTTTAGCAGTATCTATATACTGTGTAAAAACAAGTGTTTGCTCATCTTTATGTTCATTAAGTATCTCAATGAGTTTATTAAGCTTGTCTTCCTGTCCTATAGCAAAAACGGCTTTGAAAACTTCTATTGGGGCAACTATCTTCATTTTGAGCAGCGATATATAGTCTATATTGGCTACCAAGTCTCCACATAGAGAGAATATAAGAACTTCGTTTCTATCTCGTCGGTAGGGAGTTGCTGTCAGCACCATTCTATAGAGCGCATCTATCTTTAATGCAATCTTTTTAAATGACTCGGCTGGCAAATGATGCCCTTCATCGAAAATAACTAACTCAAATTTATCTTTAATATCCTCAATATATTTAACTCCACTAACATAAGTAGATATTGTTATTGGAGTTATCTTCTTTACGCCTTCACCGAGATATCCTATTTCATACTCTTTTATACCTAAATACTTAGTCAAATAGGTTTTCCATGTAGTTGCTAATTCTCTTGTAGTAACGAATATGATTGTAGGCTTTTTCAGGTCGTAAATTGCCCGTAAAGCAATGAAGGACTTTCCGCCTCTTGTGAAAATCGCTATTGTACCTCTTCTGCATTCGAGCCATTTTATGTAGGCCTCCTTTTGATGAGGATATAAGGTAAAGTTTATTTTCATTTGAATATTTATATTATCTTTCTCTTTAATATTTAAACTATACGGTATTTCTAGATCTTCTAGAAAATTGACTATACGATGTAAAAGCCCTACAGGAACGTATATTTTACTTTGAGAGAAATCTACATCTAAACACGTGAGCTTTCTCTCTATAAGTTCAGTTCCTTTGTAATTTTTTTCTTCATCAAGAATCACTTTTTCTTTATAATACGTTAATGTACATATTTCACGCAACTCCTTTAAGAAGTATCTGTCGATTTTATTAACAGATATTTCAAGTCTGCCTTGATTTCTTGTAATATTTACTTTTAAAAAATTCATTAGACTATTTAGTCTCTTATCTTCTACTATAACATTATTGTTATACTCCTTTAATATATTTATAACTTTATTTATATAAATAGGGCTTACTAATTTGAATTCTTTATCGGTAATTTTAATTATATAATTATCTATTTTAGTTAAAACATCATTACTTAAGGACTTATTGAATATCAACGTCACTCCTCTTTTATCTATATTTATTAACACGTCCGCCGTCTCCTTAAGTTCTAGATAAGATTTTTTTATGATATATACATCAGTTTGAGATAGTTTGACGTATTTTATTAATTTTCCTAGTAGTTTTAACAATTCTTCAAAAGAATTTATAGTTAGTACTGTTTTGATAGGATTATATACCCAGCGTTTATTTTCTGAATCAAAGTCTGCGATTTGTCTTACAAGACTTAAGTACTCTGCGAAATCCCTTTCACTCAAAAGCCTCTTTGGTCTAAAAGTTATCTCAGCATGACTATTCATCATTTTTCAGCATATCCCTGTGGTCATCACTTACAGAGATAGTACTTAGGCAGCAATATATATTTTAGTCTTGTGTTTCTAGAGGAATAGATGATGATGGAGGTGAAGATTGATTGATGATAGATGCTCCCTTGCTGATTTTCTCTTAATTAATATTGTCGCTACTTCTTTACTTATGTTACATTTTCTCTAGATATAGTAAATATTTTCGAAATACAATATCAATACTAGTTTGTACTATTTAGTCTACTATTAGTTTAGCTTCTCCTATAGATACAGAAAAATTTAATAAACCGGTAAGTTTATATATTGGTGAAACGCCCTTATTTAAGCATTCGGTAAGGGTGATTGTATGAGTAGGGAGGAAGTTATTGAAACGGGGGAGTATGTAAAGAAGTGCCCAGCGTGCGGTAGCGACAAGCTAATATTGGACTACACACGAGGCGAGCTGATCTGCGCAGTCTGTGGACTCGTAATTACAGACAGGTCTATTGACAGAGGACCTGAATGGAGAGCATTTACTCCAGAAGAGAGAGAAAGAAGAAGCAGAGTTGGTGCTCCGATGTCAAGAGTAACTCCAGACAGCTTAGTAACCGTCATCGACTGGAGAGCACGAGATGCATCGGGTAGAGAACTAAACCTCAAGCGCAAAATAGAGATACTGCGCCTTAGAAAATGGCAAATTAGAGCAAGAAGTCAGTCCTCAATAGAGAGGAATCTTCAGCAAGCAGCTCAGGAACTAGAGAGGCTAGCGGCTCAGCTAGGGCTACCTAAGACAATAAAGGAACAGGCACTTGAAATATATCGTCGAGCACTTGAGTCAGGTCTCGTTAGAGGCCGATCAATAGAGTCTGTAATGGCCGCATCTATTTACGCTGCCTGTCGACAACTCAAAATGCCCAGAACACTGGATGAGATAGCGAAATATACTAGAGCTGGACGAAAAGATGTCGCTAGATGCTATAGACTACTACTTCGCGAAGCCACAATTAGAGTTCCTTTACCTGACCCAGTCGACTTTGCTCCAAAAATAGGTGAAACATTAAAGCTTAGCGCAACTACTATTAGAAAAGCAATAGAAATACTCAAAGAAGCCAAGAAACTCGGTATTACAGCAGGAAAGGATCCTGCTGGTCTAGCAGCCGCCGCAATATATGTAGCGTCACTTCTTTCAGGAGAAGTTAGAACACAGAAAGAAGTCGCTCAAGCAGCCCAAGTGACAGAAGTAACTGTAAGAAATAGATACAAAGAACTAGCAAAGAAACTCAACATCAAGTTACCGATGAGATAAAATCTCTTCTATAGCCTTCTTCAAATTCTCGTAAGTCTCATAAAGCCCCTCTGGTATAACTTTAGTTTCTGCTAGTACTGCCATAAAGTTCGTATCTCCATTCCATCGAGGAACCACGTGAACATGTAAGTGTTCTTCTCCTGCTCCAGCAGCTCTGCCAATATTTATTCCTATATTAAAGCCGTCTGGTCTATATGCTCTAAGTAAAGCATCAGTTACTAAGTTGACTGTCTGCATTAAATCAAGCATCTCCTCTTGATTAAGTTCCTTTAAGTACTTTACGTGCCTATATGGTGCAACTAATACATGGCCATTGTTATAAGGAAAAATATTCAATACAATATAGACGTGTTTACTCCTATAAACAATAAAGTTTTCTTTGTCTTTATTCTCTTTAGGTATTTCACATAGAAAACATCCTTTTTGTTTTTCTATGGCCTTATATCTCACATACTTTACTCTCCAGGGAGCCCATAGGTTTTTCATAGGAGAAAATAATTATTTAATCCCTTTATATCTATCTCGGAAAGGTGTCGTCTCGAAAGCTAGATATGATGAAAATGCGCCTTCAGACTACTACGGATGAAGAAAGGGAGTACCACTGACTTAATTTTACTGGTTAGAGTATCTTGATAACTACTTCAAGTCCCTGTCCTTTCTGAGCCACGTTAGGTATTGTTACAGGCAGTTTTCCTCTAGTTTTCTCGCTACTAGTAATAAGGTCTATTAATGCATCCATCATAATCGGTGAGGCTGCATACAGCGCTATATACCTCTCAGCTTCAAGGAAACTTCTGATGTCATAGGGAGTACTCGTCGATACAATTATTGTGTTCTCACACTTTACTATCTTCTCGACGAATTCTTTTTGACAAGGATCTCTATCTGCCTTCCATGTAAACACTATACATATAGCTTTTTTCTGTTCAATAATTTTTGTTAATTCAAAGTATTTCTCTGCTTTAGACCCACAGTATGGAACAGCTATTATTTCGAGATCCTTTTTCTTCCCGCTCAATTTGTATACGAAGTAACTTACTCTTTCTTTTATTTTATTTGGGTAAAAGACAATACATTTCTTAAAATCTTCTTTAGGCAAGTTATTCCACTTAACAACAGTTACTGCACTTTTAGCTATTTTTAAAGCTTCTTCGAAATAATGTTCTCTATCTAAATCCTTCTCTTTAACACTAGTCTTGAGAAATACTCCAAGATTTTTCTCTATTCTCTCTTTCTATAACAGAGCTTCTTTCCTAAAACTAGGGTCTTTGAGAGCTTCCTCTATAACTTCATATGCTTCCTCTTGATATTCACGTGTATGACAAATTAAAACAATATCTGCACCACTACTTAATGCCTTGACCGCTGCTTTTCTGACCTCAAATTGCGATGAAACAGCTTTCATTTCTAAGTCATCTGTGATAACTACTCCTTCAAACCCTAAAGTCTCTCTCAAGAAGCCATTAATTACTCTCGAAGATAAAGAAGCAGGTATTTTCTCAGGATCTAGTGCTGGTACATACAGATGCCCCACCATTATCATTGGACAGCCACATCGAATTGCTCTCTGAAAAGGCTTTATTTCAACCTTAACTAGTCTTTCGTAATTATGCGGTATAATAGGTAGATCATAGTGTGAATCTGTTGAGGTATCGCCATGGCCGGGAAAATGTTTTGCTGTAGCAATAACACCGCTCTCAAGAAGCCCTTTAATATAGTTTTCACCATAAAGTGCTACTTCATCAGGATCTTCTCCGAAAGACCGATTTCCAATAATAGGGTTGTCTGGATTAATGTTTACATCTAGAACTGGAGCCAAATCACTATTTATACCAAGTCTCTTAAGTTCCCTCCCTATTATTCGCGCTATTCTGTAGGCGGAAGAAGGATCTCTTGTGGCAGCTAATCCCATATGACTCGGCGTAGGTACTATAAAGTCTATACGAGATACATCTCCACCCTCTTCATCTATGGCGATTATTGGCTCGCCAAGTATCTCTCTTAGATCACTTATAAGCCTCTTAAGTTGGTTTTCATTTTCAATATTTCTTTTAAACAAAATTACTCCTTTAGGCTTAATTTCCTCGAAGAACTCCCTTAAACTGCGCGTTAAATAAGTTCCACTAAAACCCACCATTAGGAAATCTCCTGCATGTACTTCGCCAGACACATCTTCTGTCAAAAATACTAGTTAATAAAAGTGTGCTTAATTGGTAGCCCGGCCGGGATTCGAACCCGGGATCTGGGGGTCCAGAGCCCCCCATGCTTGACCGCTACACCACCGGGCTGAGATGAATTATAATGAGAAGCTATTTAAGTTTTTTCACCATAAACACTATGTCTATGATGAATACTCTCCAGTCTGGCTGATGATGAAGGATCAACCATCTGAGACGCCAATCCAATGGTCTGTAGTGCGCTGAAATACTTTATATTTGCTCTATGATATAGTACTAATGAGGGGGATCTATGTGAAAAGAGTTATCCACGTGTACTGTCCTGCCTGCAAAACTCAGGTTCCAATAGAAATAGATGAAAGCATACTGACCTCTGCTAAAAATAGTCCCATAGGAATGACCGGCGTAGTAGATATACACAGAGACCACGCACTTGTAATATACATCGATGCTCAAGGACATGAGAGAGGATCTAGAGTTTACAGCTTAATAGCCCCCCTTGAAACTGGAAAATCTTTTACTATTCCTTTTAAGTATATGACCTCTTTCAAGAATATAAAAGCATTTAAGCTAATTCTAAAAGATAAGGATCTAGTGATAGAAGGATATAAAGAAAGACCAAATATTATGATGAAAGGAGTTTTAAATAAAGTTGAGCTCGAAATAGCATTTTCTAAACTTCCAAGTCAAATATATGAATGGTTTAACATGTTTCTAAGAAGCATAGATAAATCTAGAGATAAAATAAAAATAGAAACTTTATATAAAGCTTTACAGCTTATAGATTCATTCTGCGAAACAGAGCCCTCAGAAAAAATGGAAAATTTACTTACACTGGTGCTTTCATCCATGAAAATCACGTACAAAGTTGATGAAAGAGCTAGAAAATACTACGAGTTAGTAAGACCACTTCTAGAGAAAAATTACCCCTGGTCAAATATTAAGGAAATAGAAGACCTTCAAGGAAAGCCTTTATATGAAATTCTACGGCTTAAAGATCCCTTTGCACTTAAAGAATCTATAGAATTTTTACTGGCATTAGAAAAAAGAGAAGTTATACACTTTGAGGAGATAACATGACGATAATCGCAGGTAGTTTAGTTAGAGAATACGAGAACTTAGCTACAATAGCTGCTTCGCTACTACCTAAGCTTAAAGAGACTTTAGAAAACCTAGACATTAAATTCGAAAATAAGGATTCAATACTGAAAGCATTAGATTACGTTTTACCGAAGCAACCCTTTGTGCCTTTTATATCAAGTGCATGGGAGAGTTTATTTCAAAAAGCTATTCAGCTAATAATAGAGGATATACCGTCAATCGTGGAAGACTTTTCCAGAGAAAATATGGGCTGTGTACGCATGCTTATAGAATTCCTCTTAGAAAGCCCTGTATACAGCGAAACAATGCGGGAAATTGGAAGAAAAATAAAGATTCCTGAAATAGGCTCAATTCTAGAGTTAAATAGCGGTACCGGAAGAGGATCACTAGAAGTAGCAAAAGTTACTGGAAGAAAAGTTATTGGCATAGAAGCGGATGAAAAGAATATTGAAATCGCTAAAGACTACATGGAGCTAGAAAAAGTAAATAACGTTGTATTTATTCATGGAGATCCTCTGAGAGCAGGAAGATATGTAAGTGAACCTATCTTTGCCATATTACTAACATCGCCGATAACATGGCTTTATGACATTGAGTCTCTAGTGTCAAAAGCCTATAGCTTGCTAGAATATGGAGGAACTCTCTACGGAAGCTACCCCTTAAGAGAAAAAAGCGATTATCCCAATTTAATAGAACCTATACTTAAACTCTTTGGAGGAGTAACTCCTCCTGATAAAACAAAAATTCGCTGGATCATTGAACGAGAAGGCTTTCATAAAGTTTCCATTCAAAAAGCAGGACCCATATACTTCTTCAAAGCATCGAAAATATAGCTATATACACTAATATTATATTTGAGTTCTTCTTTACTGAGTATCAGTGTAAATATGGCAGAAGACGAGATAATAGATATCCATACACACATAGGCAGCATAAAAGCATGGTCTCCTTTAGTAAAGGGATTTATCAAAGTCACATTAAATGACTTACTCGACTACATGACTGAAAAACAAATAGCAGCAGTATGGTTACTGCCACTTCCCGGCAAAGTAGAACCTGATAGTAACATTGTTTCTACAGAAACTGTGCGTAAACTGTGTAAAAAATATCCTCATAGACTAATTCCCTTCTGTGCAATAGACCCTCGAGTACCTAGTGCTACAAGTATTCTTGAAAAATACCACAGAAAAGGATGTAAAGGATTAGGAGAATTTAAGGTAAATCTTCCAGTAAACGACCCTCGTTCAGTAAAACTATATGAAAAAGCGGGTGATTTTGAAATGCCCGTATTAATTCATATGAACAATAAATTCAACCCTGATATTTACAAGCTAGTCGAAGTATTAGAGAAATGTCCTCATACAATCTTTATACTTCACGGACCAGGATGGTGGAAACATATTTCAGCAGAAGTTCCACAGGACGTAGACTATCCTACAGGAAAGATAAAGCCCGGAGGATACATAGAGAAACTACTCTCTAAATACGATAATATATACGCAGACCTTTCCGCTAAATCAGGTCTTAACGCTATTACACGCGATACTAGTTATGCAAAAGACTTTCTAGAGAAATTCTCTAGTAAAGTACTTTTTGGTACAGACTTTCCATGTATAGATACAGATGCTTCACAATTCGGAGTAAATGGCAAGCATTTAAACGCACTAAAAGAACTTAATTTGAGCAAAATAGCATTGAAAAATATACTATATGAAAACGCATTAAAGCTAGTCAATATTTAGCTTTCTCTTCAGTATTGCAATACACTCGTCAACTACTTCATTTATTTTTCTAGCTGCGTTGACTGTAACTAAAATTCCTTTTTCCTTATAATATTCTACAATCGGCTTAAATTGCTTATTATATACTTCAAGTCTGTGCTTAACTATTTCCGGCTTGTCGTCCTCTCTTTGATAAAGCTCGCCTCCACAAATGTCGCAAATACCATCTTTTTTGGGAGGATTATACTTTATGTGGTAAATAGCTCCACATTTTTTACAAATTCTTCTTCCGCTAACTCTATCTATTATAACTTCAATTGGTGCTTCAAAATTAAACACTATGTCTATCTTTGTAATTTCATCTAAAGCTTTCGCTTGATTCAGTGTTCTCGGAAAACCATCTAAGATAAACCCTTTTTGGCAATCAGGCTGAGAAAGCCTATTTCTAACTACCTCTATTACTATTTCGTCGGGAACCAGCTCTCCTTTTTCTACATATTCCTTAACCTTCTTACCAAGCTCGGTTTCTTTCTTTATTTCTTCCCTGAAAATGTCTCCCGTAGAAATATGTGGTATATCTAGCCGTTTAGATAATTCTTTTGCATAAGACCCCTTACCTATACCTGGAGGCCCGAGCAATACTATTCTCATAGTGCTCACGCCACATAGACACACTTAAATTTAAATTTTAATACATTTGTCTAAAAACTGCTTTCATAGGTTTCTTTCTTTAAGCATCCTATCATAGTGTTCTCTTTTAATATGTACTTCTTTTTTACAGTATTCACATAAATAAACTACTTCTTTATCATTTATAGAAATAATATTTCTTAGAGGTCTTCCGCAGAAGCATACAAATCCTCTAAGCCGAGCTGGATTCCCGTATACAAGACCATGAGGAGGAACATCTTTTGTTACAACTGACCCCGCACCGACCATAGCGTACTCGCCTATAACCACACCACATACTATAGTCGCATTAGCTCCTATGCTAGCACCTTTTTTCACTAAAGTTTTAACTAACTTCCAGTCCTTTACAAAGGACCGAGGATAGAGATCGTTTGTAAACACTGCATAAGGTCCTACGAAGACATCATCTTCTAGAATTACTCCTCTATATACTGATACTCCATTCTGTATTTTCACATTATTTCCTATAACTGCTCCAACATCTATGTAGCAGTCCTTTCCGATATTGCAATTTTTCCCTATTTTTGCTCCACTTCTAACATGTACAAAGTGCCATATTCTAGTACCTTCGCCTATCTCTGCTCCCTCCTCAACTACAGCTGTAGGATGAATAAATACCTTTTTTAGAGATTTTTCACCCATGGTCTCCCACTACCTACATATATCACTCCTTTAGGAGGATTACGCCAATCAAGAAATACATTATGGGCGTCAATAACGGCAACCTTTTCTTTTCCTGAAATATTTTTGATATCCTTTAACGTTAATTTCTTATAGAGACTATGATCTGTTGCCAGTACAATTATATCAGCACCACTTAGAGCATAATTAAGCTCAGACGTCAGCTCTAGCCCCCTACTTTCAATAAATTTATCTTTTATTACAAAGGGATCATGAACCACTATTGTACAGCCCTCTAATTTTGACAAAAGAAACTCAATGAGAGAGTATGTTGGAGAAAGTCTCGTATCATCAATATCTCCTCTAAAAGCTAATCCAAGCACACATATTTTTGGCTTCGATAAGCCTATTTCTTTACATGCTCCTATACACAGCTCCGCTATTTTATATGGTTGCTCAGAGTTAATTTTTCTCGCTAATTTAACTAGGATTAGTTCTTCGCCGTATTTTTTAGCAGTACTTAGAATAAATAGCGGATATACTGGAATACATGCTCCTCCTACACCTGCTCCTGGCAAATGTAAATGACAATAGGGCTGACTATTTGAAAGAGCCCTAACTTCTCGGTAATCAATCTCGAGTTTACGGCATAGTCTAGCAAGCTCGTTTGCTAGAGCTATATTTACGTCACGATATATTCCTTCGAAGAGTTTTTCTACTTCTGCTACTACTGGACTACTAGCTACTATTACACCTTTTCTACATACTGCCTCATAAAGAGCCTTTATTACCTTAACGCTTCTTTCACCTACACCACTAACTATTTTGGGATATCTTTCTTCAATGTCTTTAACTCCTCTTCCAACATATATTCTCTCAGGACTATATCCCAGCCCGAAGTCTTTCTCGGCACTTAGACCTGAATACTTCTCAAGAAGTTGTTTGACATAAAAAGTTGTTCCAGGAGGAACTGAGGACTCCACAATCACTAAATCGCCTCTGCATAACCCCCTTGCAATGGTACAAGCTACGCTTTCAATAGCCTTTAAAACAGGTTTACCGTTTTCTAAATAAACAGGCACAGTTATAATTTTAACATCACTTTCTTTTGACGCTTCAATACCATTATTTGTTATAGAGAACCTCCCTTCAGAAAAACCTGTTTTAACAGCATCTTCTATTTCTTTTTCGGAAAAATTATACTTCAATCTATTTATTTTCTCGAGTTTTTCAAGGTCTATATCAACGCCTATTACCTTTGCTCCGGCGCGTAGCCATACAGCAGCTAAAGTCAGGCCGACATATCCTAATCCGTAAATAGAGAATACTATTTTACCTTTCTTAAGTTCGTGCTTAATAGAAGAAGGGTTAAGAAAAATTATTCCTATCTTACCCATGACCTTATTCCTCTATTTTAATTGCACCGGCAGGACACTGGGCCTCGCAGGCTCTGCAACCAATGCATGCATCAGGATTTACTACTTCTGCTTTTCCTTCAGAGATTTCATAGACGCCTACTGGACATACTGAAGCACATGTACCGCAACCTGTACACTTTTCCTCGTCTACTATAGGCTTTGGCATAGTCTCGTTACTAATAAACGAGGAGACTTATAAAACTATTCAACTAAACTTATTACCGAGATAGTTAAAGCATATCTTCCATGTCTAACACTATTTCCTCTATTGTCGAGAGAACTCGTTTCATTCTGCTAACGTTGATCTCGACTGTACTTCTTAGTTCTTTTAGTTTTATTCGCTTCGTAGCATAGCTATCTATTAGCGATAGAGTATCTTTGCAGAGTTTAAGCATTTCATTTACTCTTTCATAGAGTCTAGTAGCGGGTGTCGAAAATCTTGAATCTAGCTCACTCAAACTTTTTACTTTATTCTTAATTTCTTCTGATAGACTATCGATATCCTTTTCGATATTCCTTTTCTGCAGCTGGAATGCTCTTCTACTTATCTTCTTGTCTCTCACAGCTCTCGAGAGGCTTTCTACTCTTTCTACAACATTATACAGTTTTTCTACATCTTCTTTTACATCGGACAGTATTGAAGATCTTTGATCAAATAGAGGCCTTTTAATCGGTTTTTTGGCTCCCATTAGTTTTACATAAGCCACTCCTATAGCTGATAATACTACTATAAACACTGCTAATATTATGAACGGTAAGTATATTTTTAGCATATTTATAGAAAACTTTAGAGCAATATCGAGATTTTCATTCATTAATTCAGCTATAGGCACTATTTTGTTGAAGTACTTAGCTTCGCCTGCAGATTTATATGAGGGTTCAGGCTCAATTGTATTTAGGCTGCCTTCTACCTTCACTATTACTGCACTCTTTATGACGTAGACTCCGTTTGAAGAAAATGCTCCTTTGACTACATACTTGTCATTTTCCTTTATTAGCGGCACTTCGTAGACTATCGTCAATATTATTTTTTCTCCTCCTCTAGTAGAATGCCTGAATCTTACTTCTAATATGAGGAAATCAGATGTATTTCTAGTGGTAAAACTACCCTGGTTAGCGCCTCTGAAATACTCTCCTAGTACACCCGCTACTTTCACTACTTTCGCAGACTTGGGTAGCTTAAACTCTATCTTACTCTCACTTCGAGGCCCTATGTTCGTTAAGACATACGTATCCTTTATTACTGCCTTAGAATAGTCTGCAAGCTCAATTGTTCTGTGCAAATTATAACATATAATCCATGTTACATCAGTGTATGAAAAGCTAGTGTTTAGAAGAATATTTGTTCCTTCGCTTACTGTACCGTAATAAGCTGTAGCCTGAGACCCAGAAACATTGAATCCATAAGGTGCTGATTCGATGTTTGTCGTGGGATAATGTAAAGTAACGCTTACCTCGGCTGGCAGCTCTAAAGGTGCTAACGCTAAGGGGATGAAAGTCAAAGCATATCGGTTTCTAAATACGTAGATTCCAGAGAATACTGTGTAAAATTTTATTTGTTTACAGTCTCTTACTTCTAACTTTACATAGTCTTCGCTAACACTCACTACGTTGGCGTACTCTCCATCTACTACCACTACTTTGGTATAATTTATGTGCTTCACCCACCCTTTAGGATACTTAAAAGTAAGGCTTCCAGTATAGCTCTCTGAAAAAACTATTGTATCCTCTATAACCGTATATCCTCCCTTTAAGTAGATGTTCTTAGATATTTTTATAACAGCTTTGCCTTGACCTATATTCAGCATTAGTGTTAATGCTACAATAAGTAGCATAGATAGTAGTTTATATGTTGATGTTCTCATAACTATCACTAGGCATCTAGCAGAACTAAATATATATTTTCTTGCTAACTCTATACCTGCTTAGACTATGAAAGTTTACATAGAAACTTATGGCTGCTGGTTAAACAAAGCAGATACTGAAGTAATTAAGACTATTTTGTCGAGACTAGGAGCTATTTTTATAGACGATTGGAGAAAAGCCGATGTAATTATAGTAAATACCTGCGCAGTACGAGAGGACACAGAAAGAAAAATACTTAGGAGATTAAAAGAACTTTCAGAAAAAGCACCTAAAGCTAAAATAGTAGTAGCGGGCTGTTTAGCCAAAGCGAGACCTGCTACTATTTCAGAAATATGCCCTTCAGCATCGCTCGTAGAACCTAGTGCTGTTGAAAAAATAGGCGAAGTCGTAGAGTCCGCCTCAAGAGAACTTTTACTTAGAGGATTTGTCAGAAACTTCTCTATTCTCCCTGAACCACACGACATAACATATTTTGTTCCCATAGAAGTAGGATGCACTGGTTCCTGCGCTTACTGCATAATGCCTTATACTCGGGGCAGAGTTACTAGCTGTCCTCCAGAAAAAGTAGTAGCTGCTGTGAAAAAGGCTGTTGAAAAAGGCTGCAAAGACATTCATTTAACAGCACAGGATGCCGCTGCATACGGTCTAGACATTGGCTATTCACTTCCTAAATTAATTAAAATGATATTAAATAATGTTAAAGGCGATTACTGGCTTAAAATAAGTATGATGGAACCATCAACAGCTATGAGAATTTTAGATGAATTAATTACTGTTATGAAAGATAATCATGTATATAAATATATTCATGTACCAGTCCAATCTGGTGACGACAATGTACTCAAGTTAATGAGAAGAAAATATACTGTTGAACAATACTGCAAGCTAATATATAAATTCTTAAATTCCTTTGAGAAAATAACATTTGCTACAGATATAATAGTAGGCTTTCCGGGAGAAGATGAAACAGCTTTTAAAAACACATGTCGACTCCTAAATAGACTTAAACCAGATAAAGTACATGTAGCTAGATATACTATAAGACCGTTTACTTTAGCGCCCGCCATGAAGCAAGTACCAGAACCTATTAAAAAAGCTAGAAGCCGCAGGTTGGTTAAATTAGTTAATAAAATCACTTTAGAGAAAAACCTGAACTACTTAGGAGAAGAAGTACAGGTACTCGTAACCAAGCACCATAAAAAAGACTACTTCTCTGGAAGAACTATCACATTTAAACCTGTTGTATTTAAAGGCAATTCTAAAATAAAGGTAGGAGATAGAGTTCTAGTTAAAGTAAAATACGTTAATCCATTTTACTTAGTCGGTGAACTTAGGCAGTAGATCTAAGTTCCTCTAGCTTCTTCAGTGCTTCATCAAGATCCTTCGAAGATACTTTCTTAAATAAAGGCTCAGGTTTCATTATCTGCTGGGCCTTCGGGAGAAGAACATAGGCTTCGTCCCAGCTACTAATATTACCTTTAAAGCCTAGCAGATTCCATATTTTCTGTGCACTTGATGGAATAAACGGGTAGAGTACTATGGCAAGAGCTTTCACTATGTAGGCTGCTACATACATTACTGCTGCTGCTTTTTCTTTATCTTTCTTTATAAGCTCCCACGGAGCTTTGTCGTTCAAGTACCTATTTCCGAGAGACGCTAGCGAAATTGCCGTCATTAAGGCATCTCTTATCTTAAATTCACTTAACAGACTTTCTACTTTCTTTACGAGAGCTTTAGCTTCTTCGATAGTTTTTATATCCTCGTCCGAAAGTTCTTTGGGCTGAGGTATTTTTGCATCAAAGTTCTTGTAGATGAAAGTAAGAGTTCTGTGAACAAAGTTTCCTATAGTGTCATTTAATAGTGAATTGATATTATCTCTGAATATCTCCCATGTAAAGTTGAAATCTTTGTTCTCTGGCCTATTTATAAGAAGTGAGAATCTCCAGTAGTCTACAGGAAACAGTTTTAGTGCTTCGTCTATCCATATTCCTATTCTTCTGCTTTTTGAAAACTTCTCGCCTTTGAAGAGTAGGTACTCTGTTGATGAAACTGTCCAAGGTAAAACATAGTTTTTGCCTGATGCAATGAGCAATGCGGGGAAGATTATTGTGTGGAAGGGTATATTATCTTTCCCTATGAAGTATACGCTTTTAGTGTTGCTGTCAAACCAGAATTCTTTCCATTTTTCTGGCTCGCCTTTTTTAGTAAAGTACTCTATTGTAGCTGTAATATAGCCTAGTACTGCCTCCATCCATACGTATATTGTTTTCCCCTCAGCCCCGGGGAAAGGTGCTGGTATGCCCCATTTATTATCACGGGTTATAGCTCTGGGCTTTAGTCCCTCCTTAAGCATTGATAAACTCATGTTGCGGGCATTTGGAGGTAAATTGGTATTTTTTTCTATATAGTCTCGAATCTTGTCCGTTAATTTAGGTAAGTCGAAGAACCAGTGCTTAGTTTTCTTTATTACTGGCCGCTCTCCGCAGATATTACATCGAGGATTAATTAGCTTAATGGGCTCTAATAGTCTACCACACTTTTCACATTGGTCTCCACGTGCTTTTTCATAGTGACAGTAAGGACACTCACCTTCAATAAATCTATCTGGTAGAAACATGTTGCATTTAGGACAATAGGGCATCTCTATTTCTTGCTCATATATGTATCCTCGCTTGTAGAGATTTAAGTAGAATTTTCTAACAAAATCTATATGAATAGGGTTTTCTGTTCTAGTGTAGTTATCGAATGAAATGTTCCACTGGTTGAATAGTTTTTTAACTAATTCGTGATATTTATCGGTGAGCTCCTTTGGGCTAATATTCTGTTTTATTGCCTCAACTTCTATAGGTGTTCCATGTTCATCTGATCCGCTAACAAAGACAACATCCTCTCCTTTTAACCGCAAAAATCTTGCAACTACATCAGCTGATAATACGCTACCTATCAGTGTACCTAGGTGGGGGACTGCATTAATATAAGGCCACGCCGCACATATGAGCCACTTCCCCACGTTCTTCTCCCCTCAAGAAAGGTCATTATTTTGCATTTAAATTTTTCTATATATTACTGACAGTAATTAGGTTCCAGCTTTCCAGGAACTTAAATATCTTTCTTGTTCTTCTGTCAGCTTGTCTATTTCTATACCCATGGATTCTAGTTTTAGTTCAGCTACCTTAGCGTCTAACTCATCTGGTATCTTATATACTCTCGGTTCGAGCTTGCCTTCATTTTTTACTATATACTCGACTGCCAGAGCTTGATTAGAGAAACTCATATCCATGACTTCGCTTGGGTGCCCCTCGGCAGCTACTAGATTAACTAATCGCCCCTCACAGAGCAAGTAGACTTTTCTTCCGTTCTTGAGCTCATATTCTTCAATATAGTTTCTTATTCTTCTTCTCCTCACAGAGAGCTCTTCTAGGTCTTTGAGAGAGATCTCGACATTAAAGTGGCCTGCGTTAGCTAGAATAGCTCCGTCTTTCATTTTGATAATGTGTTCGCCTCTAATCACGTTGATATTGCCTGTAGCTGTAATGAATATGTCGCCTATTTCAGCTGCTTTCTCGAGAGGCATTACTGTAAAACCGTCGAAAACAGCTTCTAGAGCCTTAATTGGATCTACTTCAGTGACTACCACGTGAGCTCCGAGTCCTCTAGCTCTTCTCGCTATACCTCTTCCACACCAGCCGTAGCCGCAGACAACTACTGTTTTCCCAGCTATAAGGACATTAGTCGCCCTTATTATGCCGTCAAGAGTGCTTTGTCCTGTACCGTATCTATTATCGAAAAGATACTTCGTGTAAGATTCGTTAACTGCTATTATTGGATAGAGTAAAACTCCTTCTCTTTCCATGGCTTTAAGCCTATTTACTCCAGTTGTAGTCTCCTCTGTACCTCCTTTAATTTTCTTTACAAGAGACTTTGCGTCCACATTCCCGCTTGCCTTAAAGGCTATTTCAGCATCTTTATCCTTAGTATTCCAGTAAATTTTGTGAATTGTTGTAACTAAGTCTGCTCCATCATCCATAGTTATATTAGGTTTAATTCCCATAACTTTACCTATTGCGCTATAGTATTCTTCAAAGTTCATTCCTCTCCACGCATAAACATGTATTCCTTCATTAGCTAGTGCAGCAGCAACTTCGTCTTGAGTAGATAACGGATTACATGGAGCTAGATACACTTCGGCGCCTCCTGCTACAAGAGTTCTCACTAAAACAGCTGTTTCTTTTGTAACATGCAAGGATGCACTTATCTTCAATCCCTTTAAAGGCTTTTCCTTAGCAAAGCGCTCTCTAATTTTCATTAAAACAGGCATGTGTCTTTCTGCCCAGTATATAAGTTCCTCTCCTTTTTTCCATAATCCAATGTCTTTTACTAAATACTTCTCCATAGCTTATCACTTTAAAGAAATAGTTCTTCGATAAATAGGTTCCTAAATATTTAAAACACCCGCACGGAAATATGTAGTGGTGGATACTGTGTCGGCCTCAGAAAAACCGTTTATAGGAGTTATAGGTGGATCAGGGCTTTATGACCCTGAATTCTTCGAGGAAACAAAAGAAATTAAAGTGCATACCCCATACGGACCTCCTTCAGACAATATTGTCTTGGGAAGAATTAAGGACAGATGGATAGCGTTTCTCCCTAGACATGGAAGGGGGCACAAGATCCCTCCACATAAAATAAACTACAGAGCTAACGTATGGGCACTTCACTCCCTAGGTGTAAAAAGAATAATAGCGGTTTCTGCATGCGGAAGTTTAAGAAAAGACTATGAGCCTGGAGACTTCGTTCTACCTGACCAATTTGTCGATATGACTAAAACCAGAGTATACTCATTTTACGATGGTCCAAGAGTAGCTCACATTCAGATAGGACTTGAACCCTTCTGCCCCGAGCTCAGAGAACTAATAAAGTCTGAAGGAGAAAAACTAGGTATTAAAATACATCCAAAGGGCACGTACATATGCATTGAGGGCCCCAGGTTCTCCACTAAGGCTGAATCATGGATATGGAAAGAAGTATTCAAATGCGATATCATCGGAATGACACTAGTACCTGAAATAAACCTAGCTAGAGAATTAGGAATGTGCTATGCTACAATAGCACTAGTAACTGACTACGACATATGGTTTGGTCACGTAGTAGATGCTAAAATGGTAGTTGAAGTAATGAAAAAGAACATAGAAAACGCTAAGAAACTACTCTACGAGGTCTTACCCAAGGTTCCTGAAGAAAGACACTGCAATTGCGAAAAGGTCCTCGAGACGGCATTTCTTTAACACTTTAAAAACTCTAATTAATTAAATCAGTTCACCTCCTTTTCTTCATCTATCTGAGAGGAGACCTTCATCACTTAATCAAAGTTAGTTGTAAGACATATAAATCGGTTTTTAATATCTCTCACGCAGTGGAACATAAAGGACACAATTATGTCCCTTGGAGAAAAGTATCTGGCTGGAAATGTGTAAGATGCGGACGATGCTGCAGAGAATACCTAGTTTCAGTATCTTACAGTGAAGCCTTAATGCTTTCACTAAAATACAGTGCCCCGATTATAAAAATAGATAACAAATACTATTTAATGCCGCGTATTGATGGTAAATGCCCCTTCTTAACGTACATAGGCCCCATAGCGTATTGCAAAATATATTATGATAGACCAACTGTATGTAGACTTTACCCATTTTACGTAAGCAAAACACCTACTTATGGCAGAGCAAGTGAAGCAGAATTCGAATACGGCGATGAAATACTTTATGTATATGTAGACAGCCTATGTCTCGGAGTAAATAAAGCTAAGAATATAAGGGAAGTCGCCAAGTTCTACATACACCTGTGGTCTCGATATACTAGAGTATTCTAGCTACCCTACTTCTGTTGCTTAAAAAATGTTCTTTTAACAAAAACTACCGAAATAACCATTGCAATTACGCTTAGAGATCCTAGAAGAAGCGCATAAAACATTTCTTTAGAGAATGTTATTCCGTTAACTTCAACAAACACATCAAGTACTATTTTATGATATTTCGGTGGAACATTAATCGCTATTAGCCTCTTTATATCCTTGTAAACTATTTTAAAGATATATCTGCCGTAAGGAACTGGACCAAATACAACAGTTCCATTTTCGTCAGATAAAAATACTTTAGATAAATTCAAACAGTATATTTTAGCTCCTCTTAAAGGTTGCCCACTAGTCCCCTTAATTGACAGCTGAACAACAGCAGTCTTTGTTAACAGCTTAAACTCATAAGACCATTTGCTAACTTCAATAATATCGCTATATATAACACTTTTATTTAAGTATATTTTTATTATATGTTTTCCCAATGGTATTTTGCTTAACACTGTAATGCCATTTGAAGATGTAGTATTAGATATCACTCTATTTAAAATAGTTATCGAGACTACGGCATTAGATACAGGACATTCCCCTTCATCATCTAAAACCTTTATTTTTACATCAAATACTTGACATGGTATTCTTATTATTGTATCGGTTGTAACATCTATTGTTTTATTGGCAACAATTATGCCCATATACTTAACTATTGCTATATAGCTTGCAGGCATAACTTCTAGTGTAGCTATTGGTCCTTTAAACGTTTTCTGAAAACCACTCGATAATCCCAATATTGTTATTAGTGTATTATTTAATATATTATTGTTTATATCAGTTGTAATTATCTTAACTAGAGGCTTTCTTACAGTGAAATTTCTTGTTATAAGTAGCTTACCATTAGCACTAATATCGATTCGCCACAGTCCTATTTTATAGATTGTGTCTAAGCGAAATGGCTGACTTTTAATTATTGGCATGAAAGCAAATGCTTTACAAAAAACATCTATGTATTCTCCTTCGCTCAAAGGAACAGTCATAACTATATAGAATTTAGGTACTCTATTTACAGAGAAGTTTACTAAAGGATTTACTGTGAAAGATATTTCAAAGATTTTTTTATTAGCCGGAGCAAAACATTTTACATTTATTGCTATTTTCTCAGAAATATTATAAAATACTATTATCGCTATGAAATCTCTTTCAGAAATTATAAAGTCTTCACGTATATCTAGAGGTACTACCTCGCCTCTACTTATGGTATATCTGCTACACAGTACTAGTTTTGCTTTTAAAATCCCGTTATTGTTCTCGGGTAAACTAACGGAGTTTACGATAATTAATAAGCTAGATAACACTATTATTAACAGCATTAATAGGGGAAACTTTCTAAATTTCATTTACGGCAACACCCTCTTCTACGACATTAACTATTTTCACCCAAGCCGCGCCAGCATTAAGTAACTTACTGCTTACCTTTTCAGCCAATTCAGGAGTAGTAAGCGCAATTATCATGCCTCCTCCACCTGCACCAGTAATTTTAGCTCCTAGAGCCCCTGCTTTTCTTGCAGCAAAAACTAGTTTTTCTACAGTTTCTGTCGATAATCCAAGCGAGTACAACATACCGTGAGCAACATTCATCAGTTCTCCAACAGCGACTAAGTCGCCTTCTGACAGCTTTTTAGCGAGCTCTATTGTGAGGTGCCCTGCTGCATGATAAAAGGGCATAAAGACTTCGTCATATTCATTTTTCAGCCTCCTTACTTTTTCTACAAGTTTTTTTGTAGATTCACGGCTGCCTGTATCTGCTAAAACTAGTTTAAATTCATCGTATTTCACTTCATCCAATTTCACAAAACCTTCACTTTTCTTAAATACTATTACTCCCCCGTACGTAGAAACAGTATTGTCTATTCCACTTGGCTTGCCATGAGAAATTTTCTCTGCTTCATAGGCCAGTTTAGATACTTCATCTAAGTCTACTTCAGCTCCTATCGCTTTAAGTAGCGCGGCGGAAAAAGCTACCGCTGTCGCAGCTGAGGAACCTAATCCTGCTTTAGGAGGTATCTGAGAAGAAATTTCGATTTTACATGAAGGCAACTTACCGTACTCCTCGAGTATTATTTGCATTACTCGAATGAAGGGATAAAAAATTGCATCGCACTCGATACGCTCCTTATTTATTTCACTTATTTTTATTTTATTTAAAACATTATAATTCACTGAATACAATTCAATAACCTCTTTTTCAGACCTCGGCTCTAACTTTACTTTAGCATAGAGAGAAATGGCTGCAGCTATTCCAGGCTCATTTTCTACTACAAAATGTTCACCAGCTATTATAACTTTACCCGGAGCAATAGCTTCTATCGTCATTTTAGTCACTATTATTCACGAAACTGCATAGAAATAATTTTACTCTAGCCCGAATATCTTCTTAGAGGTTTTATATGAAATTAAAGCTACTTCCTCTATAGACACATTTTTTATCTTAGCGATTTTTACTAATGAATGCATAATGAACGATGGTTCATTTCTTTCGAACGAAAACGGATGCAGATAAGGAGCATCTGATTCAAGCAAAATTTTTTCTAGTGGAAGAATTTCAACTAATTTCTGTTTCAAAGTAGATTTGCACACGGAAGGAGGTATTGAAAAGTAAACGTTTTTAAGTTTCATAAACTCCCTCGCTAATGTTAGGGGTCCGCTATACGCGTGGAGTATGACAGGAACTTCTACATTATTATATTCTTTAATTAGCTGGAGGATAATTTTCTCGGCTTTCCGGACGTGAACTATTATAGGTAAGTTTAATTTCTGAGCTAAAGTTATCCACGAAGAAAAGTTCTCCACTTGAACACTTCTTAAAATATTGTCTTTAACTACACTATAATCTAATCCAACTTCACCTATTCCGACAATCTCATTCACATTTTTTTCAATAAATTTTCTTATATTTTCAATTTCCTTAAAGTCAAATAGAGTAGGACTGCATCCTATAGAAAGATAAACTTTGTTCGAATACGTTGACTTTATTTCTAATGCGCACTTTATTTCACTTAATCTCAATGTAGATGTAATTAAGCACTCTATCCCTGCTAATTGAGCACGATAAATAACTCTATCTAGATCTTCCTTAAATGCACAATGAGTTAAGTGGCAGTGAACATCGATGACTTTAATATTCATACTCACTTTCCTCTTCCTCCTCGTAAGATTCCTCCTCTTCTTCAATCAGTTCTACTTCTTCATATTCGCCCAAATAGTAGTAGTTATAAATAAACCAGCATATTCCAGCAATGAGGATTAACACACCAATTATTAAGAAAACGGTTTCAATTAAAGTCAAAGGATATCCCAGGATTTCTACAAACACTTCATTCATTCTCATAGTTATTTCATCAGATTTAATGCTTACTGTATCAACCAATATAATCTTTTTGAATCTTTTATACATTACTGTAATGTTTAAAGCAACACCTTTTACTCTCGGCACAATATCTAAGTAGATTGGAAGAGAAACTGATGTTAAATTATACTTATCTACTAGTGATCCATTGTAGGTAACTAAAACAACTACATTTACTTTACTTAATTTTTCTCCCCAATAGTTGACCGCACTTATAGCTAAAGATGAAACTGGTAAGATAAAGGAAACTACTTGAGTAGACTGGAGTAAAATACTTTCATTTATAAGAGGAACCTTAGAAAAGTTTCCTAAGTAAACTATACTGATATTATACTTTCCATAAGGAAGCCAAGGCAAGAGCACTACTCTCTCTAAAGGCACTATTTCTTGATATACATCATTATCTCCACTTATTTTTATTTTTATTCTATTAAGATATTTATCTGGGATATTTTTTACAATAATTGTTAAATTATATATTTTACATACTATATTTTTCTCTATATTAGTATTTAAGGTTATTTTATCGTATGCAACTAGAGTATTTCTCCAGTAGACTGCTACTTCATATACTCCAGGAGGTAAATAATCTAGAACTAAGTAACCTGAGGTATATTCGTAGCAGAAGAGTGTTTTTCCATTGTATTTTATTACGACTTTTGAGCCGGGAGGTATTTTTGTTTTTTCAGGTGTTGTGAAAGTCAGCTTAAGCGAAAATAGATTTATAAAAATCTTTTCTTGAAAAGTATTGAATGATTTCCAGAAAATATATTCTCTGTCGCCTACCTTAATAGTTACTTTCAACTCCTTGCCTTTAGGTATGTTATTGAAAGTAATTTTTCCTAAAGAATCAGTTACTCCTTCCCATATTACTTTATTCGCCCATTCTATTTTAATATGTGCATAAGGAATACCTTTTCCCTGACTATCACTTATCTTTATTTCGACTTCCTTTAATAGAGGAATATTTAAAGTAATTAAATCTACGGAAGATACCTCGACACTAAAAGTACCTAAATACTCTCCCCTATAGAATATTTTAATGTCATATTTACCGAGAATAATTAAATTATTTAAGTAGAATTTACCGCTAGAACTATTGTAGATTAAAGGAAGTTCTTCTCCATCATATAAAATAGTTACCGAAATAGTTTCTAAAGTAGATTCCGGTATTGAAGACCCATCGTAGTAATTAAACTTGAATACTGTTTTTAGTCTAGCATTACATGTTAAGTAGTAAATTTTATTGTTAGGTGTAATCTTTATTGTATCCATTAGTAATGGTATTTCTTTATTATTATAATAAACTTTTATTTTATATGTTTCATTTATAGGTAATATTATATTATCATTACCATATATATGATTATTTATTTCTAATGTATAGCTCGATAGACCCACATTATCAATAGTCTTTACTACTATTTTTACTCTCATCACTTTACAATTAATGTATGTTGTTAAATTACTAGTAATTGATATTGTACCATTGTACACTACTTTGCTTATAGGAACTTTAGAGTATACTGTAAGTATATAGGTTCCTTCAGATAAATTACAAAATGTTACTTGTCCAGTAGTGACTAGCTGTGAAGGCCTTATTTCTGTTGTATTGCTTTTTAAAACTACTTCAAGAGGATATCCTGCTAGGCTTTCGTTAAAATAGTCGTTTATTATTACTTGAAGAGTATAAGTGTTTTGTTCTCCTTTAACTTTACTTACTTGAGTAGGTAATGTTAGTGATAAAATAATGATTATTATTAATAATTTCTTGGTCATCCGAACCACTTAAAAGCGTAATATTTTATTTTACCTGATGTAATATCTCTTACTGCAATTACAAATTTCTTTCTTACTGAGTGCGACAATCTTCCTGCTCGAACAATCTCTATGGGATCCATTTTCGTATTTTTTGTTGAAACCTGTACTAAAAAGGGAGCGTGGTCAATGCCGGGACCATACTTGTACACAGCGTATGTTGCTCCAAATTTCATGCCTGATTTTACAATATATCCTCTACTTCGAAGGTCTTCGTACACCGAATATAATTCGTCGAAGAGGTCAATATATTTGCGTGCTAACTCTATGAACTCATTTATACTTATTTCTCTGCCTTCTTTCGTGACTATCTTAATTCTACCTCTTTTCATTAAGTAGAGAGCTTCAACTAAAGATAATTCAAGAGGACTTTCGATTTCATCGCACTGAGCTAAATCCTTGACTTTTGGCACGTATGTGAATTTTCCATAAAATCCTTCTTTATAAAGCTGTCTTCCTAACTCATAGTCAAATACTACTACTTTACGTCCAATTAAGTAAGCTTTATGCTCCATACCTATACAACTTTTACTAAGTATCACAAGTATATTTTTTACCATCAACAGTTAGAGTTTAAGCTTAAATATATCTGGTCATTATCTAGATGTGTCAGAACGAAGAGAAAAAAGGCTTAGATTAAGAAGAAAAGATAATGTCTCAAGAGGCTTAGCTAAGATGAATCCTAAGGCTGCGGAATTTCTCGGCATAAAAGATTCATTAGAAGTGGTTATTGCAGGTAAGAAAAGACTATATTTTAGAGTTCTAGTATCCGAAGACGTTCCAGAGAATGAAGTATGGTGCAATGAGGATGAATTAAGGGAATATGGTATAGCTGATAACTCGATAGCTACTTGCCGAGCTCCTCTTAAGGCTAGACAGTGAACTATATAAGTGACTACTAGTTTCATTCACGAGCTCTTCAAGGCTGTTTAATAGTGGTGTGAAAATGGTCATGAGCCGAAAAGATTTAGAAATATCAGCTATACCTTCATCGCTAGCACAACAGAAATTAGTGGACCTACTTTCAGAAGCCGCCCATAAAATAATTTCTATGTTCAGAGAACTCGAACTACTGCTCAACAAAACCGAATCAGAAGAAGAAGTTATAAATAAACTTAGAAGAGAAAAAAATGATATAGAAGAATTAAAGAAAGAAATATTCTCGTATATCTCTAGAGTCGCTGTTTCATTATCTTATAAAGACGAGTGGATAAGACTTGCCTCAAAAATCTCAAGTATTGCAGATAAAATTATGGGTGTTGCTTACAGATTCGAGCAAATGAGAATACGCGAATGGGAGCCTCCGAGAGTTATCACAGAAAACATGAAATCATTTACAGAAATACTTGAGGAAATGTCGCAGAGCCTATACAAGGCATTTGTCAACGTTAATACCGAACCTAGCCACACTCTTAACTACTGTGAGAAAATAGAGGATATGGAAAGAAAGCTTGACGAAAAATATAGAGAACTTTTATTCATGATAGTTGAGAGCAATCTCGATAGCAGAGCAGCAATAATCGTTAAAGATATTGTTGACATGCTAGAAGAACTTTCAGACACCATATTCTATACAACTGATGACCTCAGAATACTAGTGTCTAGTTTGATTTAACATTGTTGTAATCTTTTTATCTCGAAAATACTTATAGCAAGAGCCGCTACTGGACTTAATTGTGCTCCCTCCACCAGCGGTATTCTATACGCTTCACCTAGCTCTAATTCACCTCTAGTAAATCCTGTATCTGAGCCTGGATACACCAAGATAATATTCTTATTTTCTCTTAGTATGCTGACTATTTCTTCGAAAGCTACTTCTGGTATATCTTCTCTTTTTTCAGTTGTTATTAAAATGAGTTTATCAGGGTCAAGTAGTTCTTTAATATCTACTAAGTCTGCGACTACAAGCATATTTCTTCCACTCTTAAATACTACTTTCTGAGCTTCGGGAACGCCGTTTTGTGCAGCTGCACCCACTGCTTTAGATACCACTATTGTGGAGCACCCCAGCGCTATAGCAGTTTTCACGAAGTCTACTAATCTCTGGACAGAAAATATTCCATGTATTCCGACAATAGGCATTCTCATATTTTTCACCATGACTGCACTATAGTAGGTTTTCGAGTACCTTATATACTTCTCTCGCTATAGCCTTAGCTAGCGGTACTGGAACTGCTTCTCCTACTTGATTATACTGAGAATCTCTTCCGCCGTAAAAGACATGATAATCGGGGAACCCCATGAGTCTGGCTTGTTCGCGAACAGTAAGTAGCCTATCGCTGTAGGGGTGAACAAAGCGAGAAGACCCCATTACTGTCGGTGCAAGCTTATTTGGATGTAACCTTATATAGTTTTTGTAGTATCGACCTTCAGCACCCTTGTAAATTATAAGTGCTTGACCCCACTTTAATCTAGATATTTTTCTTAATTTTCTCGGAGAAAGAGGAGTATACTCGTGATTAGGTATATCTGACGATACTCCGGGTTCAGGTAAGTCTCCTATAGCTTCAGCCACCGTAGTTTTCTTCCTTAATTTAGGAGGAGACAGCTTGATATTCGATATAAATATTCTTCTCCTGATTGAAGGATTTCCGTAGTCTTCTGCTCTGAGTATGTTAAAGTATATTTTCTTATACCCTGCTTTCGCGAACTCTTCACGTAAAGCTTGTTTTAATTCTCCTTCAATAATACTCGGAACATTTTCCATAACGAATACCTTAGGTTTTAGTTCCCCCACTATTCTTATGAAATGTAGAGTTAACTGTCCTACTGAGTCTAAGTATAGCCGGTCAATAGGATTAGGCATTCTAAGAGGATTTGTCCGAGTAAATGCTTCACAAGGTGGTCCTCCAATAACTACATCAGGCCTATATCCAAGTTCCCTTAAAATATCTAGCCCTGACACTTCTTTTATGTCAGAGCAAATAACTATAGCTTTCTTGAAATTTTTTGAAAAAGTTTTAGAGGCTTGAGGAGAGTTATCTATACCCAATACTACTTCAAACCCTTCAAGGTGAAAGCCCCTAGAAAATCCTCCTGCTCCGCAAAAGAGATCGACTACAGTATACATTTGCGTGTAGAATTCGTACTCAAGAATATTAAGTTTATGGGCTCTAACTATCCATTAGTCCTCGGACAAGGTTATGAGATCATGAGCAACTGCTGAGTCTAACGACACAGTCTCTCATCTACATGAAAAAGTCTGTAGAGCACCACATCAATCAGCGCAAAACAAAAAAGATTCAAAACAATACAAAAAAAGGTCACAATCTAAGGCTTTAGCTTAAATAATATCGATAATCTGAAGAATAATGAGCTATAACAACAGAGATCTAAGGAGAAAATGGGAGGTTAAGCAAGCTCTTGGTGGCGCCGGCGGTGGGATTTGAACCCACGACCACCCGGTTAACAGCCGGGTGCTCTACCAGGCTAAGCTACGCCGGCATGATTTCTTCTTCCATGAGATTATATAAGTTTTCTGTTTTTACGCAAGTACATGCCTCCACTTAACGAAGAAAAGTTTATTTTTGACTGAACAGAAGTAGTAGCTGGGGCCGTAGCCTAGCCAGGTATGGCGACCGGGCCTCCCCCCGGCCAGAGTCCGGCTCCAGATCCTTCCGGGAAGATACCGGAAGGACGTGGGTTCAAATCCCACCGGCCCCACCTAATTTTCACTTATATATTTGTTCTAGTCAGAATATTGAGACAAGTATGAAGCAAGAAAAACAGTCGATTATTGAACTTATAGTAGAACCTAAGGAAGATTACTTTGCACTGGTCAATAGAGAAAAAATTTCTGTTTTAAAAGACCGCGGAATCGGAATAAGTTATGGCGATGAATACTTACTTCATTTGGCCGAGATACTCTACCTGCTAGAGAGCGGTAAGTATATTGTTAAAATTAAGGACAAAATACTCAATAAAGAAGATGTCTTTATTTTCTGCTGGAGTAGCAATCCAGAAATATGGGATTTATACATAGTCTATAGAGATCTTAGAAAAAGAGGATACATCCCTCGAATAGTCCATGAAGCTACACCACCTACTATCCTGTTCTCAAGAGGAAAAGAAGGTGAAATAAAGTACTCTGTTTTTATTTTATCTGAAGGTAAGCCAATATCTATAACGGAACTAATAGATATCATCGAAAAAGCTTTAAAAAATAAGCGAATACCAATATTAGCAATAGTAGATAAGGATGGGAATATCTCATATTACGAAGCTATTAAAGCCTTATGATATTAGACATAACCTCAATATATTTCAATATAGGCTCATACTCCTTATTGATGAAAATCCTTTTAGACAAACTATAGCGTAGCGGTTTATAATAATGTACTTCGATAAGACCTATTTCTATCAGCTTATTAAGTCTGTCAGCTAATATCTTGTAATTAACATTAACTTTTTTCATTAACTGATACTTCGTCATAGGCTTTTTAGAAAGATATAATGCTATAAGTATTTTCATAGCAATTTTAGAAAAAATAATATTCTCTATTCTACGGCATTCCATAAGCACACATTCCTTTATCACTTCGATAAATTTTACTTGAGAGTAGACTGAAACTTTTTTCTGCTTTCTTATGGTAAAAATTTTCCTACAATGAATATAAAGGGAAAAACTGCTATTAGTGTTGATGTATAATAGGTGCACTAAATGTCAAGGACCATTAGTGGAGACTCCCGAAGGAGAAATAGTGTGCAGTCAGTGTGGAACAGTACACGGATATAGATACTGGGACACTCCATTAACTGTAGCCGACGACACTATTTCAAAAAAAGTGTTAACATCTGATGCTGAAGATGGGTCTTTCATTTCACGTCCTATGAGAGATTTTCTTAAAAGACCGGCGAATATCTTCTATAGAAAACTTAGAGAGTACCATATTCACATTAAATATGGCAATAGATCCACGCATTTAAGAGTATTTAAAGAACTTAACTTTATTGCATTTAAATTAGGTTTACCAAACTATGTTGTAAATGAAGCTAAAAAACTCTACATATTTGCATGTCAGCACATAGTGCCAACATTAAACAGAAGAAGACCTTTCTATCATCGAATAGCAGCTGCCTGTCTGATATATGCCGCTAAGAAATATGGGTACAATATAAATAAAATAGTAAAAGCATACACTGAAAGAGGCCACAGAACATCGCTAAGCAACATATGGGAAATCATGCAAATGCTTTCCAAAAAGGGAGTCGTTTATAGTAGACCCGGAGTAAAGGAATACACTATGCGTTTTCTGAATAAAGTAATGAATACTCTAAATCTTTCAGTAAAGGAAAGAAGACTATGTCTAAGAGAATGCAATTTAATACTCAAGCATCTTGACTCACGCATAATACAAGGAAAAAGTCCACGGGTATTAGCTGCCACAATAGTCTACTATTCTGTCTCAAAGGTAATCAATAGAGGAGAAAAGGTTAGCATTAAAACTATAGCAGATATTTTAGATGTAAATGAAAGTAGTATAAGAAAACGTTTACCAACAATTATAAGTATTGCAAAGAATGCCGATGCCAAATAATATATACATAAGTGCATACATATTATCACTATCTGAAAGCCTATCGAACGAAGTGATAGACCAAAACATAATACTACTATCAAATTTAATAAGAAAGCTAAGAAACAGTATTATTTCAAACAGTGAAAAACTACACTCAAACATTGACTACGATATACTACAAGACTTATCAGAAGTTTTTTCAGTTTTTCCATTTCCCGGATTTTTGGCAAGAAATGATTTAGAAACATCACTTAATATTATAGATTCATATAAAAAGCAGCTTAAAAAATCAAGTAAGGAAGTCTACAAAATATTCACAAAAATTTATAGAATATTAAAGAGATATAAAAGTATAAAAACTCAACCTCTATCTTTAACAGAGTACTTTTCACCACCAAACAGAGATGTAGCACTTAGATATAAGGAAGTAACTATTTATGATATCCCACCGTATACAATTAACATTATTTTAGGAGAAAAGGAAAGTTACTATATTGTTAAACCTAGTATTATAGTTAACAATGTCAGCATCCTTCTTCTAAATTATTTATATGCAAAATTTAGCGAAATAATATCTGCGAATATTTTATCATACAATCTAAATAAATTAATTTTATGTCTAAGTAAAATTTGCGTAGACAAGCTCTTACTAGATTTTATAGACTTTAATATTAATTATAAGAATTTTATTAGAAACACAAGCAAATACTTATGTCATAAAATATTGGGCTTACATAAACTCATGGCATTTCTATTAGATAGAAACGTACAGGAGATATATCTTGACGGAGTGAATTCTCACATCTACCTAGACCATATAAAATATGGCAGGTGCCTAACAAATATTAAATTGAACAAAGATGATATAGATAAAATAATCACTAGACTTAAAATAGAAACTGGAGATATCATAGATGAAACAAATCCCTCACTAAAAACAGAACTCATAACAAAATTTTTCGCTGTAAGAGTTAGTGTAGATATAAGTCCTCTAGCAGTTGATGACATAATATTGAATATAAGAAAACATAATATCTATTTATGTTCATTAGAAAAACTTGTACAAATAAATATGCTACCACATACTCTTGCAAATTATCTTAGACTTTGCATGAAATATCGCCCTAATCTGATGATTGTAGGAGAACCTGGCACAGGGAAAACTACGCTTTTAAATGCACTAGATAGAGAAATTCCTTCGTTTTATCGTAAACTATACATTGAAGATGTAGTCGAAAGTATAAGAGATATCACTGGCAAAGCTCATCAAGCACGATACAAAGTATACCCTATAGATAGCCCAAAGTACAAAGGCAAAGAGATAGAGATAACTAAACTTCTTCACAGAAATCCCGATTACATAATTTTAGGAGAAATTCAATCCAAAGACCAATTTAAAGCACTATTTTTGGCTCTTTCAGCAGGCCTCAAATGTGCATTTACATGTCATTCAGATTCACTTAAGAAACTTTTAAATAGAATTGTAAATAACTACAATATAAGTCATAATATGTTATTTTTAATAGATATTATAATTTTTACTAAAAAATCATATTATAAAAACAAAGTAATAAGATATGTTGAAAAAGTTTACGAACCATTAGACACGAATAATTCCTTCCGCTTTATAAAGATATATGATAGAAATCTTTCTAATAACCTACTTATTTATCCAACACCCTTTATAAGGAAAGTCAAAAGTGAGAAATATGCCTTTAATTTATGATTTTCTCGAAGTAAATATTTTATTACTTATATATAAGGTCATTAGAAATATTTATCGAGATGAAAAAGTATCATTAATATTCTTTATACATTTATTAAGTGAATACTATAATGTAAATATTAGTATAAAAGATGTAAATAATGTTTCGTTGTTAAAAATACTTAATTCTTTTATTAGGGTACGTAAGTACAATAATATACTGAGAAAAACCTTTAACAAGTACCTTGCAGAAAATGCTGATGAAGACGCACTTCTTCTATTTGTAAACAGAGTACTCAAAACACTTCTCGAAAAATATGAAGATACTCTAACAATGCTTTTAGCGGTATCGTTTCTATTTTACATTCCCTTGATACTACCAGCGATCATATTTAACATACCATTTTTCACTAAAATTATTTATTTAACATTTATAGGATTAGCAATAATGCTTACAATAGTAGTATTAAGCAAGAGAATATTATGAAAAATAATAATATTATCTGTATTATATTAACTTACCTCCTACTGTATATTAATTTATTACTATTTATTGTATATAATATTGAGTATTGTTTAATTGTTGACTTCATAGTGCTATTCTATATCATTAAAAAAACTTTGTCGCTAAGATATTTAATAGATTTAGAGTTAAATGAGTTAGAAACCTTCATAACACTCTTGTATTATGTAAAAAGTAAGATGGAATCAGAAATAAATTTAGAAAGAGCAATGTTCTCTTTTATTTCAGCTAAAAAATCTGAACAAGAAATATACACTATAATAATTAAATTAATAAAAAGTATGTGTTTGCATACTTCAAATTCACATTATAAATACATTTTTTCACTGTCAAAATTAGTGGATATTTCACTAAGAATACTAATAAAAATTTATAAAAAGAGTTTTAAATCGTGTTTATTATTTGTAAATGAACTAATAGATATTGCTACACGATTAAGAGAAAATGTTAGTTTTCTCAGCATCAAAACTCATGTATTCTTTTATAGATCTAGAATACTTTCAATTTTACTTTCACTTACTAGCTCTATGATTACAATATTTCCCTATGTTCTTTTTCATTCAAAATATATTATTTCAGAAAATTCATTTTTATTTTCAGTATATCCTATCATTTTATATTTATTTTTAAGTAAGATCGATGAAAAAGCTGCTCTTTTATGTTCAGTATTATTTGTTACATTATATTTTCTTTTCTTGAAAATATTATATATGGTATTTAGCTGCTTCAAAATTATGTTAATATAACACAAGGACTCGAAGTATTTCGCGGACAATTTATTTAGGCTTAACATGTATTCAAAAATGTGTCTCGAGCACTTTATATAGGCAGATTTCAGCCGTTTCATAAGGGTCACTTAATGGCGATTAAATGGATACTAGAAAGAGAGAAAGAACTAGTAATAGGCATAGGTAGTTGTCAGTACTCCCATAGTATAAAAAATCCTTTCACTTTAGGTGAACGAATGCTCATGATATGGCTGACACTAAAATCAGAAAATCTCTGCGACAGGTGCATTCTTGTACCCATACCTGATACAGACTCAAAGCATGCATTTTGGGTTAAAGTAGTTCAGTACTGCGCTCCTCCTTTTTCTCGAGTATACTCAAATGATCCTCTAACTAGACTACTTTTTGAAGAAGAAGGTATACCTGTACACAGCATTCCCTTTTTCGATAGAGAAAAGCTTCAAGGAACATTCATAAGAAGATTAATAGCTGAAGGCAATCCTTTATGGGAAAGCCTTGTTCCAGATCCTGTAAAAAATATTATTAAAGAAATAGGAGGCGAGAAAAGACTTAGAAAAATTTTTGAAATTCAAAAACAGTAGTAAATTCTATTCGACTATAATATTTTCTACAGGAAATCCCATTTCAACTAATATGTTTTTCACTTTTTCTCGATGATCTCCTTGTAGCTCTATTCTGCCTTTCTTTGCTGTTCCTCCACAGGCAAGCCTAGACTTTAGTTGCGCAGCAAGCGAGAACAAGTCAAAATCTTTTTCATCTATGCCTTCAATTATGGTTACTTCTCTTCTGCCTTTTCTACGCTCTAGGCGTATTCTTATTTGTTGCTCTTCTTTTGATATCGCTTCACATACGCAGAGGTCTTTGGGTAATCCACATATAGGGCATATCTCGCTCATTTTCTTCCCAGAGCCATTACCATATTATACTTCTCGGGTAATAAGTTTTACTCTTTAACCTATGTATAGCCTTAATAAACTTTTTATATAACTTCGCGTCATAACACTTGTGTCTGAACTAGCATGGAAAAAGTACAAATGCATGAAATGCGGAAAGACTTTTGATCAAGAAGAAATGAGCATTTTGCCAGGCGTTCACTGTCCTTATTGCGGCTATAAAATTATAATCAAAGTGAGGCCGCCAATAGTTAAAAAAATAAGAGCCCCAGCCTCTGCCTTAGAACCAATAGAGGAGACTTAGCGAAAAGCGAGCATAGTTTCCATCAATACTTTCGCTGCTAGCGAAGAAGTTACTTCTGAATGATCGTAAGGAGGTGTCACTTCAACTAAATCTACTGCGTTAAGCTTGATTCCCGTTTCTGAAATTTGGTAAATTATATCAAGCAGATCCGTAGCTGAAATACCTTCAGGCTCGGGTGTAGTTACGCCAGGTGCAAAAGCAGGATCTAGGACGTCGATGTCTATCGACAGGTAGATACTATCATATACAGATACATAATCACTTATTTTTTTAATTACATTATTTTTATCTCTAATTATTTGCAGTGAAGTAATAAACTTTATTTTATTGTCTTTTGCATATTGATACTCATCTTTACAAAATGCACGAACCCCTAATAAAAGCATGTTAGATGCTCCTACTACTTCACTTATTCTTCTACTGACAGTAGCATGAGATACCTTGTCTCCTAAAGGATATTCGTCTCTAAGATCCATATGAGCATCGAAAACTACTACACCTATGTCTCCGCAAGCTTTAACTCCAGCTAAAGATATTGTATGCTCTCCTCCAATAATCACTGCCTTTAAACGTGAATTGTATTTCTTTAAATCTTTTATAACTGCCTCAATTCTTGCCAAGTACTTCTCCACATTGCCGTAGAGAGGAACTATATCACCTAAATCTACCAGCTCTACATCTTCGAAATCTTCAAGCGCCCTTAGGCTAAAGGATTCTATTTCATAGGAAGCCAATCTTATGGCTAAAGGCGCAAATCTAGTTCCAGGTCTTCTTGAAGTCGTTGAATCATATGGACAGCCTATAACCGCGTACTCTGATGTCTCTGTTCTTCCCTTTTTATCGAAAAAAGTTATCTGCGGTTCTTTTAAATAAAGATCTAATGTACTCACAAATATCACCGAAAACAATTCGCTTAAATATTTATTAGACAACGATACTTCAACTGAAGTCGTCGAAAAGTATACACGAAAATATAATTTAGTTGGAAATATTCAGTGTAGGACATATAGCTTTTCACAATAGCTCAGCCGACATGCTGTTTTTCATCAAAGAGATTAAGTAAAAGTATTTATAAATTGTAGATACTTTATCACCCGGTTAAAATGACAAAAGTAGATAAATACGAAAAACTTGTAGAGCTAGCAAAAAGACGAGGATTTTTCTGGCAGTCCTACGAAATTTACGGTGGAGTAGGAGGTTTCATAGATTTAGGACCATTAGGAACTCTTCTACTACAGAATATTATGAGAAAATGGAGAGAATTTTTCATTATCCCACACCAAGACTTTATTGTCGAAATAACGACCCCTATTATAGCACCAGAAAAAGTATTCATAGCCTCTGGCCACGTAGAGCACTTTACAGACTATATAACCCAATGTAAAGCATGCGAAAGAAAATTTAGAGCAGATCACTTAATTGAAGAAAAATTAGGCATTAATGCGGAAGGTATGAATGAAGAAGAGTTATCAAAAATAATAGCTGAAAACAACATTAGATGCCCTGAGTGTGGGGGAGAATTATCACATGTAAGCAAATTTAACTTACTATTTAAAACAACAATAGGTCCCTACAGCCACAATGTAGGTTATGCTAGGCCTGAAGCTGCCCAAGGAATGTTCTTGACATTTAAGAGAATATACGAACTAAAAGGGAGAAAGCTACCACTAGGAATAGCACAAATAGGACGTGTAATGCGAAATGAGATATCACCCCGCCAAGGACCAATAAGATTAAGAGAATTTACAATAATGGAGATAGAGCTCTTCTTCGATCCTAAGACCCCTCGATGTCCTCTCTTAGAAAATATACGCGACAAAGAGATAAGAATAGTCCCATATAGCGAGGAAGAAAAACCTCTCGAGGAAAAAGTAGTGACTCTCCCTGTAGGAGAAGCTGTTCGAAAAAACCTTATCTCAAATGAGTGGCTCGCATACTTTATGGCGCTTAGTGTAGATTTCTTAAAAGCTCTTGGAATTCCCTTCGAAAAGCAACTTTTCATCGAAAAGGGTCCTGCAGAAAAAGCTCATTATTCTGCACAAACATTCGACCAACTTGTATACCTAGAAAGATGGGGATGGACAGAAGTCTCGGGTCATTCTTATAGAACAGACTACGATTTAAAACAGCATATGAAATACAGTAATGAAGATTTAAGAGCCTACAGAAAATTACCAGAGCCGATAATTGTAAAGAAAATAAATGTAGTTAATAAATCTATTCCACCGCGGATAGTTCATCAATTACTGTTAAAAGATCCTAACGAAATAGAAAAGGAGCTGTCAGAAAGAGGATTTATAGAAGTAGACGGCGTAAAAATAGAGAAGAAAGATGTTCAAATAATTGAAGAGAAAAAATACTACGAGAGATTCATACCTCATGTAAGTGAACCGTCTTTCGGAGCAGAACGCCTTCTTTACGCTGCCTTAGAATACGCTTACAAAGAGGAAAAAGGAAGAATAATTCTAGCGCTACCCAAAGATATAGCTCCAATAAATGTCGTAGTTCTCCCACTAGTCAAAAAAGATAATTTACCTGAAGTTGCGCGCAAAGTCTACAATATGCTTGTCAAAGAAAAATTCACCGTAATGTACGATGAAGAAGGCAGCATAGGTAAGCGCTATGTGAAGTACGATGAAATAGGTGTTCCTTATGCAATAACAATAGATTCACAAACACTTCAAGATAATACTGTCACCATAAGAGATAGAGATACACGCAAGCAAATCAGGGTAAAAATAGAAGAGCTACCTACTGTCCTCAGAGACCTCATCTACTCCAACTCCTCTGCGTACTTTAACAGCAATACCTCTTCTAAATGAAAATATTTCAAAAGGACTCAAGACTAATTTCCCCACAGCCAATAGGTCGTCCCTTTGATTAACTACTATTACTTCATCACCTGCTCTTAAATCAAGATCAACTTTTATTACATGTTTTGCGAACACGTTTCTCCCTTCAGCAATAAACTTAGATACTTTATTTTCAACAACGACCCTTAAGTGAGGAAAAGCCACAAGCTCCTTTAAGACCTGCGCACCCTTAATAGTAAACAGCACAGAGAAATCTGACGCACGAAAAACAGCTATTAGATCATCTCCAAAATACATATAACGTAGTCTTCTTGTAGCAGATTTCACTAAATAAATATCTCCGCTACCTATCTCTAACAATTTTGTTCCAAGATTATGACCATATTGATAGTTTATGATTCTTTCTACTCTAACCAGATCTTCAATATTAGCTTTTTCTTTCATCTCTATGCGCCTAACTAAACGAGCTTAATAAATTTAAAGCAGCCAAAAAGTAAAAATCTGCTCAAGTACATATTATTTTGTGACAACAACTTGTGAACTCTGCGGCAGAGAAATAAAAGGTGTACCTTATTCACTTACCATAGATCATGTTAAAGTAATAGTTTGTAAGTCTTGTGCAAACAAGTATAAAGATGCACAACCATTAAGAAAAAGTACTCCCAGATCTCTTCCAATAAAACAGAGAACATTTACACCTACTGCCCGCCCTCCTAGAGAACTAAGGTATACTGTAGTCGATGATTATGCCCAATTAATAAGAGAAGCTAGGGAAATGCTCGGCTTAACAAGAGAAGTACTAGCTAAAATGGTGGGCGAAAAAGAATCTGTCATTAAAAAGATAGAAGACGGAAGACTTATACCCTCAATAGACCTTGCAAGAAAACTTGAGAGAGTACTTAAAATAAACTTAGTCATAGAGGAAACAACCGAAGAAGAACTGTATACATATGAGACTCCGCATCATACATATGAATTAACCCTAGGAGATATTGTTGAAATTAAAAAGCCTAAAGAAAAGACACGATAATGAAAGTAGTTGTATTAAGATATGGACATAGACCTCAAAGAGACAAGCGTATTAGCACACATGTAGCCCTTGTTGCTAGAGCTTTTGGTGCGGATGGAATAATCTTTTCCGATGTTGCCGATGAAAAAATAGAAAAAAGTATAAAGAAAGTAGTTGAATTGTGGGGAGGAGACTTTTTCATAGAAATGGGCACTCCCTGGAGAAAAGTTGTAAAAGAGTGGAAAGATCGAGGAGGGATAATAGTGCATTTAACAATGTATGGCGAGAATATAGAATCTAGCGACGTTATAGATCGAATAAAACAAGAAAACAAGGACATTCTAGTAATAGTAGGTTCGCAAAAAGTACCTCCCGAGTTTTACGAAATTGCGGACTACAATGTTGCTATAGGAAATCAACCTCATAGCGAAGTAGCAGCACTGGCCGTGTTTTTATATAAATTCTTCGAAGGAAAATGTCTGCTGAAAGAATATAAGTCAGCAAAACTAAAGATAATACCGCAGAAAAGAGGTAAAAAGGTAGTTCGAGGTGATGAAAAACGTACATAACACCACTTAAGCGTAAGCTGCTACTAGAATACGCAAGCGACTTAAGTGGTCCACTGGCAGCAAAGGTACTCTCAATAATCATAGATAAAGGCGAAGCCACAGATGAAGAGATATCTGCCAAATTAAAAATAGATAATCCAAGTGAAGTCCGAAAAATTTTAATTAAACTGCATGAAGCTGACATCTTAACGTACAGGCGAGAGCGTGATGAAAACATAGGTTGGTATACGTACTACTGGAGACTCAAGGACGAAAATATAATAAACGTTCTTACGCGGAGAATCAAGGCTGTAATTAAAGTTCTCGAAAGAAAAATGGAGTATGAACAAAACAACAGTTTCTATGTCTGCGTACAGTGTCTTAGACGATTTACCATAGAGGAAGCATATGATCTAGACTTTTCATGCCCTGAATGCGGAGCCATACTTTTTGAGGATAATAATGAAGAAATAATAAATATTCTTTCAAATATGATAAACAAAATTAAGACAAAATTAAAAGAAATAACTAAATAACAATAAGTTATAATTAATATCTCTTATATCAAAACAAAATATTTTAAAAGACTATCTTATATATATATTCTAATTTAAGGAAAATATTCTTTAGCTAAGTCTTTAATATTCATACATAACTATACACTTACAGCATAACTCAATGAGCTTCAAAAGGCTTAGAAAGAGTGGGCCCGCCGGGATTCGAACCCGGGACCACCGCCTCGTAAGGGCGGCATCCTAACCCCTAGACTACGGGCCCGTTTTAACTTCCTTTAGAAATAAATAAGCTTTTCGCGGATACGGAGAATCTTGTCTTAAGATAAATTTTTAAGCATTCTATCGAATTAGCTTACTGTGCTAGCCCCCTCCAGCAACATACTGCCCATAATACTTTCAGTAGCATGTTTCTGGCTTATTGTCTATATTTTATCTCTTCGGCACCTCGAAAGACTACGCAAAAAAGGTATTGAAGTATACCCTCTAGGACTTTTCTTCAGAACATCAAAATTTAATGAAATAATATATAAAATAGGTCGCAGATACTCAAAATACTGGCATATATTTTTTGATATATCAATATTAATTGGCTTCTTTTTAATGGTATTTATAATATATTTTCTACACGTAAATCTTTATTCATTCATATATAAGCCTGCTAAAGCCCAGGAAATGATCCTAATAATACCTGGAGTAACTATAGGATGGAACATGATACCCTACCTAATACTAGCCATTATAATAGCTTTTATTGTCCATGAGCTAGCTCACGGAATTGCTGCTGCCAGTGAAGATATCCCCATAGTTTCTTCGGGTTTCGCTGTAATATTATTTTTATTAGCAGGTTTCGTTGAATTAGATGAGAATAAACTTAAGCTACTCAGCACAAGGAAAAAACTCAGAATACTTTCTGCAGGGTCTTTTGCAAACTTTTTAGTAGTTATTATAACGTGGATCTTTCTCCTCACAGCAATGTGGTATCAGTCGCCTAGAGGAGTTCTAGTTGTAAATACTATTAAGGGATACCCTGCTGAAAACCACCTTCTTCCAGGAGATATTATCTTAAGCATCGATAATCACACAATAAATACTATATCAGATTTATCTAGAGTTCTTTCTCAATATAAACCAGGAGAAAAAATAACCATTAAGGTTCTAAGAAATAATAAAGTAGTTTTTGTCGAGCTAGTTTTAGGAAATAGAGGAGGAAAAGCATTCATAGGCATTGAAATATCTCAAAACTATTTAAGACCACTTCCGGAAAATCTTATATTATCTGCTGAATGGATATACATAATAAACTTCAGCGTAGCCACTCTAAATATGTTACCAATAATAATGTTTGATGGAGAAAGAATAATTGAAGCATTAATCGAGAAAATAGCTAAAGAAGATAAATTAAAGAAAATAATGCAAATCGCTATCTCGGCATACTTTTTCGTACTTTTAGGAGCCAATATTGCATTTTCTATGGTGAGATAATATGAAGAAAACTTACTACGATCTTTTATTAGCACTTCTAATAACTATGGCAATAATATTTTTCTCTCAAGCAATTCCTTTAGAGCAATACCTATCAACATATCCTTACTACTTAGGGTATCTCAAACGCTATCCTTGGTATCCTCTCTGGAGACTCGCTGTGTTATCGTTCTTATACTGGCTTTTCTCAGTAATGATTTATTCAGCTGAGAGCAACCGCACCTTTCTAATGGTATTTTTCTCCTCGCTTCTTTTCACAATTTCACATTATAGCCTTTTAGCCAGTATAGGAATCTTATTTAACGCATCATTTTACCCAATATTCTATATTTACAGAAAAGTAATGTACTTAGACTGGGGACAATTATCAATTATTTCTATATTAATAGTAGTTATATTAAAAATAAGAAAAAATGCTCATAAGAAATAGCTACTTCAAGAACTTCTCTTCGTATTCTTTCAAGTACTTTGCAGATTCTTTCACATCACTGAATAACTGTTGCACTCTTTCAACGTCTACTTTTTCAACAACATCTCTTTCCTCCTGCTTCGCTGCGATACTGGCTGGTGTTAGTAGCTGAACAGCATATCTAAGGCTTCTTTCAGCACCTATTTTCGTCAATAACTCGAGAGCTTCTTCTGTTAACTTTACTCCTTCTTCTTGAGCTCTTATTTTAATAATTTCTTTTATTTCTTCTGAAGAATAGGCTCTAGTCTCTATAATCAGTAGCCTGTCTAGCAAATCTAGTGGTATTCCATGAGGCGCGACAATATCTGTTCCACGTATCCGTGTAAATCCTCTGTTACTAGCTAGTATTATTATTGGCGCAAGCTCACTTTCGAGAGCACGGGATAAGAAACTAAAGGCCTCTATGTCTAACATGTGAACGTCGTCTATGAAGAGTACTCCTGGCAAAATTTCTGCTCTTCCTTCATCTACTAGCTTTTTGACCTGCTCGTCTACTTGTGCTCTAACATCTGGGGGTATTTCTTTTTCTTCCGCTCCACCGAATATTAACGAAATTATGCTTGTTCGACGAGCATTTAGTACATCTAAGTCATGTAAAGTAACAGTGTGTACAAACTCTTTTTCCTTAAGTATCTTTCCTTCAGGTAGAGGAACTTTCCTGAATGTCGATATGTCGTACTTGGCTTCACCCTCTCCTCTACCGACTACAGTTACTCTTCCTGTTTCAGCATCTATCCATATTACATCACCTACTCTAACTCCTTTGCTTAAAAGCTCGTATGTTATGTCTTGATCTACATCGAAAGTCTTCTCCTCTTCTTTTGTTTTAAGACGAATTCTTGCACTTACAGGTATTTGCGCGTAAGGATTGTATGGGTGTCTATCGGTCTTTATTTCAAGGTCTGTTACAAGACCTTCATATATCTTCCTGAATTCATGTATACGAACTCCTATAGCTTTTCTCATAGCCTGCATGAGAACTTCTGTTTTCTTAATTTCGCTTGAATAAATCTCAGCACCGCTTATTGCTACAAAAGGAGTGTCCTCGCCTAGTTCTTTTGCTATAGCCACAGCAATTGCTGTTTTCCCTGTCCCAGGAGGCCCTGCTAGCAGGACAGCTCTTCCCGCCATTTTTCCACTTTTAATCATTTTAACTATTATTCCAGCAGCTTCTCTCGCTGTTATTTGACCTACTAATCCGTCTGCTACGGGCTTTGCTTTACCTTTTTCATTTAGTCCTAGTCCTTTAATATGGCTGTGAGCCCCCACTCTTTCAAAGCGCCTATACTTTCTGACTTCCATCAAACATTTCGAAGAGAGTCATCTTTAAATATATACCGCTTATATCTTCCATATACTTTTATAACGTACAGTTTATTTTCTAAGAACATATATTTTCACAACCTATTGATACATATTATTTAAAACAATTATATTTAACAAAAAACTTACCTACATTACTGTAGCTCTTGTTCTCACAAAAAATAAATACTGAGTATCGAAGAAATATTAGCATGCAAATACTGCTCCTAGTGACTTTCATAGCATTAATAAACTATATTATTAGCTATAACTTATGGATACATACAGATACACTATATAATGCATTAATTCTTATGTTTATAATATTATTCATAGAACTACTATTTTCTTCTATTTTAATGGCTATAATAGTAGAGTACGTTAAGGAAGAAGAACTATACTTGAAGACCTCAATTAAGCGCTGCGTAGCAAGAATAGCTCCAAAATTCTTGGATTATCTAATCATAGGCTTTACAGGATCTATAGCACTTTTTACTATTATTTTATCACCACTCTACTTTCTAGGACTGGCATCTAATGTAATAGCTGGCTACAGCGGCTTTGACGCTATATATGAGGGCGCAAAGCGATTTCATAGAGACTTTGGCAAATACTTTGTAAGAATAGTTCCTGATGTTATTTTGGCTTTACTAATACTTATAATGTTTACTTATGCATCACTTTATGTAAGCGAACCCTTTAGCCCTAAAATACTTTTTTCGACAGGATCCTTCCTAGCCTGGCTTTTATTGTCAAAAACTACTATCAAGACTAGTAGAGAGTACCTATACCACGGACTAAAGATATGCGTTTATTGTAGTAGAGAAATACCAATAGCTTCAAGAGAATGTAGGTGGTGTAAAGCTAAGTTAAAATAAGTAGTTCCTTCTTTATTTTAGGTGCCTTAATGTCGTGGAGTCTGATAAAAGAATTCAAAGAAAAAGCTAAATTAGGGGGAGGCCCTCAAGCTATTGAAAAACAGCACGCTAAGGGTAAATTAACAGCTCGTGAGCGCCTTGAATTATTACTCGACGAAGATTCTTTTGTAGAATTATCCACATTGGTTTTATCACGTTGCACTGAGTTTGGTATGACCGAAAAAAGAGTACCAGGAGACGGTGTTGTAGTAGGTTTAGGAGAAATAAATGGTAGAAAAGTGGCAGTCTATGCTCAAGACTTCACAGTAATTGGAGGAAGCGTTGGAGAAATGCATGCAGCTAAAATAGCTCAACTTTATGACCTTGCACTTGAGCTCGGTATCCCAGTTATAGGTTTAAACGACTCTGGTGGCGCGAGAATACAGGAAGGTGTAGACTCGCTTAAGGGCTATGGAGAAATCTTCTATAGAAATGTTTTAGCTTCAGGAGTAATTCCTCAGATAGTAGCAATAATGGGTCCCTGCGCCGGAGGTGCTGTTTACTCTCCAGCTCTAGCTGACTTCATTATTATGACTAAGAAGAGCTTCATGTTCATTACGGGTCCTCGAGTAGTAAAAGCTGCTACAGGAGAAGATGTAACTTTCGAAGAACTCGGAGGAGCAGAAGTCCACACATCTATTAGCGGTGTAGCACATTTGCTTGCAGAAGACGACGAAGAAGCAATAGCGATGATAAAGACTCTGCTAAGCTACTTACCCTCAAACAACATGGAAGATCCTCCAATAGAACCCACTGACGACGATCCTCATCGAGAAGATCTCGAACTAGATAATATTGTTCCTCTAGATCCCAAAGAACCATACGACATGTACGAAATCATAAATAGAGTAGTAGACAGAGATTCATTCTTCGAAATTCAAGGAAACTATGCTCGTAACGCAATAGTAGGTTTCGCTAGATTAAATGGAAGAACCGTAGGTATAGTAGCTAATCAACCAATGTTCTACGCTGGATGCTTAGACATAAACTCCGCTGACAAAATATCTAGATTCATACTATTCTGCGACGCATTCAATATACCCATAATTACATTTGTAGACACACCCGGATTTTTACCCGGAATAGACCAAGAACACGGAGGAGTAATTCGACACGGAGCAAAAATAATCTATGCTTACTCGGTAGCCACAGTACCGAAAATAACTGTAATCGTAAGGAAAGCCTATGGCGGAGCCTACATAGCAATGTCTAGTAAGCACTTGAGAGCAGATATAGTTGTTGCATGGCCTACTGCGGAAATAGCAGTCATGGGTCCCGAAGCAGCTGTAGAGATCATATACAAGAAAGAGCTTCAAAAAGCAGAAAATCCACAAGAACTTGTAGCGAAATTTACACAAGAGTACAGAGCTAAAATAACAACACCACTTGTAGCCGCTTCAAGAGGATATATAGATGACATAATCGAACCTCATGCAACAAGACCATACTTAATAAAGTGTTTAGAAACCTTACTTACAAAAAGACCTTATGTCAAGATCCCTAAGAAACATGGCGTTCCACCGACCTAGGACACCAATATCTAGAAATAAACATATTAGCTGTAACAAAAATATGAAAATAAAAGTAATAGTGTATGTAGTAAAAAATATAGAATATTGGCAAATAACGAAAATTTTCTATACATTACAGCTATGAAAAGAACAATTATAAACACTAACATAAATAATGAACGTGTGACAATTATTATCGAAGTAAAAACCATTATATATAATAACAATAACCCCATACACTCAGAGAAAACAGTAGACACTACAAAAAATAATAATGTTGTAATACGCTCTCCAATAACTGGAAAAATACTATCACTGCATATATCTGAGAAAGATACAGTATTCGAGGGAAAAATATTGGCAATAATAGAAAGCATGAAAACGTATATACCTATTGTCTCTCCTATCAGCGGAATTATACTTAAAATTAAAACAAAAGAAGGAGAATGCGTTAAAAAAGGAGAAGAGATATTAATTATGAGACCAACCTAAGTATTTTGCTCAAAAGAGCACTAAAAGCTTTATTTTTATGTATGTTTAAGTTTAACCATGGGTCGCCGCAGATCTCCATTAACTATAGCTAGAGCAAAAGAAGTATACAAGACATTACAGCAATTAGGAGAGACTTCTACACCTGCTCTTTATCAAAAAATCTCTCAAAGTAATCCAAGAATAACATACTCTATCTTGTACCAAATACTACGATTCCTCAAATCCAAGGGACTAGTAGAGCAGAAAGCCAGAGGAAGAATAAGCTACTGGAAAGTAATAAGAGTATTAAACGAAGAAGAACTTGATAATCTTCTACGTAAATAATAGTTATTTTGAGACTAAGTTTATAAATGCCAGCTAAATGTTTAGATTGGGCCCGTAGCTCAGCCAGGATAGAGCGGCGGCCTCCTAACTCAAGGGGAGGCAGCCGTAGGTCCCGGGTTCGAATCCCGGCGGGCCCGCTTTTGAAGCCTAAATAATATGCAACAAAACATTACTCTTTCTACCAGACTGCCTCTCAATACCGTTTTTTGCTGGAGCCAATACTCTACCGCAGTCCATTAGTATGGCTAACGCACCTAAAACAAACCCTATCATTCCCTGAACATACGCTATTAAAATTCTTAGAATTTCCTTACGAGTCTTCACTATTTCGCCATTTGAAAAACCCTTTAAAGCATCATTAGCTCCTTTAAGATAACAGAGTGCCTGCTCATAGTCCCTAATAATATCGTCAACTGTTTCTCTAACATTTTCATCAAGAATATTTAATAAAACATACGTTCTAGATATCTCAGTTAATTTAGAAAAAAGTTTTAGTCCTATCTCTATTCCCTTATCTACTTCACCTTGAGAAACAGCATTATTAAGCTCCTCGTAAAGACTTTTAATTTCATCAACTACTCCCCTCAGATGCTCCATATACCTACCTACTTTCAAAAATCTATTTAATTTTTATGCAATCTAATTTTCAGTATTATTATTTACTGGAAAATCACTAAATCTCCCACAAATTAGGTTATTTTTCTTGCAATCACTTATATACTTTACATAACTTATAGCAAGTATTTAATAGAATTATAATAAAAAATTAAAAATGAATAGAGGCCTCAGCTACCCCAGAACTCTTCACAGCTCCGTAGGCATGACTTTCATCATTGTCACTTTATATTACTTCCTTAACAGGCCTTTTATATATAAAGTATTTATATATTCTCCCTCTTTTAACGGCCTTTGCATGAAATACCTCGATGAGAACTTTGGCTATAATACGGTAAACAGCTTTGGATCTAAAAGCCTTGATTCCTCGTCTCTCAAGCTTCTTTGCAACATCTCTTGTTTTAACGCAGACGACGTTACCTTTGTTCTGGTCAATGATCTCTTTTACTATGTCTATAACCATTCTTTCTAAAGCAATACTCATATTTAACCCACGATTCATTTTACTAACTACCCTCCTTCGTCAGTTTTTATAAGCTTTGCCTAAAAGTAAAAAAGGGTTTTTGAGCAAACATTCTTTTAAATATCATGCACCTGCTTTTAATCTATTGTATTTAACTTAATACGAACTAAATATAGTAGTATAGTTTACTACATAATAGTAAGTTTTCAGCTGGTAGCCAAAAGCATCATCCTGACCTCAGTAAGGCCAGGATTCATCAACAATTTTCATTTATACTTCCTCTATAATATATTTGATGCCCATTAAAATACGAGGCATACTGCTTAAAGGGAAGAAAATAGGCCTCATAAAAGAAGACAAGAGAATATTTTCATTAGACCTTTCCGATACAAGCAAATATGCTATTGTATGCGAAGAGTGCATCGACTTAATAGGTCCTCAAGAAGAAAAAATTCCAGTACCATACATTATTAACTCAGAAATATATCCTCCTAGAGCAGGATTTTATCTCATAGTCTTCTCTAAATGCGACAAATATGAGTCACACGACCCTAGTAGCTTTATTTATAGGTATATAGTCTTAAATGACATTACAAATAGAAATATACTATTTACTAACTTTAATCAGCTAGTAGAACTAATTAATAGTAGGAAAGCTATTATCATAAAAAGACTAGACTTACTTCTAGCAAAAGTTGTAGCCAAAGGATATGTACCAAAAAGTTGGCTAAACATGATCGAGTCAGAAAAGAATCATTGAGGTCGGAGCTCATCACTTCTCAGAGCGGATCTCTCTAATCATCTTGTGCATATTTTGAACAGATAAATTTATACTTTTCCTAAATACTCCCATTTCGATGAGAAAATATGCTGTAATTAAATGCAATTCATGTGGCAACTTTATGTGCGTATCTTACCCGTTTACATGTATACAGTGCAGATACTGTGGTCGTAGAATCCCATTTAGATACGCCAAAATATATTCTGTTTTCACTTCACATAAGGCGGCTTTAAATTACTTAAACTATATCAGATCAAGTTCTAAGAATACGGGTCCCAGTTTTCCCAGAAAGAGCTTCCATCGTCTTTCCTAACTTCGCTATAATCGCTTTTTCTCCACCATTCTTAATGAACTCTATTGCTGCAAGGACTTTCGGTAACATACTTCCTGGAGCAAAGTGACCCTCTCCAATATACTTCTCCGCCTCCTCTATAGTCATTTTATCTATCCACTTTTGTTTTGGAGTCCCAAAATATAAGGCAACTTTCTCTACATCTGTTAATATCAATAGTATATCCGCTCTAATATCGATAGCTAGCTTAGCTGCTGTTAGATCTTTGTCTATAACAGCTTCCACTCCTTTATACTCACCCTCTTTAAAAACTACAGGTATTCCTCCGCCGCCGCAGGCGATAACAACAGTTTTTTCCCGTTCAATTAAGTAGTTAATTATAGGAGCCTCCAGTATTTTAATAGGCTTTGGCGAAGGAACAACTCTTCGCCAGCCTCCTCTCGGATCTCTCTTCATAGTCCATCCTTTCTCATTTATTAACCTTAAAGCATCTTTTTCTGAATAAAATGGTCCTATAGGCTTCGTCGGTTCACTGAAAGCTGGATCCTTTGCGTCAACAAGAACATGCGTCAAGATCGTTACAACAGAATAACCGAGCCCCCTTCTACTAAACTCATTTAAAAGCGATAGTGTTAAAATAAATCCTATAAGTCCTTGGCTCATAGCCCCACATGCATCGAGACTCATAGGGGGAATTTTACTAGATGCTAATTCCTGCTGCAGATATATATTGCCTACTTGAGGCCCATTACCATGAGTAACAACAACTCTATAGCCTCGAGCAACTAGGTCCGCGATTTCTTTTGCAGTGATCTTAGCATTAGCAAACTGCTCTTCAAGCGTTCCCTTTTCTCCCTTTTTAAGAAGAGCATTCCCTCCCAGCGCCACTACAAGTTTTTTCACATTTATATTATGTTTATCGTGATAAATATAAAGCCGTATGCACTCTATGGCTATATTCCGTAAACAGCTATAAGCAGAGCTTCTATCACCAATATGCTTGCACCTACGCGCCTTAAATATTCAAGCCTACTATAAGTTAAAGTCAACTTCTTCAAAAACGCCATAAAAATACCCGTCAAGAAGAAGAGCAAACTGTTTCCTAAAATAAAACCCGCTGTAAACAGCACTATATCAGTGTCAAATATCAGCGAAAAAGCTTTCAGTATTACTATAGTGTGAAGAGGACATATTCTGATAGAAGAACATAAGCCTACTGCAAAACATTTAGTTGAGTTAAGTTCAGATCTAGATTTCAGCATTAAAAGTCCTATGATAATTAAAGCGAGACTTGAACATAATCGTAAGGTATAGCTCATTTCTTCTTTAAGCAAAACTTTACCAAAAATAGAGACCAGTAGAAAGAGAATTATTATTGAGAAAATCTTCCCTAAAATAAATACAAGAATACTCGAAATATTTTCTTTCACTTTTACTCTTTTAGTTAAGAGCACTGTAGATAAAAGAAGGACTCCACATGAAGGCAGACAAAGAAGAGCAAAAGCTATTCCAAAAATAAATCCGTCGATAAACGGCTCCACTGGTATGTATAACGGGCATTTTATTTAACATTTACTTTTTCTAAAAAGATTATGAAAATGATGCTCCGAGTTTACTTTTAGTTAAAGAAAATATTTAAATGAAAGTGAGTTTAGCTTATGTGAGAAGACAAAACTCTTACGTTAAGTCTGCGATGAGAGAAATAGCGGCTTTCATTTTGAAATCAATAGATCTTATCGACGACGCTCAAATAGAGAAAATGGTAGATATGCTTACAGAAGCATATGAAAAATCCAAGAAAATATTGGTAATTGGTGCAGGTCGCTCAGGGCTTGTGGGAAAAGCTTTCGCAATGAGACTTATGCACTTAGGATTTAACGTATATGTTCTAGGTGAAACTATTACACCCAGTATAGGCAAAGGAGACATAGTTATAGCAATATCAGGTTCGGGATCTACTAAGCTCATAGTCACAGCCGCTGAGACAGCAAAAACCGTTGGAGCAAAAGTAATCGCAATAACAACATATCCTAACTCTCCACTCGGAAAAATATCTGACCACGTAGTATTCGTCCCAGGTAGAACTAAAGTAGCTAAAGAGAAAGACTACTTTGCTAGACAAATACTGGGTATCCACGAGCCTCTAGCGCCTTTAGGAACTCTATTTGAAGATACTGTAATGGCATTGCTTGACGGAATTATAGTTGAACTAATGATCCGCCTTGGGAAAGAAGAAGAAGATCTAAAGAAGCTACACGCTAATATTGAGTAAGAGGCTTGAAACTCCAAGTCTCTTTATTTTCTATAATATCACACAGAATACTTTTTGCTAATTCTGGCTTAAGCACTAAAAATAGTCTGCCTACGTGTTTGCAGAACTGTTTTGCTACGAGAACTCTACTCCAGTCAGGACAATCGTGAAGAATAACCTTATTTTCTACATCGATTATAACGTTATAATCTTTTACTTTTGCTTTTACAATTTTACTAGAAGCCTCTATGATCTTTACGTCAGCTATATTAATGTCAAACATTCTGCGATATCTATGTTTATCCATTAAGTACTCGAGTAGTTCTTTTACGCTGAGCGCACATAATAAAACGGGTTTTTTCTCTTTAATAGGAGGCCTTATTCCAGCCTCTCTTCTTAAGAAATACTCATCCAGCTTTTTCAAAAGCTCTCTTTGATACTGATTAGCTATTCCTAAAAGCATTATCATTTGCAGAGCGTTATGAACTGCATACCCATAGAAATGGTTGTTGAAAAGTCCGTACACAATATCAGTTTTATCGGCTACTTCATTTACTTTAGGTACCCACTCTTTAAGCTCATTTATCGAGTAATGGTAATTGTACCAGGGAGCCTTGCCTCTTCCATGCCACCTGATGTAGCTAAAGTCTGTTGTTACAATTACATCTGAAGGTAAAAGTGGTTCATCAACTATTACATATGCTGCATCATATCGCTCAAGAATTTTATAGACATCGCTTCTTAGTAGACTCGGATGACGAAACTCTACGGCGAAACGAACTTCTCTAGGCGACTCTTTTAAGAAATTCTCTAAGTACTTTACATCACTATAAGTAAAAGAAGGAGGCAGCTGCACTACTAGACAGCCGAGTTTCTTTGACGATATAAGCGGTTTTAAAAGTTCAATAAACCTAGTAAGCTCTTTTATAGCTCCACGTCTAGGATCCAGCTTTCGCTTATGAGTAATTTCTCTAGAAATCTTAGCAGTAAAAGTAAATCCTATCGGAGTTACTGTTACCCAGTATCTAACTACTTCAGGCTTAGGCTCAGAATAAAAAGTAGAGTCTATTTCTACTAAAGTAAAAACAGATGAATACTTTTTGAGTCTACTCTCTTGTTTTTCGTAAAGAACACCTACCCAGTCATCATAACTGTACCCAGAAGTTCCTATCTTAATTTTAGTCCAACTACCCCTACTCATTTCACAGAACTTATGTGGATTATCATATAAACGCTTTTTCAGTGTTATGCGTAAAAAATATATTTATGAAAGAGTGAAACCAAAGTGATTTTTATGGCTAAGCTCAGTACAACAGAGAAACTCCTTCTCTACGTGCTCTCGCTATTTAAAAAAGGCGTTGACGAAACTTCTTTTGAAAAGTTTTTAGCAAAGCTAAAAGAGAAAGGAGCAATATCTAACGAAATAGACCTAATAAGTATTGATGGAACCTACGCCATGGGTCCAAAAACTCTTAACGCTATTAAAAAATTACTAGATAGAGGCCTTATAGCATATGGTTACGTTACAGCAAACTACATTACTCCTTTCACAAAAATATTAGTTATTTCAAAAAGAGGAAAAATGTATTTAAAGAAAATAGAAGACACTATTTCTGAAGACAAAAAGAAAAATATAAATGCTGTATATGAGGAACTATATGAAAAAACTAGTTAATGTGATGAGCGCGTCCTTCGCTGAAAATGATGAAGAGCATTCCAGCTGACTATTCTCTATACTTATTATTTGCAAGATCTCTTACTTTCTTAAGTACTCTTAATTTCTCTAGAGCTATTTTATAGGCTTCTTCGGGTGACGCACAAGCTGTCCTAAGGCCTCTGAACCCACAGTCGGGCTTTATAAACTCTATGTTTTCTAAGCCTATTTTCTCGAAGGCTTTTTCGAGTAGATTTAATACTTCATCTATTTTTTCTATATTAATATCCTTTGACGACACACATCCGAAAGACAACTTCTTATCGTATTTTTCTATAACTCTTCTTTCGAATATATCTATATTTGAGGGAGTTCCCTTAAATTCGTGATCTAGTATTTTAAACTCCGTTTTCAAGAGTATATCTCTTAAAAGTGGCGATATTGCTCCACAGACATGAATCCCTGTAATTTTATTCTGTACTTTACTTATTACTTTATTAAGAATTTCTACTATTTGATCTTCAGTATATCCATATAATATTTTTCTTCTTCCAACCATTACAGACAACACTGGTTCATCTATATTAATCCACGCCGCGCCTAGCTCTGCATAATATTTGCATATGTTGGCTACTATTTCTGCCAATTTTCCTACAGTTTCTGGCTTAGTTAATACAGTATTCTCAAAACCTAATCCACGCTTCTTGCCCGGCACTATTATCTGCGAAGCTAAGGTGAAAGGACCTGTAACACATGCTCTAACTCCTTCTACAGCTGCTTTGCCTTTAAAGTAGTTTACTGTAATTTCTAAAGCTTTTGTGGCAATTGGTTTATCTAAGGTTTTTAGTTCACCTGCCATAAAGAACTTGTCTTCTTTATACTCTATACCTATATTTTCTGAGGCAAGAGGTTCTAAGAACTGTTTAATAAAATCAACCAGCTGCGGGTAACATGGATAGTCTATAGGTATTTGCTCAATATCCTTTAGTATTCTAACAATGTTTTCTTCGGAGTAGTCTAAAGGAAAACTTCCTACATATGTTGTTTTAATCATGCTTAAGAAAAATAAACAGCGAATTTAAATATTACTTCTTCTCATTTTTCTAGACTTGTATATGAGCATCTGTGAAATATGCTTAGAGAAACAGGGAACTCTAAGGTGCATTAAGTGCGGCAGATTAGTCTGTAAAGAAGATTTTGATAGAAAAAAGAATTTATGTAAAATATGCAGCTCCACTTTATGTAGCATATGTAAGACTAATTTAGCGATCGCTCTATGTGAAAAATGTGAAAAACAAGTATGTGAATATTGCTGTGAAGAAGTAGACGAGCATATTTACATATGCAAGAACTGTCTTAAGAGTTACCAAATAGATAACTATAAATCTGCCAATGACTATTAGTGATAAGAGATAATGGTTAAACTACCTTTCTTTAAGAAAAAAGAAAAAGAAGAGAAAAAAACTTTGCAACCAAGCAAAGAAGTAATACTAAAAAGTAAACCTATACGAAATCCTCTTGTAGAGTGGAAAAAATATGAGAGTGGAGAAATAGCATTAATAATTAAAATGAAAGAAACATGGCTCAGTAAATTCTTTAAGACATCTAGAGAAAGAAAAATAGTCTTAGACAAAGTTGGAAGCTTTGTATGGGAACTGTGCGATGGAAAGCATACAATCGAGGACATAATTAACGAGCTTTGCAAGAAGTACAAGCTAAGGCCCCGCGAAGCAGAAGTCTCGCTAATAACATATCTAAATATGTTAGCTCAAAGAAGACTAGTTGCATTTATTATGCCTAAGCCTGAAGAACGTTAAACTAGATACTTCATTAATTCATCATCGTATATTAACTGGGACCAGTCTACCTTTCCTGGCTTATATTTATTTGGATAATCAATAGCATTAAGAACTTCTCGCACTACTTCTTCTAAGTTTCTCGCTGTAGTATCTACTTCGGCTACTTTATCTAAGCCGAATATTTCTACAGCTTCGCTAAGACATACTCCGAGCATTTCAGCCTGTATATTAACCTTAATTTTGCTTAAAGAATAGTTTCTCTCCTTTAGTCTCTTTAAAAGGATTTTAGGATTCAATCTAAGAACTATAACTAAATCTACTGCATTGGGGTCGAAAACGGTGAGTATATGTGTGTCTACTACTACACGACTATATTCTTTTAGTAGCCTCCTTAATATTTTTCGCGTCTTTTCCTCATCTATAATGTAACTGTTTAATTCATCATCATACTCTAAAAACAATTTATTACTTTTAACAAAATCCGCCAAGTTGACATATTTTGCATTTAAAATAGACGCAACTTTCTTGGATACAGAGGTTTTTCCAACTCCGGGTGTTCCCGTAATAATTATTCTGTTTACTTTACTGTTTTTTGAAGACATTTTCTACATCAATTCCTATACCCTTATTTTCAGGGAGCTCTATAACTCCTTTAATGTACTTTAGTGGAGGTTTAGCAGGATCATTTACTATCATGAGAGGTGAGTCTAAATCACAATACACTATATTCGGTGTAGCTGCAGCTAAGTGAGCCGCGGCTGCTATTGAAAGTGATGTTTCGTTCATACAGCCTACCATACACTTGACACCTGCTGCTTCAGCAATACTAGCTATTTTCATAGCTTCTCTTAGTCCTCCACACTTCATTAACTTTATATTAATTAGATCTACTGCTTCCATTTTCACTACTTTTAAAGCATCTTTGGATGTTAAGACAGATTCGTCTGCCATAATTTTTACATCTACATGATCTTTAACATATTTTAATCCATTTAAATCCCACCATGGAATTGGTTGTTCTACAAACTCTATCTCATAGCGTGTAATCGCATTGATTACTTTTACAGCTGTTTTAGGATCCCATGCTTGATTTGCGTCTACTCTAAGTTCGATATCATAACCTACTTCTTCTCTAATTTTCTTGACTATTTCTATATCTTCTTGAGGAGTAACACCTACTTTTATTTTTAATTTAGTGAATCCCTTTTCAACAAAATCTTTTGCTTCTTTACACATAGAACTTATATCTTTTATACCAATAGTATAGTCTGTTTCAACATTCTTAACTTTACCTCCTAGAGCTTTGAAGAGAGGCACTCCATACACTTTGGCCCAAACATCGTGTAGAGCAAGGTCTATTGCGGCTTTAGCTGCAGTATTTCCTTTCATAAAACCACATACTTTCTCAATAATCTTCGTTAGATTATAAATATCTTCGCCTACCAGTAAATTAGCCGCATCCTTCATGAAACAAGTTATCGTACGTGCAGTTTCTCCTGTAACTTTACGAGATCCACAAGCCTCTCCATATCCTATTGTGCCGTCTTCTAACACTACTTTCACAAAAACATTAGTGCTTCCTAGAGATACTCCATAGGCTATTTTAAACGGCTCTTTATTCTTAACTTGATATGTAGTCCACTCTACTTTAACTATCTTCACGTAAAGGTTATAGCGCAATACACTTAAAAATTATTCGTATACTCTATGCAATACAATCCTTTATACTGGCGCATCAGAGCCACTGCCATGTCTAGAGGAATTAAAGCAGCCTCTTACCTGCTTATACTATATTCTTCAAAAAGAAAAAACTATAAAATATTCATAAATGATTTTATAGAAAAAAGCGAAATGCCAATAGATACTAGTTATTTAAATAAACTAATAGATGAACTAGCTAAGTTGAACATAATAGAATTAAAGGAAGAAAAGATTATTATAAAAAATATGCTAGGCTTTCTAGAGAAAAGTCTCCTTCATGGATGTCCACTTGAGTACTTAGTTGAAGCCCTCACGTGGAAAGAATTCGAGGATCTTTGTTCACAAATAGTTTCCAATTTTTCATACGAGATAAAAAGAAACTATAGATTCAAATTGAATAATAAGCGATACGAAATAGACATCGTAGCAATAAAAGGAAATATTGTTTTGAGTATAGACTGTAAACAGTGGTCAAGGCACAGCAATTTATCGAGCGCAGCTCAAAAACACGAGGAGAAAAGCTATATGCTAAGAAAATATTTAAGGAAAGAAAACATTACCATAGTACCTGTAATAGTTGTATATAAGGATACAGGTTCTCCAAGAATTGGTAATACTTTTATAGTCCCAATATATAAGTTAAAAAATTTTCTAAACAATATCCCACAAATTATTCTCTAGTCTCCTCGTATATAATGTAAAGTAGCAGTAATACAGCAATAGCTACTATTAAGTAAGTTATTTTCGCTTTTATCACTATCTTAGATAAGCCAGGTCCCTGAGTAATTATATTTTCTTTATATCCTACAAAAGATGCTACGATATAGCCATCTTTTATAACAAAGACAGTAGGTGTCGCAGTAACCTTATATCTGTCGGCTAAGTTTAGTGTATCTACTAGGATATGCCAAGTTATATTGAATCTATCCATGTAGTTCATTAACTTATCTCTTGTATCAATACTAGGCCTCACATCTATTGATATTATTACCACGTTGTCGTACTTTGATAGATTCCTGAGCAACGGTATTAAATCTTCACACCCATGACATCCTATGTAAAAGAAATCTAGTATTACAATCTTGTTTCTAAATGTTTTAAGGCTTAAAGGCCTTCCTTCAATGTCTCTTATCTTAAAATCTGGTGCCAGAACCTTTTTTCTAAACACTGTATGTTGAACTGTGTGTGATTTGAGGAAAGCTATTATGCGATTTATTTCAATTATGTTTTTGCTTTTATCAGTAATTATTTTCTCCAAATATATGGGTATTTTTGATACCTCAGGAACTTTTATTTTCTTGATAAACTGCCTATAGCCTGGAACGTAGGCTTTAATCGTATATATTCCTGCCTTCAGTTCTACAACGGCTGTCTTGTTTACAGTCAGCGAATAAACTTTTATTCTATTCTTGTTGAATATTTCTAAACGCACCCTTTGTGGAACTACTGCCTCGAAAATAACTGGATACTTTTCTGAAAAAATTACTTGGAGTTCATTAGAATAAGGAAGAAAAGGAACTGTTACCTCTTTACTCCAATTAAGTTCGGGAATTACTATCCTATAAGTTCCGGTATCCTTCTCATCAAGCTGCCATACTATGAAACCATTTTGATCTGTTTTTGTACTCATATAAAACTTGTAGTAATTATTATTAACTTTTTTAAATATATTAACTATCATACTAACTAAGGGTTTACCATAAAGGTCTATTATTCTTATTTTCACCTCCTTGAGTTTACTAGATACTCCGCTATAGACCCCGCTTGCTTTCGTCAATGATATCTGCAGAGTTATATTTTTAGTAAGCGCTACTCTTTGGGTTACATCGACATACCCTTCTCTCTTTACTTGAATTATATACTCACCTTTAACTAAAACTATATTTGCACTACTGCTTGACCCTAGCAGCATTCTTTTAATGAGCATGAAATTTGAAGCATTATATATAAAGACCTCGGCCCCTAGTATCGCCTCACCGCTTTTAGACGCGACTTTAATACTTAGTGTATACTTCTCTTTCTTCTCTATCTTAAATAGATAGATAACACTCGTTTTGGCAACCATAAATGTATTTTCATCAATCCATAAGCAGTCAGCTACCGAGAAATCATCGCCGAACTCATATTCCCATATTTCTTTGCCATCAGTAGTCAGCAGCATTACTTTGCCACTATTTGCTGCTAAAATCAAATTGCCATAAGCAGCCAGCTTGTAGGCCGGAGTATTTACTGCCTCTATTCTCCAAAGCTTGCTGCCACTACGTGAATCCACTGCTTCTAGTGCTTCACCAGTACTCGTCATAATTGATATAATAATTACATTGCCTACTTCCACTGCATCATAGTACTTTTCTTTAGGATCATCTTTAGCAAAAGTCCACTTGATAGTTCCATCATATTGAACAAAAAGAGTTTTTCCTCGAAATCTCGAATACTCGTTTTCAACACTTATTAGTACTCCTCCCGAAAGCGCTTTACACCAGCTCTTACCCAGTCTAAACTCTTCTCTCTGAGTAACTTTTTCTCCCGTAGAAGCTTTTATAATTTCTATAAAGTTGCTCCATTCACGACAAACTGTACAAAGAGTATCTGCTGCATATATCACAATATACTCGCCGTCAGGAGAAAATTCATATGAAAATATCTCTACATATTCACCTACTTTCAGCCTAGTATACCAGAGAGTTTCGCCTAAAGTCAGTGAGAACACTTGAATCATTGTACCACGTCTGCCTCCACCGTCCTCTATGGCCCCTGTATACTGTACTATAACTTTATCACCTTTACACACCATGTCGATAGCTGTTGATGCTCTTGATGGAGGAGATATTTTCTCTAAACTTTTATCTACTGAAAGATTAAGAGGATTAAGCAACAATATTTTACTGTTATTGTAAGCTAAACTTATTATAGATCTGAGGACTGATGAGTAAGCTATGAGCTTCCTATAAGGCCTTGATGTATTGACTTCTCCATTTTTATTAAATACATGAACCCTGTAATTTCCTACAGCTCTAGTAATTACATAAACAAAATTCAGCTCAGGTACATTCAACACTTTATATACTACTTCGTCCTTGAGCGGATATACTTCAACATTTACTTTCATAGTTGTATTTTCAGGCTTTTCATACAGTGACACAGGTAGGAAACTCAGGAAGACGATTAATAGTAGGAAAACTGCTGAAGCCCTTGTAGCGCTATGAAACATCAGTATTTTTGCTTTCTTTAAATATATAATGTTTTTCTTCTTTAGAGAAATAGTTAGTTTCGGAAAGATATCTGAAAGTATACCCAGGTATTTAAGACTCTCAGTCCGCCCATCTGAGCTCACAGATCACTTTCCAACGCGTTCATCATCGATTTTTTACCAGCAGATAAAAATATCTTGCTGAAATATAAATATAAACCAGGGGGTGCAATAATTTGGGCGTCCTAGGATTTATTCGGGAAAAAGAATTTGACGAAAATAAAGTAGTTAAAGAACTTCGTAAACTTGGAATTAATATTATTACTAGAAAAACAATAAAAATAAAAACTAAAAAAGGTTGGTTGGAAGCGACTTATTATGAAATACTTGGATCAAGTGAAGGCTTAGCTGAATTCTTGTCATCTAAATTTAATACTCCGTTCTTCGAAGGCCCACTTGTCTTGGGTGAAGTCAGCGCAAAACTATGGAGCGAAGCAATTAAGATACACTATCCTTCAGGAGAAAAAGAAGTAGTAGAAATATTCGTATGCGATTCTTTTCTTGATGCAAAAATACCCACTGCAAATGTTGAAGGACTTCCAGGATATATTACAGTAGGTTCCCGAAGATATCCATTACCGCTTACTAAAGAAGCTGTTAAAGAAATAAGCAGTTTAGGAGAGGCTGCTTTAGATAAAATAGTTAAAGCAACAGAGATATACGGAAGCAAAGTTCTAGATGTTTCCTTACTAAAAGAGCTAGAAGAAGAGGAAACTAAAGAGGGAGTAGATTATGAAGTAGGATACGTTATTATAATAAAAAGAAACAAAATAACTACTATTCCTCTAGAAGACTACTTTTTAACACTACTTCTTAAAGATAAGCTGGAAAAAGCTGAGAGAATATACAAAGAAGCCCCCGATGAATGGAAAAATAAACTAAAGAAAATATTAGAAAGCGAAATTAATCGATTAAAAGAAATCAATAAGGAAAAAGCAGAAAGGCTCCAAAAGATTATTGAATGATATCAGCTAATTCTTATGCGATATCTATCTCTTAATTCCTGCTTCTTACCTTCATTCCATCCACTAACTTCTTGGTAATATCCTGTTATCCTACTGTACCAGCTTACAGCTACAGATCCACAGCGCGGACATTTATCTAAGAGACCCCCAATAGTATAGTCACATGACCTGCATACTGTTAAGTCCTTAGTGTAGCTCCAGTATCCTATCCAAGTGTTGAGAGCTATCTTTTTGTTGAGCTTAAATATAGCCTCTGGATCAGGATTTGCCTCGCCAAGCCATATGTGGAATATGTTTCCTCCAGAGAGTATTGGGAAGAATTTCTGCTCTATGTCAAGTCTAGCCCAAAGCGGTATTTTCGCAGATACATTTACATGAGTTCCATTAGTGTAGTAAACTGGAAGGTCTCTAGTATACTTGATCTTCTCGCATGCTGCTTTCACATCTCCTTTAGCATATTTAATAGCATACTCTCTGTAGTGTATTAAATCACATACAGCAAGTCTTTGAGCACAGCTTTCAGCAGGAGTTCTAGCTATGGCAAACTTTCTTCCTGTTTCTTTTTCAAATTCCTCTTTTATTCTCTCCATTTCTATTATTGTTCTCAAGGCAAAACGCACTGCTTCTCTGTGCTCGTGGAGCTGATAGCCTGTATGACACTGAACCATTTCATTTACTCCCACGACACCTATCGTGAGCACTAATTCATCTAGATCCACTAGTGGATACTTGCTTCCCTTAGGTTTTTGTGAAGCAAAAGGTATTAACCCTGCTTCGTACTGCCTCTTCATGACATTGTACTTATACAGCAGTACATCTCTCGCGATCTCCATTACTCGCTCCAGCTCTTCAAAAAGCTTATCATCATCACCTTTAGCCTTATACGCAAGTCTGGGCATATTTATAGTAATTACTTGTAATCCACCCATAGCAAAATGGGCCCCGTCAACAAAGTATACTTTATCCCAGAAGTCCTCGCTTTCAGGACCTTCTGAGAAGGAGTAAGCACAACACTGGTAGCATGAAACTCCATCTTCCCCTCCTCTATAAGGCGGTATCACGTTGTCATAATAAGTAGACCCGAACTTAGCGCTTAACTCGGCCGCCTTATACATGATTTCTTCATATTCGCTTTTTGTCCAGTAGTCTCTGCGTTGAACTACTTCAGGCTTGGGAAAGTTAAACATCTTTCCTTTGTAGTCCCCCTTAATGTACTCTTCTAATAGCGATAATGCAAATGTCTTCACTTCTTCTTCCAGATCACCATACGTTAGTCCTTTCCATATTTTTCCTGCGTAAACTACTGGTGCTTCTCTCCAAACTTTCGGTACTCCAGCCTCTATTTGAATAGAACTGAATACTGGCTGCCCTCCACGCGCGACATAAGCCTGCATCATTTCGTAGAGAAACATTTGAGCCAGCTGCCTTATTCTACGCTTGCTGAGGCCTTGAAGATAGGGCGCCAAAAATACTGTGAAATTAAAGAAGCCCTGTCCTCCAGAGAAGTTTACCTGCGCACTGCCTAAAACTTTGGCTGCATGAAGAATAGCTACTTCTGGATGTTTAGCAGGGCCAGCCACAGCTGTATGTGTCCCTGTTCCATCGGGCATGAGCCCATAATAGAAGAAGAATCTCAAATCATGATCCTGACAGAAAGGTCTTGTGAAGAAATATTCTAAGTCGTGTATATGTATATCTCCCTTCAAGTGAGCGTCAGCCATATATGGAGGCATCATTAATAAGTATGCTTCTTTACACATTCTATCAGCTTTCTTTTTATGAAAAGTCTCTGGGTTTAGTTGAAGATTTGCATTTTCACGTGCCTCAAACCCTGTTCCTCTATCAATTTCATATACTTCGTAAAGAGGACATCCTACTCTGGTGTATACGTTACGATAAATGTGATAACCGTGCTCAAGAAGTTTAACACATACTAATTCTCTTATAAGAGGCCCGCTTAAGAACTTGAGTTTCATGCGCTTAATTTCTTTCTCAACTTCTTGCGCTATGAACTCAGCTTCCTCTCTACTCATAGGCTCTACTCCAAACAAAATTCTGGCTAGCCTAGTTTCCTTAACGAGGCTCTGAACTATGTATTCTCTATCAAAGGGTATCATTACGCCATCCGATCTTCTTACATAAAGTCTACTCTCGTTCTTTCCTTTTTCCCCAGCTACTACCTCCCCTCTAGCTTTCATCAATCACACCCACCATTTACTATTATCTATTATAGTGTCCAGACTATTTTAATAATTGCTCTAATTTTCTTGATATAAAAATTTCTCTACAGCTTCTCTTAGCTTGTCCTCTTTTACTGCATCTTGCTCGTATAATATTGTATCCTTTATTTTAACTACGGGTACCGACAAAGCATTAAGCATTAAAAGGTCTGTTAAAGCTTCAGGATCCTCTGAAATATCGCGTTCAATAACTACTTCCTCGTAGCGTAAGCCTTTCTCGGCCAGAATTTTCTTTAACAGCTCTCTTACTTTAGGACACACTACACATGTCTTTGACTTAAAGAACTCTATTTTAAGACGCTTTCCCACGACCACAGATTACCCCCCACTAGCAATAAAAGGGAACTATCATTCAATTTTAAAAAGTATTACCGAAATAATATTCTAGTATCACTGGTTTCTGCATCACAAGACTATATTCCACGGCCGAATATCCTTTCAAACAAATATTATTAGGTGCTGGACTTAGGTTTACTGCGATACAAAACATAGCGCAGAAATAATTACACATGCCTTTTGGACGGCTTCGTTATCCTCCGAAAAGGCTTCTTATTAATGAGAGAACCATGGCTATGAAGAAGAATATTATTACGATTAGACTGACCTTTCTCACAAACTCTGCTTCCTTTTTCTGTTTTAGGTCTATTGCTTCACATTTACTGCTGCAGTAGTCCTGGTCAGGAGGTATTACTTTACCACATACTTTACAGTGTTTATGTGGTGGAACTTTCTGAGGCATGCTTTCTTCCCAGAAAGTATTTTACTTACCTCAGTATTATACTTTAACGCCTCAATTCTAAGGGTTCATCTATGGTGTTCGATGTACTGCATCCTAAGCTTGCAGGTATACTAAAGAAATATGGATATATTTCGCCTACAAGAGTTCAAAGAATAGCTATTCCTCTAATTTTAAGGAGATTAAATACTCTAATAATAGCTCCAACCGGCTCTGGGAAAACTGAAGCCGCTATATTTCCAATATATTCAATGATTTTAGAAAAATCAACTGAAGGGATAAATGCATTATACATTACCCCTCTAAGGGCCTTAAATAGGGATATTTTACGGCGCATGAAAGCTCTTGCCGAAGAGATAGGGCTTTCAGTAGCTGTAAGACACGGTGATACTACTGAAGCCGAAAGAAGGCGGCTTTCTCTTCACCCACCTCACATACTCATAACAACACCTGAAACTCTGCAGTTTTTACTTGTAGGAAAGAGATTAAGGTCAGCGCTTAGGAAACTTAGATGGGTCATTGTAGACGAACTCCACGAACTTATAGACGACAAACGCGGCGTGCAGCTCTCACTAGCTTTAGAACGTTTAAAAGAAATTTCTGAAAACAGGATACAGCGCATAGGGCTCTCTGCAACTATTGGCGACATTCAGCTTGCAAAAAGAATTCTAGGAGGAGTAAACGGGATTGTTTACGATGTAAATGTAGAGGAAACAAAGAAACTAGACATAAAGGTAGTATACCCCAAGCCTTCACCCGACAATGAAGAACTCTCTCTTGAAATAGGAGCTCCTCCTGACGCTGTAGCAAGGGCAAAAATTCTACTAGAAATTTTAAAAAGACATAAAGGCGTTTTAATCTTCACAAATACTCGAGATTTAGCTGAAAGACTCGCTACAAGACTTAAAGTGATAGCCGGAGACGACACTGTAGTATTTGTTCACCACGGATCTCTCTCAAAAGAAGAGAGAGTTTTTGTAGAAAACAAATTCAAGAAAGGAGAAATCAAGGCCATTGTATGCACATCATCTCTTGAACTGGGTATAGACATAGGTCATATAGATCTCGTCGTCCAGTATATGTCTCCCCGCCAAGCAATTAAGCTAGCGCAGCGCGTCGGCCGAGCAGGACATAAAATAGAGAAAGTTTCTCGGGGAATTGTTCTTGTAGTAGACGATGATGATCTATTCGAATCTATCGTGCTTGCGAGAAGAGCTATAGCTGGCGACTATGAAGCTCCAACTATACCGCCTAAACCATATGATGTGCTAGCTCACCAGATAATAGGGCTGCTAATTGAGTACAGAGAAATATCTCTCAACGATATTTATAGAGTAGTTTCTAGGTCTACATACTATAGTGATCTCTCGCGCAACGAGCTTAACCGGCTTATAGACTTCCTTCAAGATCTAGGATACCTAAGAAAAATCGACGAGAAATATCTTAAAGGCAGGCGAGGAATCTACGAGTATTACTTTGAACACGCTTCAACCATACCCGATGTTAGGAAGTACAAAGTTAGAGACATAGCCTCGGGAAAATTCATCGGAGAACTCGACGAAGAATATGTCGCAGGCTTCTGTGAAGAAGGATATGACTTCATTCTAGCAGGCAGAGTATGGAGAATCGAGCATATAGATGAAGCTGCAGGAATAATCGAAGTAACTCCGTCTGAAACATCTGTAGGAGCAGTACCTTCATGGATCGGCGAAATGATCCCTGTATCATATAAGGCTGCGAGAGAAGTAGGCGCTTTGAGGCGACTTATCACGCAGTATATATTGACGAACAATAATAGAATCAAAGAAAAAATAAAAGCTCAGTACAGGATAGACGATAATATTTTTAACGATTTATTAAACTACATCAAAAAACAAATAGATAGTGGACACATAGTACCCGACGACAAAACCATATATATTGAATATAGTGAAGATACAGCAGTAGTTCACGGGTGTTTCGGCTCAAGAATAAATAACACTCTAGCAGTTCTCTTGGCAGAATATATTTCTATGAGAACATCGTCTTCAGTAAAACATTATAGCGATCCATATAGGATAATGATATACTGTCCTGTAAGTCTTAATATTAATGATCTAAAAGATGCACTGCTTTTAGATGCCAATAAAGCTAAGAAAATAATACTAAACGCTATCAAAAAAAGCACAGTCTATAGAATTAAATTCCTTCACACTGCCAGAAGGTTAGGTATAATAAAGAAAGATGCTTCCTTAAAGTCTTTAAGAAAACTTATCGAAATATATGATAACACTCCATTAAGCGAGGAAGCCCTCAAAGAAGCACTCTTATCAAAATTCGACTTAGAGGGTACATTGAATGTATTAAACTTGATAAGGAAAAATGCTATTAAAATAGTTTATAAGAAAGTTAAAAGCTCTTCATTTTCTCCAATAGCACAAGGTATACTTAAATCATATATAAGATACGAGCATTCATACGAAATAATACCCTCTAAGGCTGTATTAGATATAGTCAAAAATAGACTTCTAAATAAGAAAGTGAACTTAGTGTGTCTTCATTGTCTTAAATGGTATGCATCATTTAGAGTTAAGTCTCTTCCCAATAAAATAGTGTGCCCAGTATGTAAGTCTTCTATTATAGCTATTGTTCCAGGAGACTTAAGTACAGCTATAGCAGTAGCTAAAAAAGCTAGAGCAAGAAAAAGACTTACAGAAGAAGAGAAAAACACTCTTAACTATTTGCAAAAGTCTGCCCTTCTATACTTATCTTATGGCAGAAAAGCTGCACTGGCTTTAGCTGGTAGAGGAGTTGGTGTCGCAACAGCTACAAGAATTTTATCTTCATCACACAGTGAAGAAGATATTGTTCGGAAAGTAATGGAGGCTGAACGTAAATATGTGAAAACTAGAATGTTTTGGGAGAGCTAAGTCAAGTATTTAAATAGCTTTTACTTAAATCAGCTGAGGAGATAAATATGAACGGAAATCGTAGGCTTATCACATTAGTGAGTCTATGTTCACTTGTTCTTTTCGCATATATTTCGGCGTATTACCCACAGTACTCTACACAGCTAGTCATAGCTTACATAGTACTAGTAATGGGTTTAACTATGATCTTTACAGGCAAACAAACAGGAAAAACATTAAAAGACATAGAATACATTCTGAATGGAAAAAAATTATTCGAAGTAGGTTCCACTAAAATACTCAAGCTTAAGGAGAGAGACAAAATCTTTTTAAAGAAAGAAGTGGGCTCAGAATGGATTGCTTCAGCCGCACTATTTCTTCCATTAATAATACTAGTCATCCTATTTTTCATACCATCATTAAGAAACATTTTCCTTTACTCGATTGTAAGTTTCCTAGAACCACATATACACGACGTCAATTTAGCGAGATTCTTTGCCTTTTTAGCATTCTTCGGGCTATTCATAGTAGTTTCATACGTACCCTCAAAGATAGTCAATATCTGCTATAAGTCTCAAGGAAAACCTTACTACTTAATACCTTCTCACTACATAGTGACAGATAGAGGAATTATAATCAACCGAACGACTCCTCTCAAGTTTCCTTTAAAGGCCAAAGCTGTTAAATCTCAGGGTTCGAGAAGAATCGTTGACATAGTAGGTGTTAAAGGAATACCTAATCCAATGGGAAGCGATAGAGAAATAATAATAAGACTATACTGCGATGAACCAAAAAAGCTAGCTGAATTGCTGAGAAAATACTTGCGGCAAGTATAGCTGTTCATCCGAAGAGCGAAGCTAGACCCTCAGCGATCTCTTCTTCTGATACCTCCTTCTTCTCTTCCTCCTTCTCTTCTTCCTTCTTCTCTTCTGCAGCTGGAGCAGCTGCCGGAGCAGCCGTAGCAGCCGCTGCTGGAGCAGCTACAGGAACAGCTGCAGATTTAATAGCTTCTTCGATATCTACTTCTTTAAGTGCAGCAACTAGTGCCTTAAGTTTTACTTCGTCTACTGACACACCCACGGCTTCTAGTACTTTTTTCACGTTTTCTTCAGTTATCGGTTTTTTCGCGTAATGTAATAGTAGAGATGCATACACATATTCCATTACTTAACCCCTCTTATCAACACTAATAGTAGCTTAAAAATTTATCTTTCCAACAACTTAAGACACT